>Ga0070735_10002117_pt1 | contig 18249 bp, 15 predicted proteins | sample Coa_R1_FD_66443 | JGI IMG/M metagenome (GOLD analysis project Ga0070735, IMG submission 66443) | Surface soil microbial communities from Centralia Pennsylvania, which are recovering from an underground coalmine fire - Coalmine... | ecosystem: Environmental > Terrestrial > Soil > Unclassified ... | reverse complement strand
TCTTGCGTCGGAATGACGGCAAGCACATCGATCTGCATGCCAGCATTGGCGAGCGGTAGCTCTTGAATCACCATCGAGGTGCTTGCGGGCGCGACGACACCAAGACGGTTTCGCCGCGTGCGTTGGTAGGGTGATATCGCGGAGGCGTTCGCGAAAAACTGGTCAAGTCGAACGATGTTGTCCTGCGATGTGCCGCCAGCGCCGAGGATCTTTTCAAGGTGCTCGAAAATGACGGACGCTTCGCGCTCGAACGGCGATGCGCCCAGGGGAGCGAAAGCCGGCGTCGTAACACTCTTCGGAATACCGGTTTTAAAATCCTGCGCCAGGAGCCCGGTCGCAAACAGCCAGCGCCCCGCACGCACTCCTTGCGCATAGTGCATGGCACCGGGGCCGAGCTTGATGGGCAGCACCGCTTCGACGGCGCTGCCATGTTCACGACTTTCGGCTGGCATCTACGAAGACGACCCTCCCCGCCCTCACAAGCCTAACCGGCGCATTTGGCCAGGCGGGTAGCGATCGCCCTTTGTTACTCCCGGTGCGAAAATCCGCTCCAGCTCCAGCTTTGCTTTGTCGGTTAGCTTAACATTGATGGCGGAGGTGTTTTCATCAAGCCAGCGACGGCGGCTGGATCCGGCCAGTACCACGAGCGGTGGCTGCCGTGACAAGAGCCAAGCGAGCGCAATTTGCGCCGGGCTCCCGCCAACCTCGGCGGCGACCCGTTTTAGGCCCGCCAGCAGTTCGAGATTGTGTTGCATGTTTTCGCCCTGGAAGCGCGGCATGCTCAACCGTACGTCCTTGGGGGACAGCGTATCGCGGTTGTCGACAGTCCCGGTCAAGAAGCCGCGGCCGAGCGGGCTATAGGCGATGAAACCGATGCCGAGCTCCTTGCAGGTGGGCAGGACATCGTTCTCGACATCGCGCGTCCACAATGAATATTCAGTCTGCACAGCAGCTAGCGGGTGAACGGCATGTGCGCGACGGATCGTGGCAACGGCTGCTTCCGAGATGCCGATATGCCGGACCTTGCCGTCCTTGACGAGTTTCGCCATGGCGCCGACCGTATCCTCGATCGGCACTTTGTCGTCGACACGATGGATGAAATAGAGGTCGATCACGTCTGTGCCGAGCCGCTTGAGGCTGGCGTCGCAGGCCACGGCGACGTGGGCCGGATCGCCCTTGGCGCTCGGCGTACCGTCTGGCAGGCGAATGTTGCCGAATTTTGTGGCGAGCACGTACTTGTTGCGCCGGCCCGCAATCGCGCGACCCACCAGTTCTTCATTGGCACCATGGGCATAAGCGTCTGAGGTGTCGATAAAGTCAACGCCGAGATCTGGCGCCCGATGAATAGTGGCGATCGCCTCGTCGGGATCCGGATTCCCGTAAACCGGCGTCATACTCATGCAGCCCAGGCCGATGGCCGAGACTTCCAATGCTCCGAGGTGCCGACGTTCCATCTAAACTAACTCCACTTGCTTTCCTGGATGAGATCGAAAGACAGGGCGCTCGTAAAATTGCGAGGCCCTGCCGTCGATCGATTACTTCTGCGGGTTTGGATCAGTGTAGAACGAAATCGGACGCTCCTTGATTTCGTTTGCGTCGACCAGAACGTCCACGAGATTCTTAAATGCGATGGCTTGCAGTTGCGCATCCTTCGGATATGGATGCACTTTATCATGATAGTATTCGTAGGTCTTGATAATTAGCGCGCGGTCCTGCTTCGAGACTTTCTGCAGAATATCGATCGCCTCGTCTTTGTTCTTTGGGTCCTCCCACCAGGCGATAGCCTTGCCGATCGCACGCATGAAAGCAGCCGCTACTTTCGGATTGTCGTGCGTCCAGTTGCGACGCGCCGCCACGACGACGAAGGAATATTGTTTCTTCATGAACGAGGTGTCGTAGAGCTGAGTATAGCCTTCCTGGATGGCGCGGAAATCGAACGGCTGCGATACTACGGCGACCTGCACAGCCCCGTTGGCTAGCGCGGCATAGCGATTGGGCGTAGCACCGTCGAAGACCTGGTCGACTTCGCTCGGCTTCATGTCATTTTCACGCAGCCAATCGTTCCATAGATAGACGAGATCCTGCTTGGGGGTGGAAAGGATAACTTTCTTGCCTTTCAAATCCTGTGGCTTCTTGATGTCTTTGGCGGCCATGAACGAGTATGGCCACTTTGATACGGTCTCACCGAGAACGATGACGTCTCCGCCTTTGTCCGCCGCCCGGATCGCGGTTTCGGCCGTGGTGAAACCAACGTCGATCGACCCGCCGATAATCTGTTGCACGATACCCGCAACGCTGCCAAGGAAGCTGCTTTCGACATCGAGATCCTCCTCGGTGTAGAAGCCCTTCTGCTGAGCAATGAAGTCAGGCCAGAACAGCGCGATCGGCGCCACATTGCCGACTTTAATTTTAGTTTTCTGCTGTGCATGCGCCATTCCTACGAAGAGCGCGCCGCCTACCAGCAGGGATGCAGCGATGAAGGCAGACTTCCGAATCCACGACACCTCTCTCCTCCCATTTTAATTTTTTTGGGATGTGCCGGCGACACTTTGAAGCTCCCGGCCCATACTAGCGCGAACTTCCTCCTCAATCAGGCGCCAAATGCGGTCACAGAGGCGACCAAATTCGGCGGAAAATTTCACCGACAGCTCACGCGGCCTCGGCAAATTGATTGCAACCTCTTCCTTGAGCCGGCCCGGCCGTGTAGTGAAGACAAGCACCCGATCGGACAGATAGACAGCCTCGTCAATCTGGTGCGTGACCAGGAGCACGGTCTTCCGCGTCTCGCGGCAGATGCGCATCAACTCGTCCTGCATGATGGTTCGTGTCTGCGCATCGAGCGCCGCAAACGGCTCGTCCATCAACAGCACGTCCGCGCCCACTGCGAGTGCACGTGCGAGATTGACCCGCTGACGCATGCCGCCCGACAGCTCGTGCGGGTAATGCGCGTCAAAACCGGAAAGCCCAACAAGTTTTAGCAGATTCCTCGCGACGTCGAGGCTTTCTGCCTTTTTCCTGTGCTGGATCTCCGGGCCGAACAAGGTGTTGTCGAGCACTGTCCGCCACGGCAGCAGTCCGTCCTGTTGGAACACGAAGGCGAGCTTCTCGCCCGGCTTTTTGAGCAACTTGCCGTCGATCGAGACCGTACCTGAGGTCGGCGTGATGAGCCCATCGAGCAGCCGCAGGAATGTGGTCTTGCCGCAGCCGGAGGCGCCAACCACGCTAATGAACTCGCCATCGCGGACGTCGAGAGTTACTCCGCGTAGCACCTCCATCGTAGCCGAACCCTTGCGGAATTCCTTGCACAGATTCCGTGTAGAAAGCTTGATTTGGCCTGGAGTCATTCACTGTGCTCCTGGAAGCGATAGGCGGCGAAATGCTGCTCAAGCCATTTGAGCAAGCTGACCGACGCAACACCTGCGATTGCGAAAATGATCACGCCGACGAACAGCGCCGGTGTGTCGAAATTCTGCGCCGATGTTAGAATGAGGAACCCGAGCCCGGCACGCGCACCGAACAATTCGGCTACGACGACGCCGACCAAGGCCCGCGCCACGCTTAACCGCAGGCCGGCAACGACATAGGGCGTTGCACCCGGAATGCGGATCTTGGTATAGATTTGCATATTGGTCGCGCCAAGCGAGCGCGCGACGTCGATGAGCGTATGCTCTGTGGAGGTCAATCCGACGACTGTATTGATGAGGATCGGGAAAACCGCGGTCAGGAACACGATCGCGATCTTCGATGCTACGCCAATACCCAGCCAGAGAATGAAAAGTGGCCCTAGCGCGATAATCGGCGTCGCGTAAAGCATCGATATCCAGGGTTCGAAGAAGTTCCGTATAAACCGCGAGGCGGCGAACGCCACCCCGAGCCCGATGCCGATCACGATCGCCAAGCCAAACCCTCCGGCAAATTCAATGAAGCTGACCCAGATGTGGTACTGCAGTTCGCCTTCCTGCCAGAGCTCGATCGCCCGCTTCGCGATCGAGCCGAGCGGAGAGAACAAAATCGGTTTTGCGATCAGGTAGTAAGCCGAGAACTCCCACAGGATAGCGGCGACCAAAAACGACACGATCGTCTGCAACCAGCCGTTCTGGCTGATGCCCACAAGCACACGGCGAAGGCCACTTCCGGCCGGACGCCTTAGGACACTATCGGGCGAACCGATCGGTCGCTCAGCAGGCGCGGCTTCGGAGTTCGAAGTCACCGCTTAACTCCTCCCGTCTACGCAAACCGCATTTTTTGCCGTTCTCATTTGGCGATTTTAGTCTTCATCGTCTGTCCCACATCTCGTACGTGAGCAGACTGTCAACCGTCGTCTCGAGGTGAGTGCGGATCAGCCGCACCGTCTCCTCCGCATCGCGCCGAAGGGCGGCCTCCATCAGCACCTTATGTTCTGCGAGATGGTCGCGCTTGCCGGCGACGTAGGTCAAATAGAAATGTCGGTAGCGGTCACCCTGCACATAGACGGCCTCACGCATCTGCAGCAGCAGCGTCGAATTGCAACCGGCGACAAGTGATTGATGGAACGCTCCGTGGCAGCGCTCCCACTCCGGATCGACCAGGCGGGGATCATTGGTCTTGCCGTTACCGCTCTTCGCCAGTCGATGAAACGCCGAAACCACGCCGACCTCCCAGTCGACGCCACCATGCTTGATCGACTCTCGAATTCCGTGCTCCTCGAGCAGGAGCCGCATGCGCAAGAGATCCAGCAGGGATTCGCGTGATAGCGGGGTAACCGAAAAGCCACGCTGCTCTTCCGAAATGACGAGTCCGTCGCCAACCAAGCGGTACAGCGCCTCGCGGATGCTGCCGATCCCGAAATTATAGCTGTCGGCCAGCTGCTGCAGCCTTAGCCGCTCGCCCGGCTGCAAGACGCAATGAAGAATATCGTGGCGCAGCCGATCATAAGCCACCGCCGCCAAGGTCCTTTTCGGGCCGGCGTCGACGTTCGACATCGCAACGACAGTGTTCGAGCTCATGCGATCGTTCCCAAAGCCAAATGATGCTAAGCGACACAAAATCAAAAAACAAATTGTTTTTCGAAATTTTCCTCTTGCGCCGAAAATATGGACGCCAATAGAATATTTTCCATTGCTGCGTACGGGCTCTTATCGAACCGTGCTTCGGACAGATCGGGCGGTTGCATGAAAATCGTAATTCCTGACGACATCACTGGCGCCTACCGCGGGTCGGCGGAAACCGACCGGCTGCGGGCCGTCGCGGACGTCGCGATTTTCGATAGTCATTTCGCTGACCCGTCGGAATTGGCTGTGCGCGTAAAGGATGCCGACGTCATTCTCTCGTTCCGGCCCGCCTTTACGAAGTTTCCGGCGGCCGTAATTGGTGTCTGCCCAAAACTGCGCATGATCTGCATCTCGGGCACCGGGGTCGAGGACGTGGACGTCGCCGAAGCGACACGACGCGGTATCGCGGTCGCCAACGTCGTGGGCAGCAGCAATCGCGCGGTCGCCGAACATGCTCTCGCTCTCATGCTCGACGTCGCGCGTCGGGTCACCGATCAGGACCGCGCGGTGCGCGGCGGTACCTGGAGCGCCCAGCAGGGCATCGAGCTCGGCGGCAAGACGGTCGGTATTGTGGGGCTAAGCGCCATCGCACAGAACCTCGTACCTCTGTGCAACGGAATCGGCATGCGCGTGCTGTCGTGGTCCCGTAACAATGATGCCGAGCGCGCGCGGGCGGTTGGCGCGCAGGCCGTCGAATTCGACGATCTGCTATCGGAATCAGACGTGGTTTCTTTGCACGTGCGGCTCTCGCCGACGCTCGTCGGCTTCTTCGGCAACGAGACGTTCGCAAAGATGAAGCCCGGAGCCATCTTCATCAATACTGCCCGCGGAGAGTTGGTCGACGAGGCTGCCCTCGCGGCCGCGATCAAGAGTGGGCATCTTCGCGGCGCGGGCCTCGATGTCTTCGCAATGCAGCCGCTGCCCAACGAACATCCATTCCGGAGTCTGCCCAACGTGGTGATGACCCCTGCCAGCGCGTGGAACACGGTCGATGCCTCCGCCCGCATGATCCGTCAAAGCATCGACAACGTTCTCGCCTTTATCGATCGTCGCCCGATCAACGTCGTCAACCCCTCGGCCTTCGCCGGGGCAACTAGTTAGGAGCAGTCGTGATGAAACTCGTGCGCTTCTGGGAGCCTGCGGCAAACGAACCGGTCTGGGGGGTCGTTGAGGGAGATGGCGTGTACCAACTGGTTGGCAATCCCTATGACGGGATAAGGGCCACCAGGGCCGGGCACCCGTTGTCCTCTGTCCGACTGCTCGCGCCATGCGCGCCGTCGAAGATTGTTTGCGGCGGCCTGAACTATGTCGGGCATGCACGCGAAGCGAACTTACCGATCCCAAAGGTTTCGGCTTGTTTTTTCAAGCCACCGACCACTATCGTCGGCCACGGCGAGGCGATCGAATACCCACCGCAGACCAAGCGGTTAGAATACGAAGCCGAGCTCGCAGTCGTGGTTAAGCGAAAGATGCGCAACACGCCTCCGGAAGAGGTGCTCGATTGCGTGCTTGGTTATACCTGCGGCAATGACGTGACCGCGCGTGACATTCAGGTGGAAGGCGGCAACCTGCTGAACCTGTCCGTTTCCAAATCCTTCGATACGTTTAACCCTGTAGGCCCTTGGCTCGTCACCGATCTCGACCCGCACAGCCTGAATATGACGCTAAGCGTCAGTGGCCAGGTGCGGCAGAAGTCGAGCACCAGCGACATGATCTTCCCGGTCGAAGTGATGCTCAGCTATTTTTCCAGTATCATGACGCTGCTACCGGGCGACTTGATCATGACCGGAACGCCCGAAGGCATTGGTCAGATGCAAGTCGGCGATGTTTGCGAGCTAACCATCGACGGCATCGGCACGCTCAGCAATCCAATAGTGGCAGCATCCAGCGCCCAGACGGCCACGCCTACCGTCTCGGTGGCACGTCGGGCAGGATAGATCGCGCCTTTCGAGGCGCGGCTGATCTACCCCCCATCCGGCGCGCTCGATACTGGGCCGCAGTTTGACCTCATCCTTCCTACGTCAGTTTCACTCCAAGAAGCTGACGCCAGTTACGCGCGCGGGCTGGCCTGCCTAAGGGCTACAGCGGAAGTGCCTTACTTTCTAAGCGATGTCAGCTTTGAAATGCGGCAGCGGCGGCTTTATCGTATTCGACCCAGCACACAGGCGATTGCACCGGGAGGGTCGATCAATGCCCTGGGCTTCACGCACTATTATTGGGGCGAGGCGGGAGTTCGTCGTCCTTGCTCAATCATCGAATGCGAATGTTCGAGAGCTCTGCCGCAGGTTCAATATAAGTCCAAAAACTGCATATAAGTTCTTGAACCGATTCCGAGCGATGGGTGAAGACGGGTTGCAGGACTTTTCCCGGAGGCCGCTTCATTGCCCCTCGACCATTCCAGAACACGTGAAGGAGGCCGTGCTCTCGGTTTGTGAAGCGCATCCGCTGTGGGGTGGACGACGGATTGCGAGGGAACTCAAAAATCAAGGCATGCCAAAGGTGCCATCTGCTTCGACGATTTCAACAATACTCTCGCGCGGCGGTATGCTTAACGCCGATCAAAAGCGGCGTTGCGAACGAATCCATCGGAAAAGTGAGTCATCGTTTTCGATACAAGAGTCGGATTCAAAGGTCCTTCGCCAATACTTGCTTAGCACGCGGTTGCTTGAACGAAGACGAGCTCTCGTCGTCCTGGAAAGTTGCCGAGGCGTACGCCCTACCACAATTTGTAAGCAGCTGAACCTCAGCCCTATAACGTATCGTCGCTGCGTCCGGGTGTTCGCGGAGGGCGGGCTTGAAGCACTGTTTGCGCGTCGTAAGAATCCACACCGCAAGTTTGACAATCAAGCTATTAAGGACGCGGTGTTCGCTATTCTGCATCAACCGCCCAGCAACTTCGGCATCAATCGCACAACCTGGAAGATGGCAGATCTCAGTGCTGTCTTGAGCAGGAACGGTCATCCCGCTGGAGAAGACGTTGTTCGCAAGATCATTAAGGATGCGGGATACCGATGGCGCAAGGCGCGCATTGTGCTGACGTCGGGCGATCCAGAGTTTTCAGAGAAGCTCGCCAAAATAAATTCTATTCTCACCGCCCTTCGCTCCGATGAGGCATTCTTTTCCATCGATGAGTACGGACCGTTCGCCATAAAGGACCAACAGGGGCGATCTTTAGCAGCTCCAGGCGAACAGCGGCTGGTGCAACAGTGGCAGCAGTCCCGAGGTTCGATAATCCTGACCGCCGCCCTCGAACTTTCGAGCAACCAAGTCACCCACTTCTACAGCTCAAAAAAGAACACCGCCGAAATGATTCGGATGATGAACTTGTTGATCGACCAGTATCGGGATCGCAGTCGAATCTATCTTTCGTGGGATGCAGCATCCTGGCACGTTTCAAAGGAGCTGAGTAAACGCATCGAACAACACAATGCTTCGGGTATCGTTCCGCTCGTTGCCGTCGCGCCATTGCCGTCGCGCGCCCAGTTCTTAAACGTTATCGAGTCAGTTTTCAGTGGGATGGCCCGTGCGATAATCCACAACAGCAACTATAAATCGCGGGATGATGCTATATTGGCCATCGATAGGTACTTTGCAGAGCGGAACAGGTATTTCAAGGAGCACCCACGAAGGGCTGGAAAGAGGATTTGGGGACGAGAACGAGTGCCGCCGAGTTTCTCCGCATCCAATAACTGCAAGGACCCGCGTCTCGGCTGATCCCGTCTATCTGTACCGTCGGATGGGATCAGTCCGCTGTTTCGGGCAGAGAGTTGTAGATCATCACCGGACCTATCGTAGTTTTTCTGTCCGCTCCCATCTAAGTACCGCTGGCATGAGCCCTCCCAGTCGTTTAAGGCTCACAAGCGGTCCTCAGCGCACTGTCAAGCCAATTTCGGCATCTCTAGACTTTTGCTAGCGCCCCCACCCTCCGGCTCTTGCGCTTCATAGTCGTCTGCCGCCAGATCCAGCAGCGGCAGTTGGTCTGGCGGTGGTGCTGAGATTCGGCTGCGGCTTGCAGGCGTGAATCCGTTGTTACATCAAGTAAATCGGAGACCAGACTTCGTACTGCAGTACGAAGCCCGTGGAGAAAAATGCATTCTCCAGCCCCTATCGAGAGCAACTGAGGCGGCTTCGCCAAATTCTCCTGGGCGAAATCTTCGGTAAAATCCGCGGAATTTTCGCAGGTTTCGGGGCTCGCGGTACGGTTTGCTGAAATCTGGTGGCGGAGGGAGAGAAACTAGAAAAAACTTTGCTCGAGTTTGATTTCAGACGCTCTCCCTAGGGGTAAAGAGCGTCTGCTCCAGTCCAGCTTTCAGGTTCTCTAAGTCTACGAGCGGTCAGGACCTTGGACCGCTTCAGCCACGCCAAAAGTCTCCAACTGAGCCTGAAATTACCGGATATTGTGTCCCAGGACAACTATGTCGTGCGTTTTGCCCTCCAGATCCCGAACGTGGTCGTGGAGGAGGGCTTCGGCCTTGAACCCAAGGCTCTCGAACAGGGCAATCGCAGCCTGCTGGTCGACGGTCATCTGCACCGAGAGTTTCTCGAGCCCGGCACCCAGCGCCATCGCAAAAGTCTCCTGGCACAACGCCCTGCCAACCCCTTGGCCACGAACGTCGAGCGATACCACCATTCGGAGCTCGCCGACGTGTGGCGACCACGAATGGCGATCGCGAACGAGAGCGCTGCAGCCAACGACTTTGGCTTCTTTCACCGCGAGCAGGCTCGTGATGTCCCCGCGCTCGATTTCATTTATCCAGGCAGACAGCACCTTGGGCTGGCTAATGTTGCGCGGCAGGAACAATAGATCATGGGTCGGTAATTTCTGTGCGAAGTCCAGCACTTGCGTCTCGTCGTCGCGCGACATCAGACGGAATTCAATATCGCCGGCATCGGTCTTAACGTGTCGCGGATAGGAACGCGTTTCGGTCATATCGATCTTCCCCCCAGCCAGGAGTCCAGTTTCGGCCACAGCCGTTTGATCGCGTTGGGCCCGGCAACGAGGCTGACGTGACCGCCCTTCAGCATCACCTCCTCCTTGTCCTCTGAGCCGACCATCTTGATAAGATGTCTGGCGGATTCATACGGCACGATGTGATCATGCTCGGCGACCGCATGCAGGAGCGGAACCTTGATCATGGAGAGGTCGATGGCGTGGCCACCGACGGTCATTGTGCCCTCATAGAGCTTGTTGTCCCACAACAGATCCTTGGTGATGCATCGGAAATACTCCCCCGAAAGCGGCAGGATATCGGTCGCCCAGCGATCGAACATGCGATATGACTTCACATAGTCGTCGTTCCAGATTTTTTCCCACAACTGCACCTGGCTTGCAGCGCGCGACGCCGGCCGAAGCATCTCGAATGAGGACAGGATCATTTCCGGGGGCATGTTACCGACGCTGTCGACAAGACGATCGACATCGAAGTAACGGCGGTCCGCGAAATTCGCGAACAGCTTCATTCCGTGGAAATCGATCGGAGTGGTGAAGCACACCAAATTCTTCATCGGGCCGTCGTGAAAGATCGAACCGTAGAGCAGCGACAGCACCCCACCGAAGCAATAGCCGATTATGGTGACGTCCTTCTCGCCTGATTCCCGCTGCACGTGGCGAACGCAGTCCGGAATGAAGTCAAGGACATAGTCCTCCATTCGGAGGTTTTTCTCTTCAGGCCTGGGCGGCGTCCAGTCCAGCATGAACACGTCGTAGCCGCGTTTCAGAAGAAATTCGACAAGGCTCTGGCCCGGCACCATGTCGAGGATGTAGCCACGATTTGTGGTAGCCATCACGATCAGGATCGGCACGCGATAGATTTCATCCGCGACCGACCGATAATGGTAGAGATTCATCGTCCCGCGAACACTCAAGACATCCTTTGGTGTCAATCCGAGCGCGGGTCCGGACGAAGAAAAGTATTCGACTCCCTTGATGCTGCGCTGAATCGCACGCTGCACTTCCTGTTCGATCCGCTCCGGTATCGAGGTCAGATCAAGTCCGGCAGCCGAGCTCATCCGTTCTCTCCCTCGGCAAAGACATCGATATGCCGCGTAGCGTCTGGCTCACTCAGCCTCGATGCTTCGATCAACTCGATGCCAATATTTCCAAGTAACCTCGGCAATTCCATCATCGTGTGCAGCATGGACCAGCCCGAGGAAAGGAAATGGACCCGGAAATCATCGATCGTGGGCCTCTGGAGTGTTCCGAGTATGACGATATCGGATACTCTTTCCCTGCGTTTGCCCGCTGCACGGAGCACCAGCGGCAGGCCGGTCGAATGCGCGACCAGAACGGCTTTCCTTCCGACGCGATCCGTAATATCGCCGATCAACTCGAAGAGCGTGCGTTCCACCACAGAATCCTGGAGATTGACAAACAGGCCGGCAGTCGTTGGACGATAGCCGAGCGTCTTGAGCCATAATGCAAGCGGCAGCAGGGCGAGGTCGCTGCCAAGGTAGTTCGGCATGAGAATGACAGGCTTGCCGTCGCCAAAGCGAGGCACGGCTCCGCTCACGAACCCCTGACGAGCAAGGTTCATCACATCGAACCCAGCTCTTGCCGTGATAAGCGGCCATTGTGCGAAAAGCCCCAGCGATGAATTGAGGATATCGAGCATGTCCAGTGAACGGTTCTCGCGGGCACTGGACAATGCCGGCACGACGGCTCTCCCATCATGTGCGCTTGCGATAAAACCGTTGATCAACAAGACACATTCGTCAGTGGCTTCCCACATCACGCGATGGCCGCAGCCCGGGATCACGACCAGTTTCGCGCCTGGAATGATCTTTGCCATCATCCTGGAGTTCTGCGGCGAGATGAGCTCATCCAGATCTCCGGTCAGCACCAGCGTCGGGCAGCGAATGCCGGAAAGCGCCTTCGACGCATCGAACTCAGCAAAGGCCTGGAATTGCAGATCGGCCGCGTGCAGAGGGGTCGGCAGCGCAATTTCACGGCGCATCTGCGCCTCGACGATTTCGGGATGCCGCTCGAGATAGCCGGGAGAATAGGTAACCTTGCAGATCCGCCGGGCGGCCTCCTCTGGTGACAAGCCATCCAGGTCACGCATCACGCTCAACACAGATGGCTTGGCATAGACCGCACGCGGCCCGCCACACATCGTCGCGCACAAGATTAGGCTCGAAACCCGCTCCGGAAACTGGCGGACGAAATCCTGTGCGATGGCGCCTCCCATCGAATAGCCGAGCAAGTGAACTCGGGGTATCTGCAGCTCGTCAAGCAACCCACAGATATCACGCGCCATGCTCGTAATCGCGTAGCCCTCGACCGGTTTATCGCTTAGCCCGGTCCCGCGATTGTCAAAGGTGATGATCGTGAACTGTAGGGCCAGCGCCTCGATGAGGGCATTCGGCCAGGCCATAGAGTTCAGCCGATAGCCCATGATCAATACGAGCGGCGGTCCCTCGCCTTGCACGCGATAAGCGATCTTAGTGCCGTTGACATGGGCGAAGCGCTTATTCATCCCGTTCAAAGCCCCGAGACCAGGTGTCCGCCGTCGACCGTGACTACGCTGCCAGTCATGAAGGACCCCGCATCGGAAACCAACAGAAGAAGCGGACCGTCGAGTTCGGTCAGCTGGCCTAACCTGCGCTGTGGCACGCGCTTTATCAGCGCCTTTCCGGCCTCGCTCTCGAAAAAGTCGTCGTTCAGTTCGGTGGCGAAGTACCCCGGCGCGAGCGCATTGACGCGAATACCGTAGCGTGCCCATTCGAGCGCAAGCGCTTTCGTCATCTGGACCACGCCCGCCTTCGAAATGGCATAGGGCGCCACGCCGCCGGCTACCCGCAATCCCAGTATGGATGCAATATTGACGATCGAACCCCTCACGCTGTTGGCAATCATCCGCCTGGCGGCGGCCTGCGCCACAAGCCAGACTCCCTTCAGGTTGGTGTCGATCACGTTGTTCCAGGCGCGCTCGTCCTGATCCAGCGCTGGCTTCGTCGCGGTGACGCCGGCATTGTTGACGACCGCATGGATCGGCCCGAATTTGGCTTCAGCCTCCTTCAGCGCGCCGTCCACCCTGTTCGCGATCGTAACATCAAGAACGATGCTCTGCGCTTTGCCGCCCGCACCGTTGATTTCTGCAACATTCGCGGCAAGCGCCTCGGCGCGGCGCGCTGCAAGCGTGATATGGGCCCCATTGCCAGCGAGGAAGCTCGCGAAATGTCGACCGAAGCCACTCGAGCCACCGGTAATCAGGATGTGCCTGCCTTCAACTTCGAACATGGACATCTCCGACGGGAGGTTGCCAGGGGGAACAGAATGCGTCAGGACGCGCGCCACTTGCGCTCGGCCTCGTCCCATGCGGCGAGCGGCTGCAGGTCGGGGACCCAGGCAAGACCTGTCTTGCCGTCGGAGGAAATCGCTTCTGTCGTGACAACCATGTCGAGCAGCGCTGGCCGGTTGGCGAGCGCGCGCTCGATCGCGGGACCAAGTTGCTCCTCGGTTTCGACACGCTCGGCGTGCATGCCGAACGAACGGGCCATGCCGGCATAATCGGCGACCTGCAGCCTGGTCCCGACCACCTTGCCATGGGTAACTGTCTGGTCGTGAACTTCGATCTGCCAGGCGCCATTGTTGGCGACGACGATCAGCACCGGCGCTTTGTGGCGCACGGCAGTGTCGACTTCAATGGCGTTAAAGCCGAACGCGCCGTCACCGGTTGCGACCACCACCGGCTTGTCCGGGAATGCGAGGCTGGCCGCGATTCCATAAGGGACGCCGACGCCGATGCAACCAAATGGACCTGGATCGAGCATCATCGGTGCATTGAGCCCGACGCGGGCAAACGCCAGAAAGTCCCCTCCGTCGGTGATGACAACAGAATCATTGCCGATGGCCTGCTGAAGCACCGAGAGTACCTTGTTGGGATGCAGTTTGCCGTCCGAGCCCTTGGACGCCGAAGCCATGCTCTGCTGCAATTTCTTCGCTCGCTGCTCATGTCCGGCGCGCAGCTTCGTGGCCCAATCGCGGTCGACCGCGGAAACGCGGTTGCCCGCGTACTGAACCATGGCGCGCAGCGTCTCCGCCGCAGACGCCAGGATCTCGACCGCCCCGCGGCGATTGTCGCGCATTTCCGCCGGCGTGTCGCTGATGCGGACGAATTTGGCGGATTGAAACACGGCGGGTGAGCCGTAGGCGAGCTGGAAATCGAGGCGGCGTCCAACGGTTAGGACCACGTCGGCATCGCCCATCACGGCGCCACGCATCGCACCGACCACGGACGGATGGCTGTCGGGCACCAGGCCGCGGCTCTCGCCAGTGTCGAGATAAACGGCTCCGAGGCGATCCAGCAGCGAGATCAATTCGGGACCTGCACCACGAGCCCCGCGGCCGGAAATCACCAGAACGCGGCGTGCCGACCAGAGAAGGTCGACCGCACGAGAAACTTGCGCGGGGTCGGGGAGCAACAACGTGCGCGGTTTGGCGCTGAGATGCTCTTCGAGATGCAGAGCCTTGGGTACGATGCCTCGCAGCGTGTCAACCGGGAAATCGATAAAGGACGGCCCGGGTTCACCACCCTCCCCAAACGCGCGCGCGATCGCCTCGTCAAGTTCCTGGAGCACCAGCGAAGGTTCGCGCACGGTGCGGGCGTAGCGGGTGATCGATCGGACCAGTTGCGTGTGGTCCATGTCCTGCAGGCCGCCACGGTTCTCTTGCGGACGCGGATTGCCTCCGGAGATCACCAGTACCGAAGCCCGAGAGACATGTGCGTTGGCGATTCCGGTCATGGCGTTGGTCATGCCAGGGCCTGCTGTGACCAATGCAACGCCAAGCTCGCCGGTCAGTTCGTTGTGCGCCTGTGCCATGTGGACCGCAGCGCGTTCGTCGCGAACATCGATGATGCGAATGCCGTGGGCATCAAGCCGCATCCAAATGGGCATGATATGACCACCGCAAAGCGCGAATACATGCTTGACGCCTCGTCGCTTCAAAAGTCGGGCGATCAGATCGGCGGCGCTATCAGGAAGGACTTTCATGGGGCAACTCCGGTGGGTGAACAAAGATCGATCAAACCTGTGCAAGCCAGGCCACAAGCAATGAGACGGTCAGAACGGCGAATACATGCGACGCGAGAATGGAGCCCGAAGTAACACCGGCCTCGAGGCCGTAGAGCTTCGCAATCGTGAATGGTCCCGACCCAATCGGCAGCGCGCTCAGGATTACGGCCGAATGCGACCACAACGGCGGCATCGAGAAAACATGGAAAGCTAGCAGCGCCGTCACCGCGGGCTGCAGAACGAGTTTCATCGCAACGAGCAGGGCAATCGAGCGCATGTCGTGCGTGACCACGCGTTCCTGCGCCAGAAACAGCCCGATGCAGACGAGGGCCGCGGGCGATGCAGCGCCGCCAAGCAGATTCGTGAAGCTCGCAAACGGCGACGGCACATTAAGTCCGCTCAAGCCGATGACCAGGCCAGCGACGGGTGCGATCAGAAGCGGGCTGGTGAAGATTGCGCGCGCGACCCTCGCGCCAGTTGACCAGATATTGTCGGTTTTCTGCAGATCGATTTCGACCACGACAACGGCAAACAAGAACAGCACGCAGGCGGTAAACAGCGTCGCGATGATCGAGACAGGTGCGCTCTCCGGGCCGAACACCAGCAGGCACATTGGGATTCCCATGAAGCCGACATTGCTATAACCGGCATCAAGCCCCTCGATGCTGGCGTTGGCCACACGCCTCCCGCGCACCCGGCTTATCGCAAAGGCAACCGCGAAAGTGACCGCAAACCCGCCGCAAAAAGCGCCAGCAAAGCCGAACTGCCTGACCTGGTCAGGTGTGATCCTGGACATCGCCGTGAACATGAGTGACGGCAAAGCGAGGTAAATCGCGAAGCGATTGAGGTTGTCGGTCGCCGTCCGGTCGAACACGCCAAAAAAGCCGCACACGAAACCCGTCAGGATCAGTGCGAACACCGGCAATGCGGAATTCAATACGGCTTGCATGGGAGCAGGTGCTCGAACGTTCGGTGCAACGGAAGCGGAAACTCAGTTCGTGAATCTTTTCTTCAACTCGCGGTGAAGGATCTTGCCGGTCGCGTTGCGCGGCATCTCGCTCTCGGCAATGAACGTGTAGTTCCGCGGACGCTTGTATCCGGCCATGCGATCCTTCGACCATTCGACCAGCTCGCGCTCGGTCAGTGACGCACCGTCATGGAGCACGATCACGGCATGAACGCGCTCGCCCCACTTTTCGTCGGGAAGCCCGATCACGGCGATATCCTTGACCAACGGGTGGGCGCCGACCAGCGCTTCGACCTCCGACGGATAGATGTTCTCGCCGCCGGAGATGATCATGTTGCTCTTGCGGTCGGAGAGATGGATGTAGCCGTCGGCATCGCGCCGCGCCATGTCGCCGACCGAGCAGTAATCGCCGCGGAAGGCCTCTCTCGTTTTTTCCGGCAGCCGCCAGTAGCAATCGAACGTGTGCGCGTTGCAGGAGAAAAGCTCCCCGGATTCTCCGTCCGGGACTTCGTTGCCAGCTTCATTGAGGATCTTGATGGGTGCAGCGCCCACGCATTCGCGGCCGACCGAGCCAAGTTTGGTGAATTGCTCATGCGGATGCAGCATGGTCACCCAGCCTGTCTCAGTGGCGCCATAGAGCTCAAACAGGCCGGAATTGGGAAACATTTCCATCACTTCGCGCTTGGTCTCGGGGCGCGCGGGAGCCGATGAAATCATCAGCTTGGTAACGGCATCGAAATTGTATTTGGATCGAACGGCCTGCGGTAGGCCGAGCATCATGATGTAGTGGGTCGGCACCAGCGAGGTGAAGGTCGAGCCGCCTTCGGCCAGCGTTTTAACGGCGTGTTCAGGGTCGAAACTCTTGCGGGAGTAGATCGAATTGACGCCGCCGCAGTATCCGAAGGCGCCAAAGAAGTTCAGCGAATTGGCGTGACACATCGGCATCACCAGCATCGCACCGTCGTTACGATGCAGGCCGAGCTCGATCTCGGTGACCATGGACAAAAGCACGGCGCTGCGATGGCTGCGCACCACGCCCTTGGGATTGCCGGTCGTGCCTGAAGTGTACATCAGCGTCCACGGATCGGATAAGGCGACCGGCTGGCCGGGCTCGCGCGCGCTGCCGCGTGCGAGGAAATCGTCATAGTTGCGATAGCCGGCTGGACAGGCGCGCGTGCCGAAATGAATGAAGCGACCGGACTTGACCGGAAGTGCGCTGCGGATCTCCTCGACCACACCAACGAGTTCGTCCTGGACGATGAAGGCGGACGCCTCTGCATTGTTGACGATAAACTCGACCTCCTTACCGACCAGACGGAAATTGATCGGCAGCGCGACCAGGCCGGCCTTCGCCGTGGCCGCAAAGATCTCGCACCACTCGACGCAGTTGTAGGCGAGGATCGCGACCCGGTCGCCCTTGCTGAGCCCAAGGCCGAGCAGTGCGTTGGCAAGACGGCACGAGCGCTCGTTCCACTGCGCGAAGGTCATCGCGCGATCGAGGTCGCGGGCGCCGAGGCGTTGCGGCGCGAGGCGCGCATGCACCGAAAGCATTTCACCGAAATTCAAGAGGTCTTTCACGTTCCGCTCCCTGCAATTCTTGAGCAAAGGGTTGTGGTTGATTCAGTGCAACAGACCGATCGAAATCCAGGGCACGGCGGCAATCACGATGGTGCCGATCACGAGCGCCAGCACGTAGCCGAGCATTGGCTTGATGCCTTCATCGGGATGGATGCGGCTGATCGCGCAGGCGGCGTAGTAACCAACGCCGAAGGGCGGGGCGAACAAGCCGATTCCCATCGCCAGGATCACGACCATGGCGTAGTGCACTTCATGCACGCCGACCTGCTTGGCGATCGGAAACAACAACGGGCCGAACAGGACGATGGCGGGAATGCCCTCGAGCACACTTCCCAGCACGATGAACGCGACGATCGTCACGCCGAGAAACATCGGGGCGCCGCCCGGCAGGCCGGTCATGAATTTGGCGAGCGACGTCGAGAAACCCGACTGCGTGAGCGCCCAAGCCATTCCAGTCGCAGCACCGATGATGAGCAGGATCGCGCCTGATAAGGATGCGGTTTCGGTCAACATCGGATAGAGGCGACGCCAGTCGAATTTGCGGTAGATCAGAAGGCCCGCCAGAATCGAATAGACGATTCCTATCGTCGAGACCTCGGTCGCGGTGGCGACGCCTCCCACGACTGCCGCGCGGATCACGAACGGCAGCGCGATCGCCGG
>Ga0070735_10002115_pt1 | contig 18253 bp, 15 predicted proteins | sample Coa_R1_FD_66443 | JGI IMG/M metagenome (GOLD analysis project Ga0070735, IMG submission 66443) | Surface soil microbial communities from Centralia Pennsylvania, which are recovering from an underground coalmine fire - Coalmine... | ecosystem: Environmental > Terrestrial > Soil > Unclassified ... | reverse complement strand
ATCCCTGAAGGTCACTGTCACCTGGGAGGCGATGTTCGTCGGCGTCGTACCAGTGGGCACGTCAATGGTTGGAGACGCGTGGCCCAAAGAGTTACGAATGCGCCGCACCAGGTCAAAAAGAGAGGGGTTTGGCTTCTTCGGAAAAGACAAACGCCTGGGAGTAATGCCCCAGACCGACAAATCAGCTTTAGGAATGAGGTGCGACCATTTTTCTCTGGGGAAAAGAATGCCGAGATACATGAAAGCGAGAAGGACCCCTTCATTGAATGGCCGGAAGCGCTCTGATTGGTGAGTTGCCTGGAAACTATCGTAGAATTGCCCAATCGTAGTGGTGTGGCGTTGATTGGAATACACAGCTCGTGTAAATGACTCTAAAAGTGAAACTGAAAGCATCCCATGCGTCACGCAATCAACCCTTTGTTCGTTCGTTACCATGGGTACATCCTACCCGATGGCGCGCAAGAAGAATAGGTCCGAGTACTGATGCCAGAAAGCTGAAACTGAAGGAAAGCAATGCTCGCTGAAAACGATCTGCCGTATTCGTGTTAAGACTGGGACGAAAAATGACGAACCCTGAAATACTCTTCACGGAGACCTTCTTTCGCGCCCTGCGCATCCAGGGATGATCCGGTCCTGTTAGATGTGGCGTAGTGGTTCCGGTCTCCTAGCGCCTCCGCGTGTGACGCCTCGCGGCTGAGCGCGTGGCTGAGATTGCCGACGTCGTTGGTATAGATCTGCGCGTCGTAGCGGGCGCGCGAGGCAGCCATTTAAGCCAAGCGGCTGTTGACGAGCTGCTCTCCCGCCTGCTTACTGTCCTCGTGGATCAGCACGCGGCCGGCGAAAGAGCCCTGGCTGCCGTGGCTCGTCTTGCCTTCTGCCGCGAGCGACAGACATGCAAGATTATTTCTTACTTAAATGCTTTTTGAACGCGGCTTCGACAGCAGTGAGATCCCCACCACAATCAATACCGAGGAACTGGCTCGCATCCGCGAAGAGGACGCCGATGAGTGCGAAGCCGAAGTACGCAGCTTTCTCATCGTAGTCTTCGTTCGCCTGAGGGTTCACCACCTGCCGCCATGTACCGTCCGTATCACGCACCAGCGTGACGAACGAATCTGCGTGAACGATGCTGGAAGCTTCTTTGTAAAACGTCTTGTACAACGCACCCATCCCCGCAGCGGTCACCATCGCGCTAATGCTTGGTTCTTTGTGCCAACTCAGGTATTTCATCTTTCCACCCTTCATCTTGGCAGGAACAACGAACCGCGGCTTGATGGTATCGTACTCTGGCTTCGCAGCGGCGAGCATTGGCTGATCAGCGCCCAGCTCTTTCAGTAATTCATAAACGACGGTTTTTCCGTAGTCGAGGAAGTCAGACGCCTTAGCTGGATTCTTGATGAGGTACTTGACGCCCGCAACGAGCTCGAAGATGGTTCGGTCGAGCATCATCGCCTGAGCACCAAAACCGTAACCGGCAAGGAGAACAACACCCCCGTAGACGTGCCACACTTGCTTGCACTGGTTGATTACCACACCCTGAGCATCCGCGTTCGGCCCGGATCGCGTGTGGGCAGAGATCTTGTCGAACCATCGTGCCAAGGGCTCGCAGTCAGCAGTGAAACCGGGCAAGCGCTTCTCAGTAATGGCGAGGAAATCAGGGATTGCCATGCTGGCTCGCCAGTGTACCAAAATCCGTCCCTTTGAAACAGCTAAATCCAGCATCGATTTCGGTCCTCACCTTCTGACCCTTAGCTCTCGGGAAGTGCTTCGCTGGACTGTCGGAGGCCGGTTCCCACTGGCATTGTTCTTCAAGACAAGGATTGTTTCGATTTTGTGGCGGATGACGCATGTCATCCGCGCGGGCCGGAAGTGAAGGCCGCTGGCCGCCGATGCCTCCAGTCAAGAGACCCACCCGAACATCGAAGCTACCTTTCAACAGTCGGCGGTGGATTTTGGATTGGAGGTTTCTCTTGACCGACCCGGCCACCCGAAACCGTGTTGTGCACGGTGTACATGATCGTTCCGATCCACGATTGCATCGGCACGCTCTCGCACTTACTATGCGGTGTTAAAACGACTGCCACGATGTGATACTCTGATGCGATATCCAAAATCCAAAATCGGCCACTAACTAACGGACTGAAATCGTGCTGGGCAAGCTAAAATTGTTGGGCGTCCTTCTTGCCATCCCGCTAATTGGGTACTACGTCTTGGGATGCGTCATATCGAAAGAAGAGCAGGAGTGGCGCCAAGCGGTTCAGCAGAACTTCAAAGACATCAGTCCAGATCGGCTAAATGCCATTACCCTTAAGAACGTCTGCGAAAATGCTGAACTCGCGTCAAAAGTGGACGACGCGTGCTCTACGTACAGCCACGTCCAAGACGTTCGACGGCTGTCGCTATGGGCTTGTGTGGTTAGCGTGCTGTTCCCCCTGCTCGTCATGCTGGCCGGTTGGGTTTGTAAGGCGAACCGGAACTTGTTGCTTTCTATATTCGCACCCGGTCTCTACGTAACCAACCTCGTAGTTTCCGCGGTTGTGGTGATGCAGGGGATTGTATTGATGGGGACCGTCTACTACGGTGAATCAGCCTTCACCAATCGGGTCCATTACGGCTATATCATATTGTTTGGCTTCGCGGCGCTGGCTGGAGCCTTCTACATAATCAAGGGTACGTTTGGACTCGTCAAAAGGCGGCCACGGTTGTTGTAGGTCGTTCCTTGAAGACCTCGGAACATCCGCAACTTTGGCAGTTCGTCACTGATCTGGCCAAAAAGACAGGAGCCGAACCGCCTCACAACCTTGTTGTCGGTCTGACGCCCATTTTTTTGTCACCGAAGCGGATGTTCGTTGCTTGGACGGCGTGCTCACTGGAAGGACGATGTATATCTCGACCCCGCTGTGCAGAATTCTGACGGTTGACGAACTGTCAGGGGTTATCGCTCACGAACTTGGACATTTCAAGGGATCTGACACAAAGTTCAGCCTCAAATTCTATCCGATCTACCGAGGAGCATTCGACTCGCTTCAAAACGTCGCGCAGGCAGCGGCTCATAGTGACAGAGGGGCAATCGCTCTTATTCCCGCGATCTACATGCTGTCGTTCTTCCTCGAATGTTTCTCCGGGGCCGAGAACAAGATCAGTCGAGAACGTGAAATCGCCGCCGATGCCGTTGCCGCTGAAACGGTAGGCGCGGCAAACATCGCCGTAGCCTTGGTAAAGATCGTCGCGTTCACCGGTGTGTGGGACCAATTGACTGCTGTCATGCAGGCATCACTTAAGAAAGGCACGATCACTTTCAATGACAAAGAATACGATGCTCAGCGCTTCTTCTCAAACGTGAGCAACATCTTCCTCTACATGGTTGCGAACAGCGCCGAGCCACAAGCTTTTGACGGGCTGGATGCGAAGAGGATTCCCCATCCAACAGATTCTCATCCGCCATTGAGTGTCCGTCTGGCAGCTCTTAAGAAAGCGCTGCCAGAAATCCAGCCGGAGGCCTTGAACATCTCTCCCGAGCCGCCGTCGAGTTCCGTAATCGATAAACTCGACGACCTTGAAGTTGAGTTGAGCATGGTTCAACAGCTGTTGTTGAATCCCAAACAGCAGCCGAACTCCGATGTGAAAGAGCCAGCACCCTCAATTGGAATACGAGAATGCCCTTCTTGCCGCACGAAAGTCATACCCACGGGCGAGGGCCTCTGCCCCGCCTGTCGGAAGGCGATCGCGTGAAGGAATCCTAAAGAGTCAGATGGGAAAGCGTCGTGGGATACCAGGCCTGTCCTTCTCTTGGAAAAGGGCGATCGGAATCTCCGCTGCGAAAAGGCAGCTCAACGTGAGTAGCATTCACGCAATACTGCGCAAGCGCATCTATACGGGCGAGTTCGATTGGAAGGGAGACATCTTCCAGGGGACGTACGAACCGCTCGTGAACAAAGCGACATGGGAGCGCGTGCAGGGCCTCCTGAGCGCGCGGTCGGAGCTCCGCCACCGCAAGATGGTCCACGATTTCACTGACACGGGATTGCTGCAGTGCGGACACTGCGGCTGTGCGATGGTCGGGGAGATCGAGAAGGACCGATACATTTACGATCACTGCACAAAATACAAAGGAAAGTGCCCCGAACCGTACACGCACGAAGAGGTCGTGCACGCGGAATGCACCGATATCCTGAGAATTTTGGTTATCCCGGAGCCGGTATTGAAATGGCTGAGTACGGAGTTGGAGCGATCGACGGACCAGGAGAAACGGGCACGCCAGCAGACAACGAAGTCCTGGCGGGATGAATGCGACCCGCTTCAAGGCCGTCTGGATGCGACGTACGAAGACAAGCTGGATGGTCGGATCACTCCTGAGCAGTACGACCGCAAGGCGAAGGATATTCGGTCGCGACAGGAAGCCCTCCGAACGAAGATCAGGGAGCATCAGTCCACAACAGCCGATCGCCACGCCGGGTTCAACACGATGCGCCTTGCCAGTATCACGGGCGCCTGGATGTGACCCTTCAGGAACCGTTCCGAACCTTGCTACTTTCGAACTCCGCAAGTGCAACAAAGAACGGGGCGAAGGGAGCCTCTGAGCCTCAAATTGAAGGTTGGCTCCCCGGCATGGATTCGAACCACGATCTTGACAGGATTTTGAAATCACGCAACTTATTGATTCTACAAAACCGTCGAAGTCGTCAAAAGCACCAAAAGCAGGTATCTGGTACAAAATCGGTACAAAAACTTTTTCCACCAAATCTTGCGGCGCATCTTGCTCCAGTCGTTTTTCGGGAACTCTTCTACTCGAATCGTGCGAACCTTCGTCGCGCCAGCCGGGCATATAACACGAGGCCGATCGCATCGCTCGCAGTGATGGAAGCCTGGAGTAGCACCTTGGCCGCCTCGATATCTCCAGGGCCTCCACGTTCGGCTAACATGTCCGCATACCAGTAGCGGGCGATGGGTTGTGCCGTAACGTAAGGTACGGCCCCCATGCGCGCGATGGACGCGCGATGATGCGCTTCCGCACGGGTCCAATTGCCGGCGCAGGAGGCTGCGATCCCTGCGGCGGTTAGAACAGGGAATCCCACCATGTTGCAATCCCATTCGGCGATTTTCTCCGCCTCTAATTGCAAACGTCCGGCCTCTTCCCGACGCCCACAAAGACAGAGCGCTTCCGTAAGACTTAGAACCGCATGCCACGCCCCGGTTCCCCGACTGGTTCCCGGCAGGGGCAGGAATCGCATTGCGGCAGTGACGGCATTCGCCGCGCCATCCTTCTCAGCCGCGGTCACGCCCAAAGCCAGCAGACCCTGTGGAAAGCCACTGAAATGGGTTGTTGGGCCGCGAACAGCTTTAGTCAACAGCGAGAGGCCCTCCTCGGTCTGGGCTCGATATAGAAGGATGCCACCCAGGCTCGTTTCGGCCATGAACAGCCATCCGAAGTGACAGGACTCCCCAAACGCTAGAGCTTCTCTGGCCGCTCGCTCGGCACTCTCCAAGTCTCCTTTGGCAAGGTACATCAACGGCAGGGCGCCGAGCGCGCAAAACCTCGCAACGTCATGTCCAACTTGTGTGGCGTGGCGAATGGCTTTGTATATTAGCCCCTCCGCTTCCGCTGGCCGGCCGGATTGGAGTGGCGGCGAAAAAAGTCCTATCGCGACATCGGCCAGTGACCAGACATCGCCCGCTTGTTCAAAGATCCGGGACGCTTTTCGGGCAGCCGCCTCACAGAGATCCAATTGGCCGGCATCTAGCACCAAAGGATTGTCTCGACACCCGATTTGCTGGTGCGTGAGCAATATTGCTCAACGCGAATACGCCAGAAGGCGCATACTAAACAGAAGGGTCAATTGCAGAATCGATGGAAACTCATGTGTGTTCTGGCAGCGGCGGCAAACCTGTCCACTGCCGCTGTCGGGCCGAAAGTGCTGACAGAGTCCGGCACAATATCCGGCGTGAGCGCAAATGGCTTGAGTGTCTACAAAGGAGTTCCGTTCGCCGCCCCGCCGGTCGGCGACTTGCGTTGGCGCCCACCAGTGCCTACCGCGCCCTGGACTGGCACGCGCAAAGCAGATGCGTTTGCTCCGGCGTGTATGCAGGCGGGTGTGTCGATGCCTGGAGAGACGCCGCCAGTAGTGAGTGAGGATTGCCTCTACCTCAACATCTGGACGCTGACCAATAGCCCCCAGAAGCACCTCCCGGTGATCGTCTGGATCTACGGTGGCGGATACATCAACGGGTCGGCCTCGATGCCGTTGTACTGGGGTGACCGGCTCGCCCACAAAGGCGTCATCGTGGTCACCATCGCTTATCGCCTAGGCCCGCTTGGCTTTCTTGCACTTCCTGAACTGACCCGCGAGTCCCCGCACCACTCCTCCGGGAACTACGGCCTAATGGACCAGATCGCCGCACTCGAATGGGTGCATATAAATATCGCAGCTTTTGGCGGCGATCCGAAATGCGTAACCATCGCCGGTCAATCCTCCGGTTCAATGTCGGTCAGCATGCTGATGGCCTCGCCTCTTGCGAAAGGCCTGTTTCAACGCGCCATCGGAGAGAGCGGCGGTCTGTTTGAGCCGCTGCAACTGGGGCCGCAGTTCCTTCTGGCCCATGCGGAACACGACGGCGAGAAATACGCTGTTTCGCTGGGCGCCCCCTCGCTCAAGGAGCTACGCCAGCTACCCGCGAGCCAACTCACCGGCAACGCCGGAGGCATCGCTCACGCGGTCATCGAACCCTATCTGCTTCCCGCTTCCCCCTACGAGGCATTCACCTCAGGACAGCAAAACGATGTCCCGCTTCTGATCGGTTCGAACGCCGACGAGGCGCGCGCGATGATAGATGTCTCCCACGAGACGGCCGCCACATTCTCAAGCGATCTGGAGCGCAGCGTTGGCCAATTGCCGCCCGCGCTGATCGCGGCATATCCCCACGCCACTGACGAACAGGCGCGCCAGGCGCAACTCGGCATCGAGCGCGACCTCCGCTTCGGCTGGGACATGTGGGCGTGGGCGAGGTTACAAGCTGGAACCGGCCACCATCCTGTTTTTTATTACTCCTTTCGACAGCAACCGCCGTTCCCCGTCGGATCCCTGTACGCGGGATGGGGCGCGAGCCACTTCGCCGAACTCTGGTACGTCTTCGACCATCTGGACCAGTCGCCCTGGAAGTGGACCCCGGGAGATCGGAAATTGGCCGGCGAAATGTCCGGCTACTGGGTCAACTTCGCAAAGTCGGGCGATCCAAACGGCCCAGGTCTCCCCTCGTGGCCTGCGTTCATCGGGTCAGAAGGCAAGGTCCAGTATCTCGCCGATCCGATCATCGTTGGCGGCGTGGCGAATATCAATGGCTTGAGCGCCTTCGACTCCGTGTATTCGACGGTGCGCGGCAAGCCCTTTGCCGCACGGTAGCGGGTCGCGCGCGAACCGTTCCAACATCGGAGAGGAAGTAGCGACTTATGAAGTGCCCTGACTTTACTGAAATCCCAGCCTTTCTGGGGACCATCTCATCGAAAGCCGTGGTCGTCTGTATCGCCGGAGTAATCCTGTCGTCCACCGTCGCCTATGCTGAATTGCCGGTAGAGGTGCCCAAAACAACGGCGGCCCTGCTTGCCCAGGAGCGGCATGCAGACATCTATTGGGCGGTATTCCGGCTTCTTTCGCTGGCAATTCCGCTCCTGGTTCTTTTCACAGGTCTCGGGGCACGCCTACGCCGAATGTGCGAATCCAGTTCCGGCCGCCGCTGGTTCTGGACGGTCACGATCTTCGCCTGCGGCTATCTGGTCCTGGCCGCGCTGATCGCGCTGCCCTTCGATTTTTATGCGGGTTATGTGCAGCCACACTCCGCCGGCCATTCGGACCAGAGCTTCCTGAATTGGCTGAAGGGCGATAGCGTGCCGCTTGCTGTCCGATTGATCCTCGCATCGCTGTTTATTTGGATTCCCTATCTGTTGATTGCCAAAAGCCCCCGCCACTGGTGGCTGTATTGCGCCCTCGCGCTGTTGCCCATCGCGTTTCTAGCCATGGTCGCTTGGCCGGTGTGGGTCTCTCCGCTGACCACGTCGTATAAGCCGCTCGACGACCCCCCGCTCGAAACGCGGATCGACGCGCTGGCCGCCCGCTGCGGCATCGCTCACATTCCCGTCTTCGTCGGCGGCAACAGCACCATGGTGTCCGGTATTGGCCCCACCCATCGCATCATTCTGCAAGCCAACCTGGGAACTACCGAATCACCTGACGGGATCGTATTCACCGTGGGCCACGAATTGAAGCACTACGTCATGCTCGACGCCTGGAAGGGGTTGGCAATCATTGCTGCTTGCCTGTTGGCAGGATTTTGGCTCACTGACCGCCTGGGACGCGCCGCCATCCGCGCCTTCTCCCGGCACTGGGGGTTCAGCAAACTTTCCGACCCAGCGTCCTTGCCGCTGATTCTGTTCCTGATGACCTTCCTCTGGCTTGCCTTTGTGCCGTTTTTCAATTTAATCGGCCGACATATTGAGCACGAAGCCGACCGTTTCGGCCTTGAATTAACTCATCAGAATCACGCGGCGGCGATGGTGTTCGCCGGGGATGTTAAGAGGGGCGATGTTGCGCCGGACTGGGATGCTTTTTTCCTGATCTTCCAGGCCACGCATCCTTCCGTTGCCCAAAGGATCAGATTCGCCAACACCTACACGCCATGGGAACAGGGGGCGCCGCTGGCTTACAGCAATTTCTGCAAGTCTGAGTGACTACAACCAGCCATACAAACCGCGCCAAAGGATAGCACCTCTAGCACTCGCGCCGACCCCGGCGGATTACTCCCCATAAACGCGCTTTCGACACGTGACCAAAATCGAGTTGGCGGCGTGCTGCGCTCCCACTCATTTGCCGAGCGCGAGGCATTACCTGGCCGTAACCTCCTCGTCCGTGTATGGCTCCTTTTGCTCATACCCCGCCTTCACCGTGGTCACTTTGTCAACCAGCGCCTCTTTGATCCGTCCTCGACGAAACGCCGCTCCGAGAAAGCAGCGGATTTTCGCGAACGTGGTCGCCTTCGTAGTTGTGCACATCCCCTTCGGCAACCCTGCCGTCTTAAAGGTCTCCAAGTGATCGACGGTGACATGTCCCATAGGAGCCACATTCTGCGCTTCGAGGAACCGCTGCAGGCGCTCCAGCGCAAGCCGGTGTTGCGCGAGCGTGCGCGCATCAAGATCCTGCTCTCGCGTTGCCAGGTACTTCTCGATGCATTCAGAAATCGGCGGACCTGTTGTCGAATCGGCTTGGACCTGTGCCATCAACGAGGCGCGCAACGCTTCCGCTTTCTTCAAATCAGAGAATGGGTACTCTGCCGTGGGACTATATCTCCGCTCGGTGTGCGACCGTGAATCCAGAGCCGGCAGTCGCAGTCCATCCAAAACCGTCGTTTTGCTCTCGGGACACGACTCTTGTGAACAGGGCAGTTGGGGAGGTGTCGCTTCTTAGAATCAGGGTTTTAGTTGCTTGCGACACCCCTTCAGTGTACGAGTACTCGTACACGAGGTCAAATCGTACCTGCAAGCTTCAGATTCTAAAACGATTGGCTCCCCGACATGGATTCGAACCACGAACTTGACAGAATTTTGAAGCCTCACAAGTTACTGATTCTACAAAGTCGTCGAAGTCGTCAAAAGCATCAAAAGCAGGCATCTGGTACAAAATCGGTACAAACAGCTTTTCGTATTATCACGCGGCGCCAACTCGCAAATGACGCGGCCGTGTCTTTCTGCGGTCGTTTAATTTCCGTAGGCGTGTGCGATCTGGCCGCCTGATCCATTATTCGTTGATCCAAATTTCTGCCTGGCTCCAGGAAAGAAGCATTTAGCACGATTTGCCGAGGACTGCAGCCGCTAACGAAGAATCGTGGAGAAGGCGAACTTGACGAACCGCTTTCAATGGCAGAGGGCTTCGCTCTACTTTGGCCAGCAGGATAGCGGTTTGCAGGGAGAAAGTACGCCACCTCTTTGCACACATCCGTCGCGGCTCACCGGCTTTGACAGCGGCCTTTCGTATCAGATGAGCGTGTAGAACAGCAACTCGCGAGCGGCGAGCTCATCCGCCTCCTGGAGGCATGGCGCCAGCCATTTTCCGGATTCTTCCTCTATTACCCAAGCAGGCGACAGCAGCCGGCCGCGCTTTCCGCTCTCTTCAAGCCAACTGCGTGCGTGAACGTATTGAAACATAAATACAGCCCAGGAATCTTATTTAGAATGGGAAGGATCGGCTCTTACCTTTTGACATATCTGCAAGAATCGTCCATACAGCGCAGGTATCCTCACGGCCTGTTACATAGTCCCAACAAGTGGGATAAACTGGGGGCTTCAAATATGGAAAAAGCAACCCTGACCATCTCCCTTCCGCGAACGATGAAAAACTTCATTGAGGAGAAGATCCGTGCAGGCCGCTTCAGCACGCCCAGCGAATATATCCGCTCGCTCATTCGCGACGACCAGGACATGACGGGTAATAGCGACCTTGCCTTGCTGATACGTCGCGGCATCCTGGCCGGCGGAGCGGGCGAAGAATCCGGGCAAACAGCCGCCATGCCAAGCCGGCGGCGAAAATGAAAGAACCGAAGCCGGATGCAGTGAGTTTAAGCGCCATGATAGCTGCCGGGACCAAGACTTTCGAAATCCTGCTAGCCGAGGACAGTCTGGAAGACGCCGAGCTCGTGCGCCTGGCTCTGAAGGAGCACGGCGTGGAATGCGTTCTCCGCGTGTTCCGCGATGGTGAAGAGGTGATCACGTTTCTAAGAAGGCTCGACGCGGATCCCAAAGGGCCGGCTCTTGATCTGCTCATCGTAGACATGAACCTTCCCAAGCGCAGCGGCGAGGATATCCTTAAGTGCCTGCGTTCCACCGAGAGCTACACGCAGACGCCTGTCATCGTCATGAGTGGCTTGATTGCTGGTGCCACTGAGGAAAAGGCGACGAGGCACGCCGCGATGGTTTATTTCCAGAAACCATCGACACTGGACGGATTCATGCAGCTTGGTTCGATTGTCCGCAATGTTCTGCAGAAACAAGCCAGGGGTGCGGCATGATGTCAGGCGGAGCGAAAGCACTCACCGCTTTTGTCGCTGGCGGCGACCTCAAAGACAGCGTTTTCCACGAGCTGGTGGAAGCGCTGCCGGTGGCCATTTACACGACCGATGCCGACGGCCGGCTGACGTACTTCAATGCCGCCGCCGTGAAGCTATCGGGCCGCGTGCCCGAGCTTGGCACGGACAAATGGTGCGTCACCTGGAAGATTTTTCTCCCGGACGGCACGCTTCTGCCCCACGACCAATGCCCTATGGCGATCGCGCTGAAAGGTGCAGAAGTGCCCACCGGCATCGAATGCATCGCCGAGCGGCCGGACGGTTCGCGCTTCTGGTTTACGCCGTGCCCCGCCGTCGTACGCAATGCCGAGGGGCGGATTATCGGCGGCATTAATCTATTGATGGAGATAACGGACCGCAAACACGCGGAAATCGAAGCCAATGAACAGTTCCGCGCGATCGTTGAGACGACGCCGGAATGCGTGAAGATTATCGCGCCGGACGGTATCCTGCTCTTTATGAATCCGCCCGGCCTGGCCATGGTCGGCGCTTCCGCGGGGGATGCGCTTATCGGAAGAAACGTCTACGACATCATCGCGCTTGAGGATCGGACCCGGTTCCGCGAATTCAATGAAAGGATTTGCAAGGGCGAAAAGGGCTCCCTCCAATTCGACATCGTGGGATTAAAAGGCGCGCGCCGTCACATGGAAACGCACGCTGCGCCCCTGCGTCATCTTGACGGGACTACCGTTCATCTTGCGGTCTCGCACGATATTACGGAGCGCAAGCGCGGGGAAAGTGCTGCTTTTCGGTTAGGCGCCATCGTCGATTCCTCCGACGACGCGATCATCAGCAAGAACCTTGATGGCGTTATAACAAGCTGGAACAAGAGCGCGCAGCGCCTCTTCGGCTATACGGCGGAAGAAGCCATCGGCCAGACCGTGGCCGCGCTGCTTATCCCCGATGACCGCCAGGAAGAAGAACCGGATATTCTTGCCAAACTCAGCAAGGGCGAGCGCGTGGACCACTTCGAAACGGTGCGCCGGCGCAAGGACGGCTCGCTTATCGACATCTCCCTCACTATTTCCCCGGTGAAGGATCACCAAGGTCGCATTATAGGCGCATCGAAGATCGCCCGCGACATTACTGAGCGCAAGAAGTCAGAGAAACGTCTCATTGAACAAGCCCAGCTTCTCGACTTGAGCAGCGATGCCATTCTTGTCCGTGACGGGCAAGATCGAATCCTTGATTGGAATCGAGCCGCGGAGAAGATGTACGGCTTCACGCGCGAGGAGGCCCTGGGCAAGATTTCGCACGAACTTCTGCGGACCGAGTTTTCGGAGCCTTTGCCGGGAATTCAGGAGATACTTTTGCGAGACGGCCACTGGTCGGGAGAACTCATTCACACAAGCCGCGATGGTTCCAGAATCCATACTCTTTCGCGCTGGGTTGCCGAGCGCGACAAGAAAGGCGCGGTGATTCGCATATTGGAATCGAACAACGACATCACCGAGCGCGTGCGCGTGCAGGAAGAAGTGCGGCGCGCCAATCAGGATCTCGAGCAGTTCGCGTTCTCGGCAACCCACGATCTCCAGGAGCCCTTGCGCAGCATCAAGATTTATAGCGAACTCCTGGCAACGCGCCATGGCGCTACGGCCGATGAAGAGGCGCGGAAGTTCATCACTTTCGTGCACAGCGGCGCGACGCGCATGGAGATGCTGGTACGCGACCTTCTGGCCTACACGCAAGTAGCAAAATTCGACGCTCCCAGCGAAACCGCTGATGCGAACGAAGCGTTGAACGGCGCCCTCGCTAACCTGGGCGGCGCTATTTCGGAATGCGGTGCAAAAATCAGCGCTGATCCGTTGCCCTCGCTTCCGGTGCATGGTGTGCACTTGCAGCAGGTGTTCCAAAATCTCCTCGGCAACGCCATTAAATATCGCAGCCCGGATCGGCCGCCCCTCGTCCATGTTGGCGTCGAGCGGCAGGACGGTTATTGGCTCTTCGCCGTGACCGACAACGGCATCGGCATCGACCCAGAATATAGGGAGAACATCTTTGGGATTTTCAAGCGACTTCACACCAGCGATGAATATTCAGGGACCGGTATCGGATTGGCCATCTGTCAGCGGATTATTGACCGGTACCATGGGCGGATCTGGGTCGAATCCGAGCCGGGACGCGGATCAACCTTCCGCTTCAGGCTCCCCGCTTGAAGAATCCGCGCCCCGTGTTCCGGGCCATGTGCTCATCGTGGAAGATAACGAAGCGGACGTGTTCCTGATCCGGGAAGCGATCATGGCGAAGAAGCTTCCCATGAGCCTCCACGTCGTCAGGGACGGAGAACAGGCCATGCGGTACTTCGATGAGGCGGACGGCGACGTCTCCATGCCCTGTCCCTCCCTGGTCATCCTTGACATCAATCTTCCAAGGAAGCAGGGCAGTGAAGTTCTGAAGCACATGCGCCAGAGCCGCCGATGCGCGAATGCGCTCGTCATCGCCGTTTCAACTTCGGACTCCGGGCGGGACCGCGAGCAAATGACGGAGTTGGGCGTGAACGGATATTTTCGCAAGCCCTCCGAATATGCCGCCTTCATGAAGCTTGGGGATGTCATGCAGGCGCTTCTCGCGGGCGGGACTTCCGAGAACAGAGAGTAGCTTCTAAGCAACGGCATGGCGTTCCGACCGGACGATTGCACAAGAAGCACAAGCGGATTTTCCTCGCTTGCGCGCATAGCATGGAATTGATTTTCACATCCATGCCCTGTTGCTTATGTATCAGCGCTACAGTGATTTACGCGCAATGAGCCTTTGTACAAATCAGTACAGCGTCGCGAAAAATCCTTTGTAAATTACTGAAACGAAAGGTATGGCTCCCCGGCATGGATTCGAACCACGATTCACGGCTCCAAAGGCCGCTGTCCTACCATTAGACGACCGGGGAAAATCTGGAGAGGCCCTTCGCTAATTCATCAGTTTAGCATGGCCCTTCTTCCGTACACTGCTTCCCACCAGACGTGCTTTCCCGCGATCGTAGCTTTGTGCTAGCGAAGACGCAAATCCGCAAACTTCAGAAACTGATCCCAGTCGTATGCTGTGACATCATGTTTGCCGGCGCGAATGTGAAAGCCGAGCGTTTCCATAATCGGCTGATGGACCAGTGGCATCTGATCGGTGCCGATCCCTTTCTTCCCGAGCAACCGGTACACGGGGCTGGCCGCAACTTCAGCGAGAAACTCGCCTTTGGGATCGGCCCATTTGTCGTCTTCGGCTCCGGTAATATAGACCGGCCGCGGCGCGCTCAAGGCGATGAGTTCGTGCGCATCCACCGGGAGCCGATCGACATGATCCGCATATTTCTGGTAGTTAGTGCAGAACCAATATGGGAAATGGGTAGTCAGGTTTTTGACCGTCTCTCCATAATTGCGGCGCGAAAGCGACGCACCACCCTCACCCGGGCAATTGGCAATTATCAGCGCGAACCGCGTGTCCTGCGCTCCGGTCCACAGCATGGTTTTGCCTAAGCGCGAATGCCCCATCGCGGCCACGCGCCTACTATCGACATCCTCGTCGGTTTCCAAATAGTCTAGCGCACGGCTAACACCCCAGGACCACGCACCTATAGCTCCCCAATCGTCCGGCGCAGGCTCCGTCTGGCCTGGCTTGAAGAACAGCGGACGAATGCCATACTGGAGGCCACCGTTGAAATCGGGCTCGATATCACAATAGTAAATCGTGGCGAGGCCGTAACCACGATCGAGAATCTTGTCGAGTTGCCAGCGGCTGGCCGTCGCGCCGCGCGAACTTTCCAGAGCGCGCCGTTTGGTCTTGAATTTAATGTTCCAGACTTCCGGGAGACGGACGGCCGGATCGGATGTAATCGCATGATTGCCGTCGAAGTTCAGGCCGAGAAACACCGGCACGGGTTTTTTGGCCGCCGACGGCACGTAGAGCAGAAGATCCATTTTCGGCCCGTCCTTCTTGCCTGAAAGATAGATGGTCACCTGCTTACGAATAGCTTTGCCGTTCAGGGCATTCTTGTCCAGATCGAAGGGCTCGAAACGGACGGATTCCGTTCCGCCGTGAGGCGTCCGGCCATACACGTTTTCCGCAAATAGGCCCAAGAGTTCAGGCCGGCGGCGCTTATCCCACGTCTGCGCATCGCGTACACGCTGGCCGTCCTGGAGAATCAGCGGGTCCGGTAAGGTGTAAGTACCGGCCTTCGATTCATCGTAATTAGCGGTACTCGATTGACCGTAGGCCGTCGACCAATTGAAGAACGCTCCAGCAAGCGAAATGGACACCGTACGGCGGGTGCAGGCTGCGGAAAAGTGAATCACGTGATTTCTCCATCTGGTATTCTATCCGATCGTTCCGCAAGGAATGCCAAAGCCGGTTCCCGTTTTGCTTTGACAGAATCGCTGCTGCGCTGTACTGGCGTCCAGGCTGATACAATCGAGAGCCAATGGCTTCCAAATACCGATACGAAGAATTCACCTGGCCGGAAATCCGGCAGGCCGTCGCCGGCAATCGCGTCTGCGTGCTGCCCGTCGGCACAGTGGAGCAGCACGGCCCGCATCTGCCTCTCTCCACCGATGTCGTCACCTCAACCGAAATGTCACGCCTCGCCGTGGAGCGTATCCCCACTGAGGCGATCTTGCTGCCGTCGGTGTTCTATGCCTTCAACGAACACCATCTCGATTTTCCGGGCACCATTGCCGTCGAGGGTGCGACTTTCATCAACTATGTCACCGATATCGGCAAAAGCTTGGCGCACCATGGATTCCGCAAAATCCTACTGGTGAACGGGCACGGCAGCAACGTCCCGTTCCTCGATATAGCGGCACGCAATATTACCAATCACAGTGAAGCCATATGCGCGATGATTCCCTGGTGGAGACTGGTGCCGCAACCACTGCTCAAGGAGCTGCGCGAATCCGAATATCCCGGCGGCATGGCACACGGCTGCGAGCTGGAAACTTCAGTGCTGCTCTATTTGCGCGGCGATCTGGTGCAGATGGAAAAGGCCGAGCGCGATCTGCCGCCGCAGCGCTCCGAATTCTTCTTCTGGGATCTGCAGGCGCCTTCGCCTGTTTTCTTTCAGGAATTCTTTAGCCGGTACTCGCGCACGGGAACGTCGGGCGACCCCACAAAGGCAACGCTCGAAAAAGGCCGGCGTTTTGTAGAAGCCGTCGTAGATAGGCTGGTCGCGCTGATCCACGATTTACGCGCGCGTGAAATCCGTCCACGTGTGGATCATCACTGATTCCGATAGAATCTCAGACGTGATATTCTCGAAAACCGTTCGAACCTACGCTCTCTGGCCCATAGCCGCCGCGCTCCTGCTGGCAAGCTTCTGCATCGTTTTCGTGCGGCACGCTGGTGGACAATCCGCCCCTCCAAGCGCCGCTTCACGGCACAATTCGCCATCCGAAGGCCTGCAAGCGGTAAATCTGTTGTTCGGCGTGAAGGATGCGAAGCCAACCGCGTGGGACGGATCGGCCACCATCAGCGCTGGCGCCATTGAAAGAATTGAAGGCTATCATTTCACTGACTCCGCGAAGGCTCGTACCACCGAGGCAACTAGCGTCGAGTGGGTTTGCTCCTCGCATGAATGGACGCCGTATGCATCGGGTATGCACCCGAATGAACGCCCCGAACCTCATGCCACCATGCTGGTGCCGATCGGCGTCACAATCTACTACCGCGCACCGGCCGATGCGAAGCTTCAAGTGAAATTGAAGACCGGTGACGAGTTCTCGTTCCGGCTGGCCGAGCTGCCCGAAATAGACGCTATTTATCCGCTGAACAATCACGCGATCGAGGTGCGCCGCAGCGCTGTCGTGCAGAAAATCACGGATGCCGAGTACGAGGACGACTATCCTTCCATTGCTACGGACGGCGATACCGTCTGGGTCGCGTGGCAGGCGTTCAAAAACAAAGGCGACCAAATTTTTCTGCGCTCTTACCGCAACGGACAATGGGGGCCGCGGCTCGCCGTAACCGAAACACCCGGAGACCTCTTTGGAACCGGCGTGGCAGCAGCCAACGGTAAAGTGATGGTCGTCTGGTCGGAGCACGAAGGCGACAATTTCCAGCTCAGGGCCCGTCCCTACGACGGCTCAGCGTTCGGTACTATCGAGACTCTGACGACCGGCGACGGCCGCAATCTGTTCCATCAGGTCTCGGGCGATCCTCAGGGAAACGTTCACGTTGCCTATCAGGGCTGGCGCAAAGGGCGTTCCGACATTTATCTTCGCTCTTATGTCGCTGGACACTGGCAGCCGGAGCTCGACCTAAGCGACCGCTCGCGCAGCGTGCGAGCCAACGACTGGGATCCCGCGGTTACGGTGGATCACAACGGCAATGCCTGGGTGGCTTGGGACGGTTATGCCACGGGCAGCTTCAACGTCTATTTGCGCGAAGTGTCGAACGGCCGTCCCGGGACATTGTTGGCGGTGACCGGTTCCAATCGTTACCACGCACACCCGAGCCTAGCCGTCGATAAGCAGAATCGCCTGTGGATTGCCTATGAGCAAGCGCCTGAAAATTGGGGCAAGGATGTGGGTTTCCTGTTTGAAGGCGGCAGCGCGCTCTATGATGCGCGCGATGTGAAGTTGGCCATTTATGCCGGAGGCCGCTGGCTTGCGCCACTACGCCAGCCGTCCGAAGTTGCTCCGCCAGTAATGCGCGATTTCCTACAGCAGCCCCGCCTCGTTACCGATGCCGGCGGCAGGATCTGGCTGCTGATGCATCCCATGACTGCGACGCGCCTTCCGACTACACACTGGAAAGCCGGCGGCAAATGGGAGACCTGCGCCACCTACTATAGCGGCGACCGGTGGTCGCCCTTCATCATGTTCCCCGAGTCGACCGGACGCAACGGCGGCCCTGTGGAGGCAGCGCCGGATTCGGCAGGCAACGTCAATGTCGTATTCGTCACGGATAACAAAATATGGGGTGGCCCTAACTTCGGCTATCCTCCGGGCAATAACGATATCGTGTTCTCGCGTGTGCGCACGCAATCTCCTTTCGCGCCCGGCGTTGCAGCCCGCGGCTCTGAATCGCCCGCTGGTCTCCCCAACGAACCGCACGAAAAAGAGCAAATTGCCCGTCTGCGCGATTACACGATTCAGGCTGAGGGCAAGACTTATCGCATTTATCGCGGCGACATTCATCGCCATACCGAAATCTCACTCGATGGCGC
>Ga0070735_10002111_pt1 | contig 18281 bp, 16 predicted proteins | sample Coa_R1_FD_66443 | JGI IMG/M metagenome (GOLD analysis project Ga0070735, IMG submission 66443) | Surface soil microbial communities from Centralia Pennsylvania, which are recovering from an underground coalmine fire - Coalmine... | ecosystem: Environmental > Terrestrial > Soil > Unclassified ... | reverse complement strand
CCTTGACGCGAGCCACAGGAATTCCCAGCGCCTGGGCTGCGAACGGGCTCTGTCGCACAGCATCGAAGGCACGGCCATAACGTGAGCGCCGAACATTGTAGCCCACCACGACAGCGCCAATAGTGAGTGCAAGAACGAAAAAATAGAGCGAGGCATTGGATTGGAAGCTGAAGCCGAAAATCTCCGGCCGCGGTACCTTCAGCCCGCGAATGCCGCCGGTGTATTCGGGAAATTCCTCGATCACAATACCGACAAGTTCGAGAAACCCGAGCGTGGTCAGCGCGAGATAAAGTCCCGACAGCCGTCGCGCCGGGTAGCCAAGCGCAGCACCGAGCAGCGCGGATATGACTACGCTGACTGGGAGGGATATCAACGTCGACAGCATGAGGCGGGTCGACAGCAACGCAGTGCAATAGGCGCCGACGCCCATGAACGATGCGTTGCAAAGTGAGATTTGTCCGCAGTTGCCGCTAAGCAGATTGAGGCCGACGGCAATGATGACGTTGATCATCGCCAGTTCCGCCAGATACAGATAATAGCTGGTGGCGAACAGCGGCAACGCGGCAAGACAGGCAAGACCGACCAGGATGAGCAGGACGCGCGCGCGCATTGCTACACCCGTCGCGCGCTGGAAGCGCCGGCCAGCCCCTGCGGCCGCAACAGCAAGAGCAGAATCAGCACACCGAACGGCACCACATTTTTGAAGGTCGCGCCAAAGAATGCACCGGCGTAGGTCTCGAGCAGGCCCAGGAGAAGTCCGCCGGCCACGGCGCCGCCCAGACTGGAGAAGCCGCCGATGACGGCTGCGACCAGACCTTTGAGAATGAGATGGCCGATCTCGGGATTGATTCCGATCACGGGTCCCAGAAGCAGGCCGACAAAGGCGCCGAGCATGGTGGACAATGCCCAGGCCGCCGAGAACACCGAACCGATACGGATGCCCATCAGCCTGGCGGCAATGGAATCGAGCGCGCTCGCGCGCATCGCCTTGCCAAATTTGCTGTAACCGAAAAAGACAAACAGCGCGGCAACGACCACGAGCATGCTGGCGATGAAGACGAGATAGGCCGGGTTGAGCCGCAATGCGCCAAGCGCAAGCGGCGGACCGACAAAGGGCGCATCAATCGAAAAGGTGTTGTCCTGCCAGTGCAGGCGGATCCCGGCCTTGATGATCAAACCGATCGCGAAGGTGACGATGACTAGCGTGAACTCGGGTTGGCTCACAATCGGCCGGATCAAGATCCTCTCAATGACCATGCCGAACGCCGCGGCACCGATCAGAACGAGCGGGACCACGGCGAGATAGGGCAAGCCCAGGCCTGACAAAATTAGCGCCAGATAGGCGCCGAAGGTGACGATCTCGCCTTGCGCGAAGTTGACGATGCCACTCGCCTTGAACGGCAGTACCAGCGCAAGTCCTACCAGCGCGTAGATGCTGCCGATGCTCAACCCCGAGAGCGCAAGTTGGAGGATGATCCGCCAGGTCATGAGACCGCCCTCACTTGCCCGTCATGTCTCTCTTGTCACTGATAGCGCTTGAGGATGTCGCTCTCGCGCTTGCTCTCGAAGGGCACAGGCTCCCATTCGCCATTCTTCACCTGCATCGCCTGCAGACGCAGATTGCCGATGTGATGCTTCTTGGTGAAGGAGCGCGGGGTTGCGATAGCGCCGACACGATACTCGTTGGTGGCTTCGAGCGCGTCGATCAGCCGGTCGGTCGAAAGATCCTTGCCCGCGCGCTTGAGCGCGTCCGCGACCACATAAATGTCGGCATAGGACAGCAGATCGAAGGTGTTCGGCCGCCCAGCCGGCAAATTCGGATATTCCTGTTTCCACTTTGCCAACCAGGTCTTCATCTCCGGATTCGATGAGGTCGGCAGCAACGGGATCAGCGCAAAGCCGCTGGCACCTTCTGCCGCCTGTTTGGCGGCCGTCAGCAGGCCCTGATCGACCATGGTGGGCCCGACAAAGAACGGCTGGTTCATGCCCAATTCCTTAGCCTGGCGCATGGCGATCGCAGCTTCTGCCGGATTGCCGAACAGCGCGATGACTTGCGGATTGGTGCCCTGAATATCGAGCAGCTGCGGCGTGAAATCCTTGTCGCCGATGTTGAACTCGGCGCGCTTGACCGGCGCGACGTCGTACCACTTCTTCAACTGAGCGGTGAGCGCCTCGCCCTCGTTTTTGGGATACTCCTCGCGGCCGCTGAGAATTGCGATCTTCGTAGCCTTGAGATAGTCGTGGAGATATTCGGCATAGAGTTCGCCATAGCGCGGGACCTCGGTCGTGCCGCCGCGGAACATATTGCGAGCGAACGGCCAGGTGACGCCCGGCGCAGAGGCAAAGGACACGTACATCAGGCGGCCATTCTCGCGCACGAAGTCGATCGTGCCGAGCGTGCCGTTGCTGCCCGCAACACAGAAGATCATGAACACATGATCCTGATCAATGAGCTTCTTCACCGCTGCGAGCGCCTTGGTCGGCGAGTGGCCGTCGTCTTCGAAGATCATCTGAAGCTTGCGGCCGTTGATGCCGCCGGCCGCGTTGATTTCCTTGATCGCCAAATTGGCGCCGTCACGGCCGGCGAGACCGATATAAGCGGCGGGGCCGGTGATCGGGCCGAAGGCGCCGATGGTGATGCCGTCTTGTGTAACTCCCGGCTCTTCAGCGCGCGCCAGTCCGGCGAGCGCATAAAGTGCGGCGGCGGCACATAGCAGGCCGCGAAGCCCCTTCCCAAGCATCCCGTCCTCCCGTATATTTTTCTGACTGAGCGCTCAGTCAATTCCAAACGGCTGCGGATGTCAATCAACCTCGGACCATCCTGGTCCTTTCCAAGCACCCGGCGCGAGCAAGGTGAGCAAGGTCACGCCAAAGAGAACTGCGAGAGACATGAAAGCAGCAACCATGCGCGCGGTCGCCGTCCGCCCGGTCGGCACCAACACAAAGGACCCCGAACTCATCCGTGACCGGCGGGAGCAGCTGATCCGTGCGGCGCTTGAGGTGTTTCAGGAGAAGGGCTTTCACGCGGCCACCGTGCGCGACATCGGCCGAGCCGCCGGCCTCACCCAGGGCACGATCTATAACTACGTCCGCTCAAAGGAGGACATTCTGTTTCTCGTCTGCGACCGCGTGATTGCCGAATACATCTCCAGCATGGAGGCGGCGGCGGCCGCGACCGGCGATCCGGCAGCGCGTTTGCGCGAAGCGCTCTGCGGTGTGACGCGGGTGATGATCGAACAGAGCAGCGCCATTCTCCTCGTCTATCACGAGAGCCACAATCTCGACCGGCGCTCGTTGCGAAGCCTGCTTGCGCGCGTGCAAGGCTGGATCAACGAGTTCGAAAAGCTGGTCGCAGAGGGTTTGGGCCGGGAGAGCCTGCCCAAGGTGAAGCTCCGCCTGCTGACCAATATTGTGACTTTTCTTCCGACCTTGATGGCGCTGCGCGGCTGGTCGTTACCGAAGGACCTCACCCACGATCAGTATGCGGACGGACTAGTTGAATTCATGACGAGGGGTTTGGGTCTGGACTCGACGAGCGGTTGAATATACGGGCGCTATCGGCCCGAGCCGGCTCGACTGATGACTATGCCTTTCCGACTGATAACGTCTTCTATGGTTTCTTATCAGTCGGCAAACTGACTTTGTTTTCTCTTTCTTAGCAGTGTGCGCACTGGGTTATTGACTGCACCCTTGGGCAGCCGCCTGCCCTGCCAAACGGCCAAGGACGGTGGCGGTCAGAAGACCATTTCCGGACAGATAGCCTGCCGCTGTCGAGCCGGACACTCCCGCCACCGCGCCTCCGGCCGCAAATAAATTTGGGAAGGCGCCTCCACCCTTGCGCTTCACGCGGCAGGCGGCGTCTATAGCGAGACCACCCTGTGTATGAAAGAGCGCGCCGGTCACTTTGACCGCGTGAAATGGCGGTACCAGGCGCTGCTCGGGTGAGAACCTACGCCCATAGCGATCTCTTTCCGAACGCGCCTTTAGAGCTTCAATTTCGGTCCACTCCGAAATGAAAGCCGCAACCGGAATGTGCATGGTGTTCGCCAGAGCCTCGACGCTTCCACGTGTCACAATCGCGCCCGCCTGTTCGGCTTGGCGGAAATCCTCGAACTGTCGCGCTACCGACGCAATGCGCTCATCGAAGACAGACCAAGCGACGCCATTTGGTTGCCGAAGGACCTCGGCCGCCTGTTCGGAATAACCGAGCGACTCGTCGGAAAAACGCCGGCCCTCGCTGCTGACCTGAAAACCGCCCTGCATGATCGTCGCCCAGGTGATAAGGATATTGTGCGGCGTCGCCACCGATCCGTGCCCCTGGTAGGCGCCGAGATGGTGCAATTGCGCGCCAAGAGCGTCACCCCAAATAACGGCCTCACCGCGATTGCCTGGATGCCCGAAATAGAGCGCGCCTGCCATTTCCGGAATGTAACGACGCACGAGATCGGGGTTACCGCCATAGCCGTTGCACGCCAGCACCAGTGTCTCGCACCTGATCCGCTCACGCACGCCATCGCCGCGGACCGTCTCGACGCCAACAATCCCGCGATCGTCAGCAACGAGAAGCGACGTTGCTGCGCGCTCAGTGACGATGTAGATATCGCACTCCTCGGCGGCGCGCCGCAAGCAGTCGATCAGTTCGCTTCCAGTGCGCGTCGGCAGCCCGTGCATGCGCATGGCGGAATGGCCGGGATAGTTGAAGTTGTCGATGACATCGAATGGCAGCCCATAACGATCAGCCAGCCATTCGACCAGGGGCGCGGCGCCCTGCGAGACGACGCCAACAATGGCTGGGTCCGCTTCATCATCGGCTTTTCGCTGTATGTCGGCGGCAAACGCCAGCGGACTGTCGGCAATACCCTTCGCGCGCTGAAAGCGCGTACCGGCGGCGGGGATGAGCCCGGCCGACAAAGACGTCGATCCCGACGCTCCCGCGTCGCGCTCGATCACAAGGGGTTCGACGCCCGCTTCCTTTGCCGCCAGAGCCGCACACAACCCGGCGGCGCCGGCGCCGACAATCAAGAGCGGCGTCTGCGCATCGAAAGGCGCGTCGCTGGCCGGCTTGATCGTGCTCATGCCGCCGCCAGTTCCCCCATCAAGTCGTCAATGGTCGCGATTCTGGCAGCAGGCCGCAGCCCTTCGATGGCCGCGCGATGCAAATCCCCGGAGAACGCCGCACAGCCATCCTCCAGCACGGTACAGTCGAAGTCGCGCACCTGCGCGTCACGCACGGTCGTGGCGACGCCGCCGTTGGTGACGATACCGGCAAAAACCAATTTCCTGATGCCGTGCGCACGCAGTAGCCACTCCAGCCGCGACATGTAGAAGGCCGAATAGGCGATCTTCTCGACGGAAAAATCCGCCGGCTGCAATTCGTCGATCATCGCCTGCCCCCAGCTGCCGGGCGTGAAATCGCCCTTGGCGAGAAAGGGGCGCACCTTCTTCAGGTGCGGCGAAATCATGGGCTCGCCGCCCCGGCCCGGCACCAGCGTAAACAAGGTGACGCCGATCAGGAGATTCTTCCGGCGCGACAGGTCGACAAGGGGCTTGAGGCGCTGGGGCAGCGCTGCAATGTCATCGCTACGTTGTCCCGCGCGGCCGTAGGCGCCGTTCGGATGGAGAAAGTCGTTCTGGAGATCGAGCAGCAAGAGCGCGGACGACGGAATCATTTCGGCACCCGTTCGACAATGAGATTTCCGAGTTGGTCGACCCGGCCGCGCAGGCCAGGCTCAATGTAGATCGTTGCGTCGGGTTGCTCCAGAATGGCGGGCGCCTCGACAATCGTATCCACCGGCAGATCGAGGCGCGACCAGATTTGAGTCTCAAGCCAGGCGCCGTCGATCCGCACGGGCCGCGTGCCCATTTTTGCCCTCTCGACCGACGCCTCCGGCCCCGGCGCGAAAACCGAAAGATCGAGCCGCGGACGGCGGCCGATGGCAGCCACCCGCAACGACACGATCCGGATCGGCACACCCGACAACAGCCGGCTGAAGGACGCGGCATAGGCGGTCTCGAAAGCGGTGCGGATTGTCGCGGACGAAATGCCGGTGGCGCCATCTCGCAGCGTCAGAGGAATCCCGACGGCGACAGTGTGGGTTTGCCCGACATAATGCATGTCGAATTCGAAGCTCAGGTCGATCTGGTCGACCATCGCGCCCGCGGCGTTCACGACCGCACGTACCTCGTTCGCCGCCGCAACCATGCGGCGGTCGAGCGATGCGACGTCGATGCCGTCGAGCGCGAGATTGAGCGTCTGCACCTGATCATGCCGCAAATCCGCAATCACGCAGCCGAGCGCCGAGGTCACGCCGGGAAAACGCGGCACCAGCGCCCGTTGCAGGCCGATCTCCTTGACGATCGCGCCGACATGCAACGCGCCGCCGCCGCCGAACGGAACACCGACGAATTTCGCGGGATCGTGGCCGCGCTCGATCGACACCAGGCGGATCGCGCCGGCCATGCGCGCATCCGCCACCCGCACAATGGCCTCGGCGGCATCCAGCACGTCGATCCCAAGCGGACGGCCGACTTGGGCTTCGATCGCGCGCCTGGCGGCTTCGACGTCGAGGCGCGCGAGCTTGCCGCCGATTGGCCTTTCGGCATTGATGCGGCCGAGCACGACGTGGGCATCGGTCAGTGTCGGCCGCTCATTGCCCTGGCCGTAACACGCCGGCCCCGGGACTGAGCCCGCGCTTTCCGGCCCGACCTGCAAAAGCCCGCCACGATCGACCGAGGCGATCGACCCGCCGCCCGCGCCGATGGTCGTGATCTCGATCATCGGCGTGCGAATGACGAGGCCGAAATCGATGGTCGCCTGCGCCGAAAGCGACGCCTTGCCGCCGGCAATGACCGATACATCGAACGATGTACCGCCAAGGTCGCAGGTGATCGCATTGTCGTAGCCTGCTTGACGCGCAATGGCCGCCGCCGCGATCACGCCGGCCGCGGGGCCTGACAGCGCGGTGCGGACCGGAAACCGCCGCGCGGTTGCCGTCGACATCACGCCGCCATTCGACTGCACGATGTAGAATTGCCCCCTGAACGGCAGAGTGCCAAGCGCCTGATCGAGCTTTGCGAGGTAGCTTGCAATCCCCGGCTGCAGGTAGCTGTTGAGCGCCGTGGTCGAGGATCGCTCGAACTCGCGGATTTCCGGCAGCACCTGGTGCGAAGCGGAAACGAATTCGTTGTGCCAGACGGATTTGGCCGAAGCCAGTGCCTTCTGTTCGTTGGCGGGGTTGGCATAGCTGTTGATGAAAATGATCGCGAGCGCTTCGGCGCCGCGTTCGCGCAACGCAATCGCGGCCATCCGCACTTCAGCCTCATCGACCTCGGAGCGGATGGTGCCACTGGCGAGCGTCCGCTCGCCGACTTCCATGCGACAATCGCGATCGACGATCGGCGTGAAGTCGCCCCACAGCCCCCAAGTCCGCCGCCGGTCACGCCGGCGCATTTCCAGCACATCACGAAAACCGCGCGTCGTGATCACGCCAACCTTATGCCCTCGCCGCTCTAGCAACGAATTGGTACCGACGGTGGTGCCATGAACGATCGAAGCGATCGCGTCACCGGCGCCGATGGCGGCAATGCCCTGCATGAAGCCGGCTGCCTCGTCGCCGCGCTGCGACGGCACCTTGGCGGTCCGGAACGCCTTGGTCTGCGCATCGAACAGCAGCAGATCCGTGAACGTGCCGCCGACATCGACGCCGAGAATATTGGGCGGCTTCATCGGCCGGCTCCGCTTCGCAAGCCTGCCGTTGCTGCCGCATCGGCCGCGTCGTCGTCACCGAGGACGACACCGTATTCACTGCACGCCATAGCCGGCGTTACGTAGCCAAGCCTGACGTCGCGGGCAACACGCTGCGGATCGCGCGTCAGCGGATCGCCATAGCCGCCGCCGCCCGGCGTCTCGAGCCTTACTCGCTGGCCTTGTCCAATGCTGATGTCGGTGATCTTGCTCACCATTGGAGGCGACCGCTCGCCATCAGCCGATTGATAGAAGAAGCGATTGAGCGCGGCGCTCTTGCCGCCGCCAACGCCGAACGGCGGAAATTTTCCCCGTTCGCCCAGGAGCGACACGTCGGTTGCTCCCTCCGCCAGCGTCTCGATCTCGTAGACCGCGCCGAGCCCGCCACGATGACAACCGGGGCCGCCAGAGTCCGGACGCAGCGCCCATTGCGTGAACATCACAGGATAGAGCGACTCAAGAATCTCCGCGGGCGGAATCGTCGCCGTCGAGATCGGGTTGTTGCCGTGATTCAATCCGTCGGTCTCCGGATTGCCGCCGAGCCCGCCGCCGAAGAAACAGAACATCACCCAGCGCCGGCCGTGCTCGCGCCAGCCGGACAGCGACAGCGCATTGATCGTGGCAAAGGGACCACCATTGGCCCGCTCGGGAGCAAACTTCGCAAATGCGCCGAACACGGTATCGATCACGCGCAGGATCGTCTCGGTGTAGCCGCCGACGGGCCGCGGCGCGGAAACGGCGAGCAGCGTCGTGTCCGGAATCACGAATTCGATCGGCGCAAGGCAACCGGCATTGGCGGGCACATCGGTGAAGATGTGCTTGAGTGCGACGTAGCAGCAGGCGACCGTCGTCGAATACGCGATATTGAGGGGACCGTCGCAGGGCGGCGACGAGCGCGAGAAATCGAGCGTCATCGTCTCGCCCGAAATGGTGAGATCGAGCGCGATCTTCAGCGGCACATCGGTGATGCCGTCATTGTCGAGATAATCGTCGCAGGAATAGGTGCCGTCCGGCAGGCTCGCGATATTGGCGCGCATCAATTTTTCGGCGCGCGCCGTGAGGATATCGAGGGCGGCGACGATGCGTTCCGATCCATATTCCTCGAGCAGCGCGCGGAATCGCCGCTCGCCCAGGTCGAGCGCATTGAGCTGTCCGTGAAGGTCGCCCCAGTTCGATTGCGGCACGCGCGAATTCGCGCCGAGAATGTCGATGATGTCCTGCTCGATGACGCCCGCACGCGCGAGCTTGACCGGCGGGACGCGAAAGCCTTCCTGAAAGCTTTCGGTCGCCCTCGCATTGAAATTGCCGGGCACGTTGCCGCCGACATCGAGCCAGTGCCCGACCGATGCAAGCCAGGCGAACAGTTGGCCGTTCCAGAACAGCGGCCTCACCAGGCGAAAATCGTTAAGGTGCGTGCCGCCGTCATAGGGATCGTTGAAGAGATAAGTATCGCCCGGCTTGAGATCGCCGTCCTTGTTGGCCTTGTCGATCACAGCCTTGACGGCAAAGGCCATCGCGCCGACGAAGATCGGCAAGCCCGTCGTGCCCTGCACCAGCGTGGCCCCGGTCTTGGCATGATAGAGGCCGTGGCAGGCGTCATGGGCTTCCGCAATGATCGGATTGAAGGCCGAACGATAAAGGGTTGCGTCCATCTCGTCGGCGATCTGGACCAGACGACCATTGAGAACGGCAAGGAGGATTGGATCGATCGCGCTCATTTGCCACCAAAGCGCTTGCCACGCTCCAGCATTTCGGGTGTCCCGAGCAGCGCATTCATTTCGTCGAAGCCGAACATCCTCTCAATGAAAGGCTGTGTCGTACGGTGCTCGGCGAGCGATGCATAATAGTCGACGGCGGTGCGCGCCAACGTCCGCACGATTCCGCCGGGGAAGATCACGAGCGAAAAGCCGAGCGTCTCCAGTTCGCCCCCGGAGAGGATCGGCGTCTTGCCGCCCTCGACCATGTTGGCCATCAGCGGAATTCCGCCCCCGATTCGTTTGACGATGCCGGCGAGATCTGCCTTCGTCTTCGGCGCCTCGACGAACAGCACGTCCGCGCCGGCCTCGCGAAACATCGATGCGCGTTCGATGGCATGGTCAAAGCCCTCCACGGCGACCGCATCGGTGCGCGCGATGATCAGCGTGTCGCGCGAATGCCGGGCATCGACGGCAGCCTTGATCTTGCCGACCATCTCGTCGGCCGATATCAGGCTCTTGTCGTCGAGGTGTCCGCAGCGCTTGGGAAAGCTCTGGTCTTCGAGCTGGATTGCATGCGCGCCCGCCTTCTCGAACAGCCGCACGGTGCGCTGGACGTTCAGCGCGTTGCCATAGCCGTTGTCGGCATCGACGATCAAATTCGCCTCGACCCGGTCGCCGATCAGCGCAATGGTCTCGACAACCTCGGACATGCTGACGAGCCCGATATCCGGCCGGCCGAGACGCGTATGGGCGATGGCCGCGCCAGAAATGTAGAGCGACTGAAAGCCCGCCTGGCTCGCGATCAGTGCGGTGAGCGGATCGTAGACGCCAGGGGCCACCACGATCGGCGGCTTTGAGAGCAGTGAGCGGAGAGAGACAGGTTGGGTCATGGCTATAATCCGAGAAAGGCGCGTTTGAGGTCGGCATTGGCACGCACGTCCGCGGCAGCGCCGGACATGACGAAGCTGCCGTTTTCGAGAATATAGGCGCGGTGAACGATATCGAGGCTTTGGGCAACGTTTTGTTCGACCAGCAGCACGGCAAGGCCCTCGCTGTTGAGCCGCCCGATCAGGACGAACATCTCCTCGACCATCAGCGGCGAAAGTCCGAGCGACGGCTCGTCGAGAATAAGAAGCTTCGGCTCCGCCATCAGCCCGCGGCCGATCGCGAGCATCTGCTGCTCGCCGCCGGACAATGTGCCGGCAAGCTGGCTTGTCCGCTCGCGCAGCCGTGGAAAGTGGGAAAAGACGCGATCGCGGTTTTGCGCGCGCGCGGCCTTTGCCCGGGCGTAGCTGCCGATGTCGAGATTTTCACTGACCGACATGTTGGGAAAAATGCGACGTCCCTCCGGAACGTGAAGCAGGCCGGCGGCGACGATCTCGGCGGGACTGGCACCCTGTATCGGCCGACCATCGAATTCGATCACGCCCTCGCGCGTCGGCACAATTCCCGATATCACCAGATTGAGCGTCGACTTTCCGGCGCCGTTGGCACCGAGGACCGCGACCATGTCGCCCGCGTTGACGACGAGATCGACATTGCGCAGGATTTCGACCTCGCCATAGCCCGCGCAGAGACCCGTCACTCTCAGCAATACGTTGTCAGGCATGGGCGCCTCCCGCGAGCCGCGCGGCAGCACCGCGGCCGAGATAGGCCTCGATCACCTGTGGATTGACGGCGACTTCAGCCGGCGTTCCCCGTGCAACGACGTGCCCTTCGACAAGCACGTGGACCTGCTCGGCGAGGCTCATGACGGCCTGCATGACGTGCTCGATCATCAGGATGGTCACGCCACTTTCACGAATGCTGCGGATCACGGGCAGCATGTCGCGTATTTCCGACGGATTGAGGCCGGCCAACACCTCGTCGAGCAGGAGCAACTTCGGCGACGTCGCCAGCGCACGCGCGAGCTCAAGCCGCTTTCGTCCCGCCAGCGTCAGGGTCGCGGCGGACTGGTCCAGGACCTTTTCGAGGCCGAGACGTTTTGCAACCTCTGCCGCAGCTTCAAGCGCCGCCGCGCGTTGCGCCATATGCAAATGCGCGCCAACGGCGATGTTTTCCAGGACCGAAAGCCCCGCGAACGGCTGCACGATCTGGAACGTGCGCGCGATACCGCGCCGCGCCAGCCGATGCGCGCTCTCGCCGGTGATGTCGGCGTTCTCATAGAGAATGCGCCCGTGGTCCGGTTTCTCGAAGCCGGCGATCAGCGCAAACAACGTGGTCTTGCCCGCGCCATTGGGGCCGATCACCGCGGTGATGCGTCCGGCCTCAACCGCGAGCGAGGCCTCGCGCACCGCATAGAGCCCGCCAAACCGCTTCGACAGGTCTTCCACCGCGAGGATTGGAGAGGTCATGCCGCAGTACCTCCCGCACCGAGGGACCCACGTGCAAGCCAGGCACGGCAGCGCTCGCCGATGCCGGCGACGCCGCGCGGCGCGATCCAGACGACCAAAATCAGAACGATGCCATAAAGCATGAGATCGAGGCCGGGCGCATCGCCTGTCACGAGCTTGGCCGCTTCGCCGAGCGTCTTCACCATCAGCGCGCCGAGCAGCGGCCCGAACACGCTGCCGACCCCGCCGATGATCGATGCGAGCAGCGCCTCGACCGAGATCCACGGGCCGTAGGCGATCGGGGCATCGATGAACAGGAAATACTGAACGTAGAAGCAGCCGGCCGCGGCGGTCAGCGCCGCCGACACCGTCATCGCGGCGAGCTTGACGCGCGTCGGATCGACGCCGAGCGCTTGCGCCGCGGCTTCGCCCTCGCGCACCGCCACCAGCCACGCGCCAAACCGCGATCCCTCGATGAGGCGGGTCACCACAAGCGCGGCCGCGACCAGCGCGAGGGCGAACCAGTAGAAGGCCGCTCGGCTGGAGAATTGCAGCGCATGAATGCCGGGATCGAGCTTGACCAGGATGCCGACACCGGCGCCCGTGACCGGCGCGACGCTCGCCAGAATGCGCAGCACCTCGGCGAAGGCGAGCGTGACCAGCGCAAAGTAGGAGCCGCGCAAGCCTGACGGAAAAGTCAGCGCGCCAATCGCCACACCTATCCCGGCACCCGCCGCGACGCCGACCGCGAAAGCGGGCCACGCGTTGAAGCCGTAACGTGTTTGCAGGATTGCCGTCGCATAGGCGCCGGTGCCGAAGAACGCGGCATGACCGAAGGAATATTGGCCGCCATAGCCGCCGAGGATATTCCATCCCTGCCCGGCCAGCGTCAGCAGCAATGCCGTGACCAGAAAATTCAGAACCACGTCGGAATGCACGACGAGCGGAACGCAGGCAAGCACAGCCACCACGACGAGAATCGGCAAGAAGGCGCGCCACTTCATGCGCGCGCTCCCAACAGTCCGCTTGGCCGAAACAGCAGAACCAGAATGAACATCGTGAAGATGCCGATCTGGCCGAGCGATTCTCCGAGGTAAAGCCCGCAGACGCTTTCGACCAGGCCCACGAACAGGCCGCCGATCAGCGCGCCCGGGATCGATCCCATTCCGCCAAGCACGACAGTCGTGAACGCGATCAGCACGAAGGCGTTGCCGACGTGCGGATTGACATAATAAGTCGGGATCAAGAGGCAGGCGGCGACCGCAACGCAAGCCGTTCCGAGCCCGAATGTCAGGGCATAGATATGCGCAACGTCGATGCCGGATAGTTGCGCGCCGAGCTTCTCCTTTGCGACCGCGCGGATCGCCTTGCCGGTATCGGTGAGCGTCAGCAGCAGCCAAAGCAGCAGCGCGACAACCACCGCGCCTGCAAATCCGACAAGACGCGGCACCGAAACGAACATGCCGGCAAACGGGACGACGGCGAAACTGTACGGCAGGTCCACTGTCCGCGTATCGCCGCGAAACGCGAACAGCAGGCCGTTTTCGATGATGACGGCGAGCCCGAGCGTCACCAACAGGATATTGCTGTCGCTGCCGCGCGAGACCGGACCGATGACGAAGCGCTGAAGCGCGTAGCCGATCAGGAAGAAGGCTGGCGTCAGCAGCAGCAGCGCGACGTATGGATCGAGGCCGAGGCTCCGATACAGAAAGAACGCCGCAAAAAGCGCGGCCGTCAGCAGCGTGCCGTGCGCGAAGTTGATGATGTGCAGCACGCCGTACACGAGCGTGAGACCGAGCGCGATCAACGCGTACAGGGCTCCGTTCAGGATGCCGTTGACAACGGCAGGGAAGAGAATACTCAGCTGCACGCGTGCGATCCGTCAAAACGGCGTTAGTGCGAAATCCGGCATCAGGTCCGCGGCATCGGATAAACCGCCTTGGCTGACGCAAACGCCTCCGGCAGGATCACTTGGATGTCGTTGCCGATGACTTGCGTATTGGTCGGCACCGCGCCCTGGTTCTGGCCGTTGACGAATTTGGTCGGCCCATAAGGCATCACGTGGCCGGCAAATGTCGAGCTCGACAGCGCATCGACAATCGCCGCGCGATCGGACGATTTCGCCCGTTCGACCGCTTCCGCCAGCAACAGCGTGCAACTGTAGTTGAGGTAGACCTCGTAGGTGAAGAACTGGCCCTGCGCCTCGACCTTGCTCTTGAGGGCCAGCGCCTTTGCGTTGCGCGGATCGAACCAGTGATTGCAGTCCATGATGAACTGCGCGGCCTGGGGAAATTCCTTGACGAACTTGTAGGACGAGGCCGCGCCGCCGAGCACCGAGTAGATCGCCGCTTTCGGCCGCACCTGTTGCTGCTGCATGGTGCGGGCGAGCAGCACATACTCGTTGTAGTAATTGGCGGGGATGACGATGTCGGGGTCGGCGGCCTTGATCTTCAGCACGACGTTGTTGAAGTCGCGGGTCGGCGTCGGGTGCGGAATGGTTTCCAGAATCTGGAAACCGTTCAGCGGCAGCTGCTCGTTGAGCAGCTTGGCGAGGCCGGAGCCGAACGCCGAGTCCTCGTGCACGATCATCACGGTCCTGGCGGGTTTTCCCGCGGCGTCATTGATGGCGACGAGATTGGCAAGCGCCGTCTTGGCGATCACGCCGAAACCGGGACCGAAGCGGAACGTGTTCTTCAATCCGCGCGTCACGATCGCGTCGGTGACGCCGACGTCGACCAAATAAGGCAGATCGTAGCGCGCGGCCGTCTGGGAGGTCGCAAGGCAGATGCTGCTGCCGTAGCCGCCGACAATGGCGCAGACGCCGGCCGAGTTCATCTTCTCGACCTCGGCGTTGCCGCCATCCGGCGTCGACTGCGCATCGCCGAGCACCGCCTCGATCTTCCCGACGCCCTTGATGCCGCCGGCCGCATTGATTTCCTCGACAGCGATCGAGGCGCCGAGCCGCCCCTGCTGGCCGGAATAGGCCAATGCGCCCGAGACGGGCTGCAGGAAGCCGATCTTCACCGCCGCGCCTTGGGCGCGCAGAACGGTGGGCGACACGATCACGCCGCTCGCCGAGGCGATCGCCGTCAGCGCCGTCGATTGCAGGAATTTCCGGCGGGTAAAACGCTTGCTGTTGTTTGGCAAGGCGGCATCTCCTCTGGCTAGATGAAGGCAATCCCGGCTGACGATCCGGTCTTTTTCGTTTGTTTGCGGCGCGCGCTCGGCAGCGGTGACCAGCCCCTGCTCCTGGCACCACCGGAGCGAACCAGGTCGAATTCAAACCCGTAACGATCAGGCCGGTAGAGCGCGTAGAGATGTTCGACGCCCTGCCCGTTGCGGTCGTAGACCGTGCGCACGAGTTCGATCAGCGGCGAGCCGGTTTTCACCTTCAGCGCGCGCGCCACATCCGGCGTGGCAAGGCTTGCGGAAATCCGCTGGGTCGCGCGCTCGACCTTGACGCCCGATCGTTCCAGCAGTTCAAGCAGCGGCCGATCGGCCAATTCCTTAGCCGAGAACGTGGCGGCGATGCGTTCGGGTACATGCGCCAGCAGATAGGAAAATGGCAGGCCGTCGAGGAAGCGGACGCGGACCGAGCGTTGCAGCAGTTCATGATCGACTGCACCAAGCGCCGCGGCCGCGGGACCGACGGCCGGCACATAGCCGAACGACAATAGCCGCACGCGCGTTCTACGGCCCATCTCGGCGAGGTTCGCCAGCACGCCGGAAATGTCGGCGCTCATCCGCGACGAATGCGCGCGATAGACGACGCGCGTCCCGGTGCTGCGCCGCCGTTCGATCAAACGTTCGCTCTGGAGCTCGCCGAGAGCGCGTCGCACCGTGACGCGCGATACGCCATGCGTCGATGCAAGGTCGTTCTCGGTGGGAAGGCGCGCACCAAAGGAGAGAGCACCGCTCACGATGCGATCGCGCAGGACCAGGTAAACCTGGCGTGCCTTGGCCTCCTGCAACCGATCCGCCACCACCTTAGCCCCTTACGCACCGCCGACAGCTTTACTTGGTATCATTTACCATACAATATGGGGACGCCACCGCAATGTCCCGGCAGGCTGAAATCGTCGCATGACATCGCCTCTGACCCTGTTCGACAAGCTCTGGGCGCAGCACGAGATCCTGCAACGCGACGGTGAATCCCTGCTCTGGGTCGATCGCCACTACGTTCACGAAGGCTCGTTCCACGCCTTCAACCAGCTGGCCAGGCGCGGCGGGCGCGTCGCCGAACCGTCACTGACGTTCGGCGTCGCCGACCATTATGTGCCAACGCGCGGTCGCGGCCAGCCGATCGCCAACGCCGAGATCGCACGCATGGTCAGCGATCTCGAGAAGAACACCCGCGACCAAGGCATCACTTTGTTCGGGCTGAAGGACCCTCGTCAGGGCATCGTTCATGTCGTCGGCCCAGAACTGGGACTGACCTTGCCGGGTCTCCTGATCGTTTGCGGCGACAGCCACACCTCGACGCATGGTGCCTTCGGTGCATTCGCGTTCGGCATCGGAGCGTCTGAAGTCGCCCATGTGCTGATGACGCAGACGCTTTGGCAGAAGAAGCCTAAGCGCATGCGGATCGTCGTTGGCGGAAGGCTCACTGAGGACGTCACCGCCAAGGACCTTGCGCTTGCGATCATCGCCAGGGTTGGCGCCGACGGCGCCTCCGGCCACGCCATCGAGTTTTCTGGCTCCGCCGTGAGCGCGCTTTCCATGGAAGGGCGGATGACCCTCTGCAACATGGCGATCGAGGCCGGCGGCCGTTGCGGCATCGTCGCACCCGATGCGGCGACCTTCGAGTATCTTCGCGGCCGCGCGTTTGCGCCCGTGAGCGAATCGCTCGATCGGGCGATCGAGGATTGGACGCACCTGAAATCCGATCCTGGCGCGCCGTTCGACCGCGAAATATCGATCGACGGAGCCGCGATCGCGCCTTTCGTGACCTGGGGCATCAGCCCGGAAGACGCGCTCGCGATCGACGGCCACGTGCCCGATCCCGCCCACGCGCCAACGCCGGAACGTGCGAAATATCTTCAAGGCGCTCTCGACTATATGGGTCTCGAAGGCGGCATGCGGTTGACCGACATCGCGATCGACCGGGTTTTCATCGGCTCCTGCACCAATGCGCGCATCGAAGACTTGCGCATCGCGGCTGGCATCCTTGCCGGCCGCCACAGCAAGGTGCCGGGCCTGGTGTCGCCGGGGTCGTCCACCGTCAAGCGCCAAGCGGAAGATGAAGGGCTCGACAAGGTGTTTCGCGCCGCCGGCCTCGAATGGGCCGATTCCGGCTGCTCGATGTGCGTCGGCATCAATGGCGATCAGGTCGCCGATCGTCAACGCTGCGCCTCGACGACCAATCGCAATTTTCGCGGCCGGCAGGGTATCGGCGCGCGCACGCACATCATGTCGCCCGCCATGGTCGCCGCGGCCGCCGTCAACGGGCGGCTCGCCGATATCCGTTCCTTCAAATCAGGCAAAGGCTGAACGGGGCGCGAGATGGAAAAATTCACCCGTATCGCGGCTCCAGCCTGCCCACTCCCAACCGAGAATATCGACACCGACCAAATTCTGCCGGCACGCTATCTCAAAATGCCGCGCAAGGGCGAGCACGGAAAAGTTCTGTTCTACGATTTACGCTTTGACGCCGAAGGTACCGAGCGGCCGGAGTTCCCGCTCAATCGACCGCATTGGCGGGCGGTGAAAATCATCGTGGCCGCTCGTAATTTTGGCGGAGGCTCCTCACGCGAGGCCGCTGTCTACGCGCTTTTGGACTTCGGTATCCGCTGCGTGATCGCACCGTCGTTCGGCGATATTTTTGCGCAAAACGCCACCAAAAACGGCTTGCTGACCGCGGTACTTAGCGAAGCCGAAACTAGTTCATTGCTGCTAGCGCTGGAGCGTGAGCCGACTTCGATCGTGACGATCGATCTCGTGTCGCAATCGATCGCATGCGGCCAACTGAAATTTCAATTTGTCATGGACCAGTCCCGGCGCGATCGCCTGCTCAACGGCTGGGATGATTTCGACGTTACCAGCTCGTTCCGCAAGGAAATTGCTGACTTTAAAGACGCGGACCGAAAACGCCGACCCTGGGCAGTCCCTTGCAGACGCGGCATCTCGTAGTGGTCATAAGGCAGCATTCGCATTAGGCGCGCCCCAGCATTCTGGACCGAGCACAAAAGACTGAACGGTTTCGCAAAATAGGTGTTACGGAATAAGTCAGCCAGCGGCGAACGTGCAGGTGGACTCCGTATGAGGGCCGATAGTCGGAAATGCGGTCTCGGCAACATTCGCGCGAAAGCGAGTTCATCGCCAGTTTTGGGCAGGGACACCTTTTTAAAAGGAATAGGAAGGCCGCCGAGTAAACCTATCCAACTTGGTAACCTATTGATCGCAAACCCCGAAAGGATGTTGCCTCTTCTTGGAATGCCCTCTGGCAACATCGATGTCTTGAATCTGACAAATAATTGAAACGGAAGAGCAGAAGCCCGATTCTTGGTT
>Ga0070735_10002110_pt1 | contig 18289 bp, 16 predicted proteins | sample Coa_R1_FD_66443 | JGI IMG/M metagenome (GOLD analysis project Ga0070735, IMG submission 66443) | Surface soil microbial communities from Centralia Pennsylvania, which are recovering from an underground coalmine fire - Coalmine... | ecosystem: Environmental > Terrestrial > Soil > Unclassified ... | reverse complement strand
TCTTGTCGACGATGAACCGGCCGCTGGTCGACAACGGCGTGGCGATAGCCATACTCATTCCCCCTAGTAACAGCGCGGGCCTGACAACCCTGCGGGGGCGGCCAGCGGCCGCCTGATACACCCTTCAGGAGATTCCCGGGCCGGTGCGGGGTGGCATCAGGGCCTGCAGCATGGTGATCACTTCTGGGTAGCCCACGCTGGTCCAGTCCATGGTCAGCAGGCCGTACGGCTCCGGAGCGCCCCAGTAGTTCTGAATCGTGCTGGTCCCAGGGGTGCAGCTCTGGCCGTGGGTCGGGTTGAGGGCCCACCAGCACCAGTCGACGTCGGCTTCCTTCAGCCAGCCCTGGATGTTGGCCCACCAGCTTCCGCCGCCGCCCGGGTTCGACAATGCGCTGGCGTTGTCGCCGAACTCGCCGACCCACACCGGGGCGATCCCCTGGTTGAGCAGGTATCCCCCGTTCGTGGTCATCTGCTGGATGTAGGCCGCCTGGGACTGGCCGTTGGGATGGTTGCTCCAGGAGTAGTCGTGCATGCTGTACACGACCTTGTTCGGCTCGGCAAGCTGGACCCGGTGGCTGGCCACGCCGGTCAGGTCACCGGCGTAGTTCAGGCCCTCGCAGATGATCAGCAGGCCCGGGTCGATCTGGTGCAGCAGGTTCCCCACCGTGGCGTACATGGCGGCGAAATCGGTCTGGGTCGCGTTGCCCCACGCCGGACCGAGGGCGGACCCGCCGACGGTCGCGTGCCGCGGCTCGTTCTTGATGTCCATCGCGGCGACCAGCGGATTGGAGGCGTACCGCCGGGCGATGCCCTGCCAGATCGAGGTGAACTTCGCGGCCGGCCAGCGGTCGTTGAACCACAGGCCATTGGTGTCGTTGTTGGCGCAGCACCAGCCGAAGTCGAGCAGGTGGACGTTCGGGATGACGATCAGGCCCTGGTCGGTGAGCGCCTTGACGCAGGCGTCGTAGACCTGCATCGGGGTCGACCCGGACAGGTCCGGGTTGCGCAGCAGGTACTGATCGGCGACCGGCGTGGTCTGTTCGGTCATCCACAGGCTGAACGGGAACCGCACGCAGTTGAACCCCTGCTGGGCGATGAGCTCGGCGATCGCGTTGCGGTCGTTGCAGTCCAGTCCGACCGGCACGCCGATGTCCTCGCTGGCGCCGTACCAGTTGACCCCGGCCAGCTTGACCCGGTTCCCGTTCGCGTCGACGATGAACCGGCCCTTCGTCGACAAGGGCGTAGCAATAGTCACAACCGTCACCGCCAATCGCAAAGTGGACGCCCTAACCGTCCCAGGGCCGCCGGGCTATGGCAAGCGGCACGCCGGACCGCGCGGAAGCTGACGGGACGGACGCACCACGGCCCGTTCGGCAGAAATGTCTTTCAATAGGGTATGAACATGCAGATTGGTTACGGTGCCCCGGTGGCGGGGGCCTGGGCGACCCCCGGATACCTGACCGCCTTTGCCCGGCAGGCGGAGGACGCGGGGTACGCGTCGCTGTGGAGCTTCCAGCGGCTGCTGGTGCCCGAGGGCTCCGGGATGGAGCCGGTGTACCGCAGCGTGCTCGACCCGATGGTCGCGCTGGGGTACCTGGCCGCCGCCACGACGCGGATCCGCCTGGGCGTGGCCGTGGTCAACCTGCCGTTCGTCTCGCCGACGGTGCTGGCCAAGCAGGCCGCCACGGTGGACGTGCTGTCCGGCGGCCGGCTCGACCTGGGCCTGGGCATCGGGTGGATGCCCGAGGAGTTCGCCGCGACCGGCGCGTCGACGGCGCGGCGCGGCGCGCGGACCGAGGAGTACCTGGCCGTGCTGCGGACCTTGTGGGCCGACGAGGTCAGCTCGTTCGACGGCGAGTTCTACACGATCCCGGCCGGCCGGCAGGACCCCCGGCCGGTGCAGCGCCCCGGGCCGCCGGTGCTGCTCGGCGGCATGTCCCGCCCGGCCATGGAGCGAGCCGGGCGGATCGCCGACGGCTGGATCACCTCCAGTCGCGCCGACCTGTCCAAGATCGGCGAGGCGGCCACGGTGATCCGGGACGCGGCGCAGGCGGCGGGCCGCGACCCGGGAGCGGTGCGCATCGTATGCCGGGGCGTGGTGCTGGCCGACGCCCCCGCCGAAGGGCCGGATGGCACCCGGCGGCTGCTGTCGGGCAGCTTCGCGCAGATCCGCGAGGACGCGGCGTGGCTCGGCGAACAGGGCGTGACGGAGCTGTTCTACGACCTCAACTGGGATCCGCAGGTCGGGTCGCCGACGGTGGAACCGCAGGCCGCGGCCGCCCGCGCCGAGCAGATCCTGGCCGAACTCGCCCCGCGCTGAACTCGCCCCGCGCTGAACTGGGCCGCGCGCTTGGGTCTTTAGGTGGTGAAAGCGCGGTTTCACCACCTCCTGGTGTGCTGAATCGGTGGTTTCATTCCGCGGGGTTGTTCGGCGGCTTGGCGGGTCTGTAGTACACCTGCTATCGTTTGTCGCGGGGTCGATATATGGGGTTACATGGGGTGCTGCGGATGGCTGCTGACGGGGAGATTGTGGTCGACGTCCGTGACCTGCGGATGCGGTACGGACGGACCGATGTGCTGGACGGAGTGACGTTCGCGGCGCGGCGGGGCGAGGTGCTGGCCCTGCTCGGGCCCAACGGCGCGGGCAAGACGACCACGATCGAGATCCTCGAGGGCTTCCGGATGCGGTCGGCGGGCCAGGTCAGCGTGCTTGGCACCGATCCGGGCCACGGCGGCGAGGACTGGCGGGCCCGGATCGGCGTGGTCCAGCAATCCTGGCGCGACCACGCCAAGTGGCGGGTCCGCGAACTGCTCGCGCACCTGGGCCGCTACTACGCGCCGTACTCGACCGCGGAGCTGCCGCGGCCGTGGAACGCCGACGAGCTGCTGGCGACCGTCGGGCTCACCGAGCTAGCGGGCCAGAAGATCCGCCGCCTGTCCGGCGGCCAGCGCCGCCGCCTGGACGTGGCGATCGGCATCGTGGGCCGCCCTGAGCTGCTGTTCCTCGACGAGCCGACGGCTGGGTTCGACCCGCAGGCCCGGCGCGACTTCCACGACCTGGTGCACCGCCTGTCCGACCTGGACGAGACGACGATCGTGCTCACCACGCATGACCTCGACGAGGCCGACAAACTGGCCGATCGCATCGTGATCCTGGCCGGCGGGCAGATCGTCGCCGACGGCTCCGCCGATGAGCTGTCGCGCCGGATGTCGACCCAGGCCGAGGTGAAATGGAGCCGCGACGGGCAGCGGTTCGTGCACTCCGCGGACGATCCGACCCGGTTCGTCCGCGACCTGTTCCGGCAGTATGGCGAGTCCGTCGAGGACCTGGAGGTCCGGCGGGCCAGCCTGGAGGACACCTACATGGCGCTGGTGCGGCGGATTGAGGCGGGGGCCGATCCGGCGTATGACGCGGTGGCACGCAAGTTCTCGGTGGTGGCGGGATGAGCGCCTGGTGGACAGCGGTACGCGCGGGTTTCGAACGCGGCTGGATCGAGCTCAAGCAGACCTACACCAACGCCGACAGCCTGATCCCGACGGTCATCGTCCTCGCGGGCTTCATCCTGGTCATGCTGATCACCCGGCGAACCGTGGTGCCCGGCACGCACTTCTCCCTCGGCACCACGATGCTGGTCAGCCTCATAGGTATGAACGTGGGCGTCAACGGGCTGGCCACGATGGGCGCATTGCTGGCCACCGAACGCGAGGACGGCACCTTGCTGCGGGCCAAGGCCACCCCCAACGGGATGGCCGGCTACCTGATCGGCAAGATCGTCGCCGTGTCCGGGGTCATCGTGATCGGCGTGGTGACCACGTTCATCCCCGGGTCATTCCTGTTCCACGGCCTGGCCGTGGGCAGTGCCACGGCCTGGCTGACGCTGATCTGGGTGCTGGCGCTCGGGCTGGTGGCCACGCTCCCGATGGGCGCCGTGCTCGGGTCGCTGTTCCCGAGCGCCCGCAGCGCCGGGCTGATCACGCTGGCCATCGGCGGCATCACCGCGGTGTCCGGGATCTTCTACCCGATCACCCACCTGCCGCAGTGGCTGCAGGTGATCGGGCAGGTCTTCCCGCTGTACTGGCTGGGACTCGGGATGCGCTCGGCCCTGTTGCCGGTCAGCCTGGCCTCGGTCGAAATCGGGCACTCGTGGCGGCACCTGGCGACGTTCGGCGTCCTGGGTGCGTGGGCGGGGGCGGGACTGCTGGTAGCGCCGGTGCTGCTGCGCCGGATGGCCCGGCACGAGTCCGGGTCGGCCGTGGCCGCGCGCCGCGAGAAGGCCATGCTTCGAGTTCAGTGAGGATGCGTAGCGGATGAGTGAGATCATCTACAACCGGATCGCGGTGCTGCGCGCCGAACGGGGGATCTCCCGGCGCCAGCTGGCCGAGGCGCTCAACGTGCACTACCAGACCGTGGGCTACCTGGAGCGCGGCGAGTACAGCCCGAGCTTGTACCTGGCCCTGCGGCTCGCGGAGTACTTCGAGGTCCCGGTCGAGGTGCTGTTCTCCACCGAACCGTTCCCGCGGATCGGGAGCGCGGAGCGATCAGTTTCCTGAGGGCTCGGTTTCTCGAGGGCTCTGTTTCTTGAGGGCTCAGTTTCTTGAGGGCTCGGGGATCAGGCCCTCGCGATGGGCGATGGCGGCGGCCTCGGTGCGGCTGGCCGCGCCGAGCTTGCCGAGGATGTTCGACACGTGCACGCTGGCCGTCTTCGGCGCGATGAACAGGACGGAGGCGATCTCCCGGTTGCTGCGGCCCGCGGCGATGAGCCGGAGCACCTCACGTTCCCGGCTGGTCAGCGAGGCCAGGACCGCGCCGTCCGGCAGGTCCGGCGCGGTGCCGATCCGGGCCCGGCGGGCCAGGTCGTCCAGCGCCCGGCGCAGCGGCTTGGCGCCGAGGCGGTCCGCGGTCTGGGATGCCAGCCGCCACTGCTCGTTGGCCTCATCCCGGCGGCCCGCCTCGGCGAGGGCCTCGGCCAGCCGCCAGCGGGTGCGGGCTATCTCGTACATGTAGGCGGGGCCGAAAGCGTCGAGGACCGCCTGCCAGGCCTGCGGGTCGTTCTCGCCTGCGGCGCGCCGGTATTCCGCCTCGGCGCGAGCCAGCCAGCCACGGCCCTCGGGGCCCAGGATGAACTTGGGCCGCTTGGGGAATACCGCCCCCTCTCGGGCGATACGCAGCAATTCCCCGGCCGCGGCCACCTCGGCGCTCGCGGTCTGGTCGTCGCCGCTGGTCCGGGCGTGAACGGCCCGGTCGGCACGCGCGCTCAGGGCGACTGCGGCCGGCCGGAGGACCGACGGGGAGTAACCCCATGGCGGGACGTTGTCGAGGTCGATCGCTTCCTGGGCCTCGGCCAGCGCCTGCTCCGTGTCACCTTGCCACAAGGCATGCTCGGCGAACAGGCCGTAGGCGATGAACGAGTAGTCGAAGCCACGGACCGACCAGAACGGCTCGATCCAGGCGCGCCGTTCCTCCACGGCCGGGTTGCCGCGTGCGACGTCGATGAACAGAGCCATCGAGGACAGTGAGGCCTCGGGCGGGCTGGTGACCCGGACCGGGAAGCCGTCGGCGATCTCCTGCGCGTGATCCCACTTGCCGTCCGCGAAGTGGCATTGGAAGTGCAGGTGCTGCAGGTCAACGCCGTACGGAGACATGTCGAGCCCGGTCTGGATGGCCCGCTTGGTGCCCTCGTGAGCCACGGACCCGCCGGTGGTCAGGTCGCCGCGCTCCAGGTGAGCTCGAGCCAGGTGATAGGCGGAGCGCAGCTCCACACCGAGGACCATGGCCTCCCGGGCCTGCCGGTGCGCCGCGGTCAGCACCTTGATCGCCTCGTCGTTGCGGCCCTCGCGGTTGCTCATGAACCCCAAGGTCACGAGCGCGTCGGCTTCGACCCAGGGCGCGGCGGCGGCCCGGGCGGCGGCGATCCCCCGCTTGGCCCAGTCCCGGGCCACGTTGAAGTCCTCCTCGACGATCAGGGCGTAGGCGTAGGTGGTGAGGGCCCGCGCGTACTGCCAGGTCGGCGGGTCCGCGGGCGTGGCGTCCACGGTGGCCCGCGCCACCTCGACGGCTTCGGCAGGCGCCTTGGGATCGTCGATGAGCATCAGGTTGAAGGCCAGCCGCTCGCCGATCCTGCTGGCCAGCTTGACGTCGACCGGCCGACCGCCCTGCTCGGCCTGGTCGGCGACGAGCTGCCGCAACCGCCGGAGCAGGTGGACGGCCCGGTCTACGTCCCCGCTGTCCGCCGCGTTGGTCGCGGACAGCAGGCCGAGCTTGCCGCGGGCCATGCCCGCGGTCTTCTCCTGGTCGGGTACCCGCTCCCACAGGGCCAGTGCCTGGTCGTAGTGGCGGTGCGCCTCGGCCGGCGCGCCCAGTTCCTCCGCGTCCTTCCCGGCCCGGACCGACGCGGCGAACGCACCGGGGATGTCGTGACTGGCCAGGCAGTGCTGGGCGAGCTCGGCGGCGGTGCCGGGCATCGCGAGCCGATTCTCGTCGGACAGCAGCGAGCACATCGTGGCGTGCAGCCGGGTCCGCTCCCCAGGCAGCAGATCCGCGTAGACAGCCTCCCGGAGCAGGGCGTGGCGGAACACGTAGCCTTCGGTGCCGTCGGGCACGAGGAGCTGGTGAGTAACCGCCTCCCGCACCGCGCCCTCGTATTCGGCGGCCGCCAGGCCGGACGCGGCCCGGACCAGCTCGTCGTCGGCCTTGCGCCCGGCCACGGCCGCGGCGCGGAGCACCTGTTGCGTGGCGTCGGTCAGCTGCTCGACCCGGTTGAGCAGCAGGGCCGCCAGCCCGGCCGGCAGGGTGTCGCGATGGCCGGAATCGCCGCCGACCGAGGCGGCGAGCAGTTCCTCGGCGTAGTAGGCATTGCCCTCGGCACGGGCCACGATGTCGTTCAGCTCGGTCGCGTCGATGCGGGCCGATGCGGTGGCGGTGAGGTGCTCGGCGAGGGCCGAGGGGGTCAGCGGGGCGAGGTCGACCGCGATCACGCTGGGCAGCCGGAGCAGCTCGGCCACCACGGGCCGCAGCGGATGCCGCCGGTGCAGGTCGTCGGTCCGGTAGCTGCCGATCAGGGCGACCCGTTCGCGGTGCAGCATCCGGGACAGGAACGTGACCAGGTCCCGGGTGGAGGCGTCGGCCCAGTGCAGGTCCTCGAGCACGAGCAGCACGGGCGCAGCGGCGGCCAGCTCGGCGAGCAGGCCGAGCACGCCGCCGAACATCTGCTGCCGGGCCAGGCCCGACCGGTCCGAGTCGGCGATGGGCCCCTCGCCGCCTTCGGGCAGCAGCCGGCCCAGGGCCGGGCGGGAGCTGAGCGCGTCGCGGACCCCGGTGGACTGGGCGGCGCCGCGGAGCGCGTCGGCCAACGGCAGGTAGGGCACGCTGTCGCCGAGCTCAGCGCACTGCCCGGACAGCACGATGTAGCCGCGTCCGGCGGCCAGCCGGGTCACCTCGCTGATCAGCCGGGTCTTGCCCACTCCGGCGTCGCCGCTGACCAGCGCGACGACCGAACGGCCCGCCTCGGCGTCATCGAGCAGGCTGAGCAGACGGCCGAGCTCACCGTCCCGCCCGACCATGCGCCCAACTGACATCCGTAGCACCACGTGTTCGAGTATTCCATCAGGGACCGACAATTCCGATTCGTTAAGCTGCGGGCTGTACGCTGCGTCGCATGGGCAAGACGTTGCGGCTGATCCGGGCGGACTCGCTGTCGGCCGGTACCGCGCAGACCGGCGGGATGATCCGGACCGCGGCCATCTCCGGCGACCTGGTCGGGGCGCAGTCGCTGTGGATGGGACGGACGGTGGTACGGCCGGGGACGTCGTCCGGGGATCACCATCACGGGGAGTCCGAGACCGGCATCTACGTGGTGTCGGGTCATCCGGTGTTCGTGTTCCGCGACCCGGAGAGCGGCTCGCTGGTCCGGCTCGAGCCCTCGCCCGGCGACTACGTCTGGGTTCCGCCGCACGTTCCGCACCGTGAGGAGAACCCGTCCCCGGACACGGAGGCGGTCGTGGTCATCGCCCGGTCCACCCAGGAAGCCATCGTGGTCAACGTCCCGGCGCTGTGAGTGGTGCCGTCGCGCTGGCCGGCTCCGTGGTGAGCGTCCGCCGGGTCAGGTGGGCGGCGGCGAACCGGGCGTCGGGTCCCACGCCGTCGATGAAGCTGGAGTTGCGGCGGTGCAGGAAGCGCAGGCCGAGGACGTACAGGCCCGGTACGCGGGTCACCCCCCGGCGGTGTTCGATCTCGCCGTGCTGGTCCAGGACCGGTACCCGCAGCCAGGGGTACGCCGGCCGGTAGCCGGTGGCCCAGATCACGGTCGTGATGCCCGCCTGGCGCAGGTCCAGCCGGGCGGGTCCGGGTGGCGCGGTGAAAGCGGGCAGCGCATCGGCGGTGCGGCCGGCGGTGCTGAAGGCGTCGATAGAGCGCAGGAGCCGCTCCATCCTGGCTTGCGCCGCGCCGGTGGTGGCCGGAAGGTCATCGGCGAAGGCCACCGACCAGCCGTCCGCGGCGGTGAGCCGGCCGGCCAGGATCACCCCGCGGGCCGCGAGCGCTTCGAGATCGACCCGGTGACGGGGACGGCCGGACAGTTGCAGGGACGGCGCCCGGCGGGCCGACCGCGCGTCGCGCATCTGGTCGATCCGCTGGCCGAGAACGCCGGTCCGGTGCAGCCACCACTGGATGTCGTGGCCCCGGTAGCGGCGAGGAAGCCGGGAGTGCCGGCCCGCCGATACGACGACGGTCCGCCCGGCCCGGCGCAGCTCGTCGGCGATCTGTACGCCCGATGCGGAGGCCCCGACCACCAGCACGCCCCCGGCAGGCACCTGCAGCGGGCTGCGGAAGCGGCCGGCGGTCAGCTGGTGAACGCCGGGCGCTAGCCCCGCGGCCAGCGGCGGGACGAACGCCTGGTTCTCGGTACCGGTCGCCACGACGACGTTGCGGGCCAGCCAGGTCTGCTGGTCGGTGACGACGCGCAGGCCGGTGGCGCACGTCTCGATCAGTTCGACCGTGGTGTTCTCCCGCACCGGGGCGCCGCCAGACTCGGCGTAACCCTGCAGGTAGGCGACCAGCTCGGGCGCTGACATGTAACCGTCCGGGTCGGGCCCCGGATACGACCAGCCGGGCAGCCGGCTCATCCAGTTGGGGGTGATCAGCCGCAGCGAGTCCCAGCGGGCGGTGCGCCACCGCTCGGCGACCCGGCCCCGCTCGACGACGACATGGTCGGCGCCGCGTTCGGCCAGGCAGCGGCTGACCGCCAGGCCGGCCTGGCCGGCACCGACGACGAGGGTCTCCACCCTGCGCATGGTTGTTTCCCCCGTCCCCCGTCGTCGGTCGCTGGTCGCGTGGTCAGCTGGTGGCCACGTCTACGGTGATCGGCACGCCGTGGGTCAGCACGTCGTAGACCGCTGACCGGTCCACGGCCTGCTGCACGAGCTCCCGCAGCTTGGCGGGCGGCGCGTCGCCGCGCACCCGGAAACTGATCCGGATCTGGCTGAACCCGTTGCGGACCTCGTCGGACAGGCCGAGAATTCCGCGCAGGTCGATGTCGCCCTCGACCCGGGACTCGACCGACTCCAGGGTGATCTTGCGGACGGCGGCGATGTTGCCCAGGCCCGAGGTCAGGCACGAGGCCAGGGCCGCGAGCAGGATCTCGGCGGGGGTCGGCGCGGTGTCCTCGCCCACCAGCACCGCGGGGTGGTCGGCCTCGATGGCGAAGGTGGCCGCGTGCTGCTGCTCCGCGCCCACCCCGAAGAAGGTGCTGATCTGGTTCCGGTTGTGCGTGCCCGAGATCCAGTGGTTGGTTACGCTGAACCGGAACCGGGCCGCCTCGGGGTGCGCCTTGACCGCATCCACGGTGGCGAACAGTTTCGCGGTGTCCACGCCGTTGCGGCCGGACTGCGCTGCGACAGTACTCACAGTTGCTCCTCAGAAGTCACCGGACGTGATGGCGCGGCCCATTGGTCCGTCGCCCGGTTTCAGGAATATGCCGGGGAGCAACCACGCGGCATCGGCAGGCGGTACTGAACTCGGCGGGATCGGCTACTGATCCCGGGCGTCCAGCAGGCCGAGCTCGGCGGCACGGACCGCGGCCTCCTGACGGCTGGCCGCGCCGAGCTTGTCGAGCACGGCGGCGACGTGACTGTCGATCGTGCGCACGGAAACCACGAGCTCACCGGCGATCTGGGCGTTCGTGAAGCCCTGGCCGAGCAGCCGCAGCACGTCGACCTGGCGGCCGGTCAGGCCGGCCGGATTGACCCTGGTCTCGGTCAGCGGCCCGCGCGGGATGCGAGCCACGCCCAGCGCGCGCAGCCGCCTGCGGACCTTGGTGGCCAGCGGCCTGGCGGCCAGTTCGTCGAGCAGCCCGAGCGCAGTCAGCAGGTGCTCCGGTTCCTGGCTGTCCGCCAGCGCCGCCGCCTGCTCGTACCGGCAGCCCGCGGACTCCCAGAGCGCGGCGGCTTCGCGCCACCGGCCCGCCGCCTGCACCGCGTAGGGATGATCACCGGGCGGCTCGACCCGCTGCCCGGCCTTGGCCAGCCAGTACCCGAGCTCGGCCTGATGGACTCGGTCATCGAGCCGGACGGCCTCCTGGTAGACCGGCAGGGCGATGTCTCGGGTGCTGGCCCGGTCACCGTGCAGCCAGGCGGCCTCGGCGCGCGCGACGGCGACGGGACCGGTCCGCTGCAGCTCGTTGGACTTCACGGCCAGATCCCAGGCGGTCCAGAGCAGGCTGGCCGCCTCGGGCTGCCCGCGCCGGGCGGCGACCCGGCCGATCACCGTGATGGCCGGGCATCTCACCGGCAGGCTCGCGTCCAGGCTGAGCTCGGCCGACCCGACGGCCGCGTCCCACAATCCGCGGGCGAACTCCAGCATGGCCCGCTCCACGTGCATGTACGACAGGAACCCGAGGAACTCGGCGTCCTCGGCGAGCTTCATGCCTGCCGTCAGGTAGCGCTCCGCCTCGTCCAGGCGGTACCGGCCGAGGCGGAGCCACACGTTGTTCACGTACGCGCGGCAGGCGTCCTCGACGTCGCCCGCGTCGAGGGCGATGCGGAGTCCTTCGTCCAATGTGGCCGGGCCGGCCGGGTCATCGAGCTGGCATTGCGACGTGCCGATGTTCGTCAGGGCGTGCGAGGTGATCGCCGGGTCGCCGACCTCGCGGGCCAGCGAGACCGCGCGCTCGCCGCAGGTGATGCTCTCCGGCGCCCGGCTGGCCAGCATGTAAAGCTGCGACTGGTAGCTCAGGGCCAACGCCAGCTGGCGCTTGTCCCCCGCCCACTCGAGCACCTGGACCGCCTCGCGGGCGGCCTGTTCGGCTTCCTCGCGATCGCCCGCCCACCACTGCATCCGGGCCAGCCAGCGCAGACTGCCGCCGAGGATGCGCAGGTCAGGCTGCTGCCGGTTCAGCTCGACCGCTTGTCTTTCGGCCACCGCCGCCCGCTCCGCGGCGCCGATCGTATAGCACTCGACCGCGTACTGCTCGAGCAGATCGGACTGTTCACCCGCGGGGAACCGGTCGGCATGGTCCAGGACGAGTGCGAAATGCGCGACCGCCTCACGGTGCGCGCCGGCCCGGGCCGCGTCCCGGGCGGCGGCGGGGCCGTAGCGGACGATGGCGTCCACGTCACCGGCCTGCGCGGCGTGGTGCACGATCTGCGCCACGTCCGACCCATCCCTGGCGACCAGGGCGGCGAGTGCGTGCTGGTTCAGCGCCACCAGGCGGGCCAGCGGCAGCGAGCCCGCAATGGCCCGCCTGGTGAGCTCATGGCGGAAGGAAACGCCGCGCACGGACACTGCGAGCAGGCCGCGCTGTTCGGCGGCGGCCAGCACCGCCACCCGGCCGGGAGCGCTGTCCGGCACCAGGGCGTCGACCAGCCAGCGTTCGAGCGCGGACGGGACCACGGCCAGCTGCTCGAGCGCGTCCTGGACCGGCGGGTCCAGCTGCCTGAGCCGGGCCAGGACCGCGTCCACGATCGTGCGCGGCACGCGCTCGCCCAGTGCCGAGGCGAGCAGTTCCTGGACGAAGAACGGGTTCCCCGAGGTGAGCACGAACAGGTCGCCGGCGTCGACGGGGCTGCCCGCGCTGAGCTGCCGCACCGCGGCCGGCGAGAGCCTGCCCAGCGGCAGGTGACGGACGTGGTCGCTGCGGGAGGCCTGGCCGAGCAGGCCGCGGAGCGGGTGCTCCCGGTCCAGCTCGTCGTCGCGGTAGGTGAGGATCAGGACGGCGGGCAGGTCGGCGATCCGCCGGATGAGGAAGCGCAGGGCGTCGAGCGTCGCATCGTCGGCCCAGTGAACGTCTTCGATGACGAGAACCGTCGAGTGTTCGGGCCAGCTCAGCTCCGCGTGCAGGGCGGCCAGCACCCGGTCGCGGTCGCCGCCGTCCCGCACGGCCTGGCTGAGCTCGGCTCCCACGCTGCCCGCCAGATCGCGGAACGGACCGAGGGTCCGTGGGGTGGCCAGGTCATCGCAGTAGCCGGTCAGCATCCGGCCGGACGCGGGCAGGCTGGCCCGCAGCGCCTCGACCAGACTGGACTTGCCGATCCCGGCCTCGCCCATGATCAGGACGACGCATCCGGTTCCGCCGGCCGCGGCCTGTACGGCATCAGCGAGCACGGCCAGCTCAGCGTCGCGCTCCAGGACCTCGCGCCGGGCGCCTGTGGCCGACGCTGACTGGTCTTCGGGGAATTGCACGCTCGCCGCCTCGTTCCGGGCTGGACGCGGACCTGCGCTCACCGGGCTTGCACGCCCAAGCCTGGACCAACAGGGGGCGGCACGGTCACCGGGCCAGCATAAAAAGCGCACCGTACCATGTCCACGGCCGCGACCTGGGCCCTCACCATGGCGCCCGGGTCTTCACGCGCTCTCCACCCGATCTGCAGATCGCCTGCACTGGGACGGCCGGTGGCTTGGCGCTCCTCGCTCCTCGCTCATCGGACGTGAGCGGCCTGACGGTAGCTGCGCGGGCTGATCCCGCGGGCGCGTTTGAACGCGGCGCTGAAGGCAAACGCGCTGCTGTAACCGACCTGACGGGCGATCCCGTCCAGAGTGATGTCGGTCGTGGTGAGCAGGTCGGCCGCGCGCGACAGCCGCCAGCCGGTCAGGTAGGCGACCGGGGTCTGGCCGACCAGCTGGGTGAACCGCCGGGCCAGGGCGGCCCGCGAGGAACCGACCGCGGCGGCCAGGGAGGCCACGGTCCATGGCTGACCGGGATGGGTGTGGATCAAGGCGAGCGCCGGGCCCACCACGGGGTCGTCGTGGGCGGCGTACCAGCCCGGTGCCGGCGAGCCGTCCTGGGCCAGCCAGGTCTGCATCGCCGCGATCAGGACCAGGTCGAGCAGCCGGTCCAGGATGACGTCCTGGCCCGCGGTGTCCCGGTCGGCCTCGTGCACCAGGTGATCCGCGAATGGGTTGGCCCACCGCGCGGCTCGCATGACAAGCAGGTCGGGCAGGGTGGCCAGCAACGGCCGGCTGATCTCGGCTGGGGTGTGGTACGTGCCGGTCAGCAGGGTGGTCTCGCCCGCCGGGTCGTTGCCCCAGGACCGGACGCCGAGCGGGCCCATTGGCCGGGCCGCCGGGTCGATCATGGTGCAGACCTGATCGGGCCCGATCGACACCTGCGGGCTCACCGACGGCGGATCCGCCACGACGTACGGCTCCGGGCCGCGTAGCAGGGCGATGTCGTGCTCGTGGAGTTCGGCCCGGGTGCCCGCGGCGGTCGTGATGGCGGCCGCTCCGTGGATAACGGCCACCAGGCTCAGCGGAGCATGGTCCTCGACCTTGATCGACCAAGGCGCGGCCAGGACCGAGCACAGCACGAACGCCCCGCGGGCACGATTGCGGTCGAGCAGGCCGCTGAGCGGATCCATGGCGGCCAGCGTAGACGATCGCGTATGAAACGTGGCGTTTGCAGCATGGAGAACCGCACGGGCAGCCTGTTCCATGGGCTCATGAGCAGAGGATGGGATCTGATAACCACAGTCGGCGTCGTAGGCTGCGGCCTGATCGGCGGGGTGTTCTTCGCGTTCTCCGCGTTTGTGATGAGCGGGCTGAACCGGCTGCCGGCCTCCCGGGCCACGGCGGCGATGCAGTCGGTAAACGTCACGGCGCAGCATCCGCCGCTGATGCTGGCGCTGTTCGGGACCGCCGCGATCTGCGGCTCGCTGATCTACCGCGCGATCACCACCTGGGGCGACCGGCGCGCGCTGCTGCTGCTGATCGGGGCGGCCCTCTACCTGGTCGGGGCGATCCTGGTGACGATTGCGGTCAACGTGCCGCTCAACAACCAGCTCGCGGCGCTCTCGCCCGCTAGCCCTGACGCGCCCGCGCACTGGCAGCACTTCATCACCGCGTGGACCCTGGCCAACCACGCCCGCGCCGTTCTCTCCCTGGCCGCGTGCGCCCTGCTGGCCGCCGCGCTGCCGCAGGGCACCCCGGCCGGTAAGCCCGCGGCAATGACGCAGGTCACGACGGCCGGCGCCGCCCCGGCCTGGCCGCCCTCCGGCAGGTAAGCTCAGCCCTCCGGCAGGTAAGCTCAGCCCTCTGTCAGGCAACGGCCCTCGGTCAGCTGGTAACCGAGCGAGCGGTGGTCGTCTCGCCGGGGTCGATACCGAAGGCAATGATCCGGGTGGGCTGGATGCGGACGATGGTGTCCTCGAACCGATCGCCGAAGGCCTTGCCTCCCGACGAGATCACGGCGGCAGTCCCGCGGATCTCGATCATCCGGGGCTGCCACGGCGGCAGCACGTCGTCAACCACGATGCTGGCCCGGCCCGTGCGCTGCACGTCACGCAGCTTCTTGGTCTGGCTCATCCGCATGCCGCCCACGTCGATGGCGTCGTGCTCGGCGTTGTACCGGAAGGACGTAGGTACCACGTGCGGCTGCCCGTCCGCGCCGACCGTGGCGATGCGGCCCAGGCGCTGCTGCGCCAGGTACTCGAGCTCGGAGTCCGTGAACACGCTCATGCCGGGCTAACCAGCGTGCACGCGGCGGCATTCCTGGGCGAGACCGCGCCACTGACGCTCTCAATCAGAGTTGCGGTCGTCGTAGCGGCGGGTGCGTTTGACCGCGGCGCGGTTGCGCTTGGCTTGCAGGCGCCGCTCGTTGGCGGCGCGGCCGGGCCTGGTCGGGACGCGGGGACGCGGCGGCGGGGCGATCGCGTCGCGGAGCAGGTCGGCCAACCGCGCCCGGGCGGCCTGCCGGTTGGCGAGCTGGCTGCGCTGCTCGGACGCGGCGATGGTGAGCATCCCGCCGGACAACCGGCCAGCCAGGCGCTCGAGCGCCCTGGCCCGCGCCCACTCGGGCAGCACGGCCGAGTGCTCCACGTCGAAGGAGAGCTCGACCCGGCTGTCGGCGGTGTTGACCGACTGCCCGCCGGGACCCGATGAGCGGGAGAAGCGCTCGTGCAGTTCCGCGGCCGGTATGACCAGCCAGCTGTTCACCCGCAGATCGTCAGGCACTTCTCGACGTTAGGCTAGGTCGGCGACCAGGTCGTGCACCGGCTTGCGGCGCCCGGTGTAGAACGGGATCTCCAACCGGGTGTGCCGTCGCGCGTCGGAGCCGCGCAGATGCCGCATCAGGTCCAGGATCCGGTGCAGTTCGTTGGCTTCGAAGGCCAGGATCCACTCGTAGTCGTTCAGCGCGAAGCACGGCACCGTGTTGGCCCGGACGTCCGGGTACTCGCGGGCCATCATCCCGTGCTCGGCGAGCATCCCGCGGCGCTCGGCGGGATCAAGCAGGTACCACTCGTAGGAACGGACGAACGGGTACACGCTTACGTAGGCGCGCGGGTCCTCGTCGGCCAGGTACGCGGGGATATGGCTCTTGTTGAACTCGGCCGGGCGATGGACGGCCATCACCGACCAGACCGGCTCGCTGCAGCGGCCCAGCCGGGTCCTGCGGAACCGGACATACAGGTCTTGGAGGTCGTCCGAGGTTGGCGCGACCCACCAGAACATGAAGTCGGCGTCGGCCCGGAAGCCCTGCACGTCGTAGCAGCCGCGGGTCACGATCCCCTTGCCCGCTGCCTGATCGAACAGGTCCTCCACCTCGGCCGAGGCGTTCCCGTGCCCGCCGGCGTCCAGACCGGTGCGGTCGCTGACCCGGAACACCGACCACATCGTGTACCGGATCAGCTCGTTGAGATCGCGCGCCTTGGGCTTGCTCGCCGTCTCCGCGGCCTCGGTGCTCGTGCCACCCGGCTCGGTCGTCCTCTGTTCGTCAGCCATGTCCACTATTGTCGGCCACCGCGGAGGAACTCCGTCACCCGATCGGCCGCCGCGCGGGCCGTCGCGATGCAGGCGGGTATGCCGACTCCCTCGTACGCCGCCCCGCAGACGGCCAGGCCGGGTTGGGTGGCGACAGCCGCCCGGATCCGCGCCACCCGGTCCAGGTGTCCGACCGTGTACTGCGGCAGGGCGCCGCCCCACCTGGTGACGCGGTGCGCGACCGGAGCGCCGTGCACCCCGGTGGCGGTGGCCAGTTCGGCCGCGGCCAGCGCGGCCAGGTCCTCATCGGCCCGCTGCAGGACGGCTTCCTCGCCAATCCGGCCGACCGAACAACGCACGATCTCCAGTGGCTCGGCGCCGGGCGCCGGCTCGGCCAGGTGCGGCCACTTGACGGTAGAGAAGGTGACCGCCTTCACCCCGCGACCGTCCACGGCCGGGACCAGGTACCCGCTCCAGCCCAACGTGGCCAGCCCGCCGGCCGAGGACGCTCCGGGGAACGCCGAGCGCGGATAGGCCAGCGTGACGATGGCCATGCTCGCGTAGCTGATCTCGCCGAACGCCGCGACCGCGGCCGAGGCGCCCGGCACACCGGCAAGCAGCCGGGCGGCCGGACGCGCGGGCAAGGCCAGGATCACCGCGTCGGCGTGAATCAACTCTTCGCTGGCCGCCGATCCGAGCGTCAGGCGCCAGCCAGGCCCAGCACCCCGGTCGGCTGGAGAATCAGGAGCGCCCGGCGCCGATGACAGAGCTCTGGTCATCGCGGCCGTCCGGATCTCGGCGCCCGACGCCTTGGCCAGGAAGGCGGGCAACTGGCCGAGTCCCCCGGCCAGGCTGGTGAACACCGATCCGCCGGAACGGGTGCCGCCCGGCGCCCGGTCCTGGTCCGCGCCCGGCGCGGGCGGCGGCAGCAGCGAGCCCGCGGCCTCGGCGAGCGACCGGTGCCGTCGCGACGCGGCGGCCAGCGCGGGCATCGTCGCGTCGAAGGACAACTCGGACGAACGTCCCGCGTAGACCCCGCCGAGTAGCGGATCGACCAGCCGGTCAACCACTTCGGCGCCGAACCTGGCGCCGACGAAATCCGCGACCGGCACATCGCCTTCCCGCGCGGTCGGCGGCAGTTCCAGGTCCTGGCTGGCCCGGGCGGCTCCGGCGCCGGACACCACCCCCGACCGGTTCAGCTCGGCCAGATCGGACGGCACGCCCATGAACTGGCGCCTAGGCAGTGGATGGAGCGCGCCCAGGGTCCAGATCGCCGAGGACGTGGTACCGGGTGCCACCCGGTCGCCGGCCAGCCCGAGCTCGGCGATGAGGCCCGTGCCTTCCGGCCGGGTGACGAGAAGCGCCTCGGCCCCCTCGTCGACCGGAACGCCAGCCACCTCCGAGACGGACAACTTGCCACCCAGCCGAGGAGACCCTTCGAGCACCGTCACCCGCACCGGCTCATCGCGAAGGAAGTACGCCGCGGCCAGCCCGGCGATCCCGCCGCCCACGATCACCACGTGCGGTCGCGCCGTCGAAGGGTTCATGCCTCCAGCCTGGCAGACACCGCACCGTGGCGCGTACCGCAGGCCGGCCGGTACCTGGACCGAGCCGGACGGCTCGTAACCAGGGTGCGGCCGGGCCGGTGCGAGATCGTGACCACGCCCGAGGAACCACCTCGCGGGAGCCGCCGTCACATCCGCATGTTGAACACACTGAGCTTGAACCGCCGGTCCCCGCGGACCAGGCGCACGCGACTCAGCGCCGCCGCTGGCCTGGCGATCGGCGGTGTCATGCTCGCCGGGGGAAGTTTCCTGGCCGGGTGCTCCGCGAGTTCGGCCAGTTCGTCGTCCGCGGCCTCGGGGGTGGCCGCGCCGACGGCGGAGGCCCTTGCGCCTAGCGCCGCCGGGATGCCCTCACAAGGGGCCGCGAGCAGCACCGCCGGACAGCGGGCCAGCGCGGGAACCGCGGCTAGGCTGGCCCCTGGCAGCAGCATTATTTACACCGCTCAGCTGACCGTCCGGGCCGCGAACGTCAGCTCGGCCGCGACCCAGGCGGCGCAGATCGCCGAGGCCGTGGGCGGTTACGTCTCGAATGAGACCA
>Ga0070735_10002109_pt1 | contig 18289 bp, 9 predicted proteins | sample Coa_R1_FD_66443 | JGI IMG/M metagenome (GOLD analysis project Ga0070735, IMG submission 66443) | Surface soil microbial communities from Centralia Pennsylvania, which are recovering from an underground coalmine fire - Coalmine... | ecosystem: Environmental > Terrestrial > Soil > Unclassified ... | reverse complement strand
CACCAACAACAAAACCAAAACCAACACCAACAACAAAACCAAAACCAACACCAACAACAAAACCAAAACCAAAACCAACACCAAAATCAAGGTCGTTTACACAGAGGAATTGACAGATCCTACTCCCTTCAATGCCTGACGGTAAAGAAACCAATATCTGGTTCTCCGGGTTTCCCAACGAGAAGCGCCCGATCCAGAAGACGATTACCCTCTTCACACGACGTCTCCGGAACTAGACAGCAACTGTGACATGCAGAAAGATTGCAATTATCGGCTCCTTGTCCTTGGCTCTCAATGCAGACCGGGTCCGATGAACACCAAACCGCCTTCTGAATTGCGCGGGCAACAATGTTCTCTAATGTTCCACGATCTCCCTGCCTGACCAATCCACCCATGGAGCCTTCCGAGTCTCCCGACGCCGTATAGATCAGCACTCCGCACATGGGTTCGTCTGGATTGTCGTCAGAACAGTAGAGCCGTTCTCGCAGTGATGCACTGCCGTAGCCGCAGTCATATGCAAGCTGATTAATCAGTATGTGCGCGAATGTATGCAGAAGTACGAACTCGGGCGAAACAGGACGAGGGTTCTGGCCTTGAGCGATTCGCTTGACGTTATAAGTCCCGTTGAGGTTCCCGATGCGATCGCGGATAGCCTGGGTTCTGTTGAGCCATGCTTCCAGGCGGGCTCGATCAAATTCAATGAACAAGCCCTCACCTCTTACGATCATGGCAGGTAGCCAGTCTATTCGCTGGTCTAGAGCCAAACGTTGGAGGCGTGGACTCGCAAGATTCCCGTCGGGTGGCAGCAGACGCGTGAATCCCGCGAGTGCGCGAGTTTCCCTCAGTTTATGGATAAGAGCAAGATAGGAAAAAGATGACGACACAGGTGCGGCGTACTCCTGAACAGTTGCCGGTTCCACCAACAGATCACTTTGTGGCGCACCGCGCCCCGCTTTCAGAGCATCATACTCGCTCCGTCGGAAGGCTTCCTCGGTTTGCGTCGCGAGTATAGCCGGTTCGGGAATTCCTTCCAGTTTGCGTTGCGCGGCCTTGCGCAATTCCTCCGCATCGAGATTGCGCATCGATCCGACCATCTCACATCGATCTGCGGAAATCTTGCCGTCTACCAAGCCCGAGGAAAGGGGTCCCCAGATTCTCGGGTCTTCGAGAGCCTTGACAACGCCGCTCGCTGTTGCCTCTGCCCATAAAGGCAGGTAGATCGAACTCACCACATGAGGGAAATACACGTTTGACGCTCCCCGCTGGACAACCTGCAGGAATTCGCCGCACCCCGGAGGGTTTTCCCATTCACCGAACCAGGGACGCAGACCACGGCAGTCACAGCCAATCCGGTGAAGCGCACCCCCTCGATCTTCGTTGAAATCAAATATGCCGCCAAGGCTGCGGATCTGACCGCACGTGCAGCTAATCTTGATGCCGGTTAGGCCGGCTGAAGATCTCCCCGCCAGAAGCCGGAGCCTACAATTATCCGTCCACGGTTGGCCGCGGTGCACCCATTCCAGGAACGGAAAATCTTGTATGTGACCTCGCGGGCAGGCGGTAATAAATCTCACCGGAATCAGCCACGGTTTGCGCGCGCGCTGAACGCAGTTTCGCGTCGGCCAGGGAAAGGCCCTGCACCTCTGCCGGTTGTTTGCAAATAGCGGAAGCTCCTCCATTCCTCCGCAGAAGTGACAGTAATGCCAGCGAGGAAATCGGACGAACGGAATATCTTCGTTGGCATATGTGACTCCGGTTCCGGGATCGCGGTGCTCAGGGGGCAGCCTTAGGTGTGTCACCCCCAGTCTGGCTTCCAGGCGCTCCTCACGGACGAGCCAGTCCGGGGGACACTTTTTCCGAGCGTGATCTGTCCACGCGTCAAGGCCGGCGGTCATGAGCGATTCGTCCCGAGGAAAGGAGATCATGGCCCCCACTCCAAAAGGAGAAATCAGCTGGCCTCGACGAATTGGTCGGTCAGCGGGCATCGTGAACTCAGACCTCCTCCGGTTGCGGAAACCGTGGTACTACGCGGGCATCGCAGGTTGAATCGACATTGCGCATTGAGCTTGGTGTCGGATAGGTGGGCTCACTCCAGTCCGCCAGTTTCTGTGTTCCGCTCGGATACATGAGCGGAGTATCGGGAGAAGGCGGCCTGAAGTCACCGTAGCGGGGAGGTGGATTGCGCCTCCAGTCAGCGAAGATCTCCTCCAGTTGCTGTCGTGTGGCGATCGCTTCGTCCGGGTCGATCAATGCCACTCGCTCTGTAATCAGCTGAATCGCGCGCCGTGCCGGATTCTCAACTGGTTTCCAGGGCTGAGGCCAAGTTCGGGCATCCTGTCCGCCAAGATATCGTATGAGAGTCACTGCGAGCGCATGCAGCGCGCGGTCGCGTACCGGTACTGCGAAGGGAGTAACGCTTGTCGGCTCAACCCACCGGTAAATGCTCTGGTGATACGAACGGAAATGTTCAAAGTGAGAGCGGTCGCGGGGTTTCGACGGATTGTAGACCGTGACGACGAGGCCGGGACGGGATCGTCCCACACGGCTTGTCGCCTGAATGTATTCTGAGGTTGTTTTGGGCTGGCCGACTACGGTCATGAGGCCGAGCCTTGGCACGTCCAGTCCGACCTGAATCATGTTCGTCGCTAGGCAGACGTCAATTGGAAGTGTTTCCTTTGTTCCGTTCCACTTCACGAACAGTTGTTGCAGCACATCGGGAATCTCGGTGCTTTGAATGCGGCTTGTGAGCTCGCGATCGGCATTGATGAATCGTCTGGGATCGTTGCCACTCACGGGCCGGATCTCCAGGCGGTCCCACATCGCGTTCAGATAATCCGTGATGTCAGCCCTGATAAGCGTTGCAGCGTGCCCGAGCTCCCGGAGACTGTTGAAATAGGACATCAGCGTCCAGTAAGGATCGAGTTTTTCCGGGTCTTTCTCTGACAGACTCTTCACCGCCTGAAGGAGAGCAGCCATCACGCGGATCTGTGCGGTTACGTGCGAGGATAGGGCAGTCGCGAAGACACCGACATAAAGACGGCCTGGGGTGGTGCTGTCTTCCCGTGCAAAGAAGGATTCGCCGGCCTGCAATCCCTGCGGAGGGAACAGAAAGGCAGATCTGCCATAGAGATTGTGCACCTGTTCACCCGCCCTGCAGATGGTCGCGGTTGAAGCGACAATCTTGGCCGGAATGTTGACTCCATCGAGTTCACGCGTGCACAGCTGGTCGAGTACGGTTTCGTAGTGCCCCACCATTGATCCTAGTGGGCCGGAGATGAGGTGCAGTTCGTCCTGAATAACGAGTTCAGGCGGCAGACATCGCCCGTCGGTGTCGAGCCCGAACAGTCCGCGGGCATCCGGATACCAGGGCAGCAGAGCAAACTTATCGACTGTTCCGATGAGCAGGGTCGGACGATTTGCGTAAATGGCCTCATCCACAACATACAGCGGCAGTCCATTATTGAAGTCGCAGTCGGGATCATCGCAGCAGAATTCGATTCGTTTCGGGCTCGAATATTGGCGGTATCCCTTAACCCTGTTGCTCCGGCCGAATTCAACAGGTCCCATCTGCGCGCCACACCACGGGCAATTCAGCATGACGAACGGGTTCTCCCGCTCACCCTTGAGAAGATCCTGAAACTTCCTGACCGCATCGTCGTGCCGAATCGGCGTTACGTCACCCCCGACCCAGAGCCCGATGGAAATCGGCGTTTCTCCGAGTTCCTGCTCAGAATCCCTGCGAATCTTCTCGCAGGCGCAAACCAGCGACGCCGCGCGCTGGTACTGCTGAGTTGTCAGCAGACGCAGGGTGTAGCGCATCAGCGCAGTAGTACCGTCGTTTGCGGGATTCTGCAGACGACGCCAGAAAATGGTGAATGCAGTAAGACCGAGATATGCCTCTGTTTTGCCGCCGCCCGTTGGGAACCAGATGAGATCTACAATCTTGCGCTCATCGCTTTGCCGATCACTCATCGCGCGTAAATTCATCAGTATGAACGCGAGCTGGAACGGCCTCCAGCGTCCCCGATTCTCCGGTATGTTTGAAAAGTCAGGCCGCACGAAAGCACGTTCAAGTACGAGGGTGTCCTTTTCTTTAATCCATTTCCGCTGCTTCAGGGGATTTGAGGCCAGCTCATAGTGGAACTGCTGCTCCAGCATTGCCTGGTTCATCAATGCGAATGCCCGGCTGACGAGAATGTCGGTTCCCAGAAGGGTGATGCCTGCGCGCATCCGTCCCAGAGCGCTGCGGCAACCCTGCAGGTGCCGTTGTGCGGATTCACGATGTTCCGTTCCCAAAATAGGAATCTCACTTTCCCTGTTACCTATCCACCGCTCGTATTCGTCGGCGAGGCGACGGCAGAGCGTAACCGCTTTGGCGCTGTCGGCGGACAGCTCCTGCATCGCAAGATCAAGATTCTCGATTTGACGGGGAACAATTGGTTTTATTTCATAGGACGGGAGTGAGTCCGTGCGGATTCCTGTCGTGGCGGCCTCTGAGGGGTCGTTCCACGCGGCTGCACAGCCGTGGCCGACGGCAAACGTTTTGAGGTGGGAGAAAAGGAGCCGGAGAGATTGTTCCTCGGCATCCAGCGCTGCGCCAATGCGTTCCGGGTATTCCAGAAAGCACGCCTTTCCGGCAGGTTCCGAAATTTCGAGGCCGCACTGAAAGAAGCACTCTTCGTCTCTAGGCCGTTGTGCTGCTGCGGTTCTGTTGTTCAGCAGGGTAAATGTGATGATTCGTTCCGGTCCCGGCTCCCGTCCACGCAGATGAGGACGGCTGAACACGTGCAGTACCAGCGGGGTCTCCAAACCGCCTACAGTCACCGTGAATTTGCGCACAACCGGAGTCGAAGCAGCAAAATCCGAACAGTCGATATCGACCAGGGTGTCAATCGGGCGACGAAACCAGTGATCCTGCCACTTGCCCTCCTTGTCCTGACGGCCAAGGCCGGGAATTTTGGCGCGTTCATATCGGCCGCATTTGATGTGCACCCGAAGCTTCTCGGGAGGGCGCAGGAGTGCAGAAATTCCCAGTGCGCTCGGGAGATATTCATTAGCCCGATTCACCTCCTGGTCAGTCGTAATCTCCCCTTCGCCCCGCTCATCCGCCCGCGGATCACCCGTTCCGGTTTCTTCGTTCTCCAGGTCCTCGCCTTCCGAAACCGCGCTGCTTTCGGATTCCACCTCCGCCTCCGTAGCTGTCTCGGCAATAGACACTTCCGCCTTTCGCGGGAAAAGCACTCCGGCGCTGTAGCGGAGCCGCGGCGGGTCCTGGGGTCGCAGGATTTCCTCGAGGTCGAGCTGCTGGGCAGGAAATCCGGGATCAGGGCCGATCAGTTCGCGCCGAAGGAAATCGAGAATCTCGCTGCGCACTGCGGTACTCAATGGTTCACCTCCATTGCTCGGACAACTTTTTGCGGAAAGCCTCCCGCACAGCCATCCTTGTACGGGTATGAAGCACCACGGTCAGCAGGCTGCGCGCGCGCGACATTGCCACGTAAAGAAGAGAGCGGTCCTCCTCGTTCTCAATGCGATCAACATCGCAAAGGACCACAATTTTGCTTTCCATTCCTTTGAATGCCTGAGCGGTTGCGAAGAGAAACATCGGTTTTCGCGGGCGTGCAGAAGCCGGGATATCAGCGGATCGGATGCAGAACCGGGTGGTATTCGTGAGGCCCGCGGCAGCCGACTCCTCCAGACGATATCTGGAGAGGATCACCACATCTGCGGGTTTGATGTCGCCTTCCGATGCCATTTGCACGAGAACCCGTTCGAGCGCCGCGCGCTGCGAATTCGAATCATCGTAATTCACATAGTCCACCGGCGCTCCGTCAACCTGCCCCATGCGGTATGGCGGTGATTCGAAACCGGACAGAAGTGCAGTTTCTTCACCGATTCTGCGTGTATTACGGCAGTTCTGACGTAGTGCGGCTCGCGCATAATTGCTGCAGATCGAGGCGAGCACTTCGTGCGGGTTGACCGGACCTCCGGTGCCGTAAATTGCCTGTCGATGGAAATCCCCGAAGAATGCCCATCGGCCCTTCGCAAGTCCGCCCTTCAGCCAGGCATCGAGCATCTGAAGCACGGCGGGTTTGATCAGATCCTGCGCCTCATCCATGACGATCACGTCGAATTTCTGGGTACACTCTTCAATCGCAAGCTGTCCGTAAAGTGGGTAGACGTTGTCGAAGAGATGAGAATCTCCGGCACCCTTTTCAGCCTCGAAAAATTCCGACGCAATAGCGGAAGTGGCGATCGTATCGCAGAGGCATTTGTAAAATCTTCCGCCGGTGACATGCGTCGACGCACCAGCAGCGGTAATCTCGGCGGAGAACCACTCGCCGAGAAGCCGATTGAAACATATAAGTAGGACGCGATCTCCTGCCAGCGAAAGTCGGCGTGCAAATTCAAGTGCAAGCAGAGTCTTGCCGGTTCCCGCCGCACCCTCGAATAGACACCGCGGATTGCCCCAAGAAGGTCGAGCACTTCATACTGTTCTTCAGTAAGGCTAAGAAGTTTACGTTCCGAGTCGCCGACAAGTGTGCCACGCGAGAGGATTCTCTCGAAGTCGGGTCTCAGCGAATCCCGCATATGCTTGAGGAGCGCAGGCTGCGGTTCGGGCGGAGAGGAGCGTATGTGAAGGCGGCTACGCTGCTGTTTAGCGGCCATCAGCAGCAAACCGGATATTCCCGCGTTGAGACTATGGCAGTCGATCACCTCCCATGGTTCGGTTGCAATATCCGTGGGCGGTGCTTCCACATCGGTGAACACAACTACAAAGCCGAAGGGAATCTGATAAAACGTCGGAGCCCGCTTAAGACGCACTTCAAGGGCGGCACGCAGTTCGTGCATGCCGGCTTGGGCCTGCTGGAAGGGGCTGCGTTTGAGTGTGTACGTTTGCCCGGACGAATCTGTTGAAGTCCAAGTACCGCTGGTGCAGGCGACACGTCCTCCCTTGACCTCAAGGCAGATGACCCCCACGGCAGGGATCAGAACCACAAAATCGATCTCACCGTAGGGCTGAGTGCCAGATTGTTTCAGATTAAGAGAATGAAGAACCACCCAATCCGCCGTTGCGGGATCATTCTGCAGCATATTGAAGATGCGCTGCTCGCTGGAAGGCGTTTTGTCATGCCAGTGCGGCGGTATCATCTTGGCCATCGGGAGTTCTCAAACCAGATCCTCGTCATAGAACAAAACCGTGTTGATCTGTGATCGTGGGCGGAGTTCCGCGCGCTCGCCTATGTTTTCCACCTGAACGATCCAGGCGCTTGTTGCATTGTCGATTTCGACGCGGGTTCTGCCCTCGCGCAGCTGTGCCCGGCGCTGTGGCAGCTGCTCAAGGAGAATCCGGGAGAGCCGCATTCCGGCGCTCAAATGCTCCCCTCTCAGACTCTGAATGGCGTTCCAGATTTCAGGGACCCTTTCCAGAAGCTTCTGGTCGCCCACAGCGTAGGCTATAGCTTCGAGGTCAGCTCTTGTTTGCGGGCCGATCATCGAATCGTCGGTCAGCCAGGAACGAACGGTCTGGGGTGTGCGCGGGCAGTTCACTTCCTCCAGCTCGTTCATCAGCGCGGCCTCGCCGAGACCGGATTCCCGCAGTGCCTGATGCCAGCGGGCCGCGGTATCACGCAGCAAGGACGCCTGCGCTCCCAACTGCGCGTCCGCGAGCGCCCGGATGACATCCTTTCTCCCACCGTCGCGAAAGACAAGAACGTCACCCGAACGTATTTCCCTGAGCTTGCGAAGCGGAACTTTATATCGCTCGTCAACTTCGCCAGATACTAGCTCGGTTATGACAGGGATACGAAGCGTCTCTGTAAGAAAGGCAAATGAGTCGCCTGAAAAACTGACAAGTTTGGCGGGCACACTGTCCTCACCGGGCTCCGCCGCCGGAAGCACGCCTCTCTGGTTGAAAACTTCTTCAAAGTCGTAGGCAGGCATGCCGTCGCCGCCCGATTCGTCGGCGGGAGGCGGAGCGACCGGCTCTTCGGGCCAGAGGTGGTCGCCAGAAAGACCCACGAGGCCGGACTTTTCAGAGGAGGTGATACAGGGGATCGCTGAAGCGTTTCTCTGGCGTCGCTTGAACAGCCGGAGCCACCGGCCCTCGAAAGGATAAGCGACGAGATAAATAAGAGGCGCGGCGTGCTGCCTGACAAGACGTGTGAATTGTCCGGAATTCGACCATGCCGTGCAGACAAGTCGCTCGAAAAAGCCCTCATCGGCAGGGCCGGACGGCAGGAGCACGGGATAAGTGAGAGCCTGTTTCTCGACCCATCTCTTCACTACCCGGTGATTGGAGGCCGATCTGGCGACTAGGCCGATTTCAGATAGGCCTTCGCGTTGAAGATTGTCGACGAGCTCCCGTACCGTCCTGCCCTTCGCCTCGCCGAGATGCGGATCTTCAATCGACCGCCTCAGGGCTTCGCAGGCTTCTCTGAGAGCCGTGGCCGACACATCAGGCAGCCACATCATCCGCGCCCCGGCGGCGGAGATGATTCTGTCGGACTTTACTCGCAGACGGTCCAGGTCTTCCGGATCGGGTGGCTCAAGGAGACCGCTGCAATGCATGAGCAGGCCGAAAATCTGAACCAGAAGCTGACGCGTTTCATCTCCTTCCGACTCGTCCAGAGATCTCTGACATTTTTCAAGCGCCACACTCAGCTGCTCTAGGTCGTCGTTGACGCAGGCGCAGACTTCGACCCTGAGTGCAGCCTCGTTGCGAGCGGAGCGGAAAACTCCATCGAAGAAACGACCCCCGCGCGTCCCCTGCCCGTTCATTTCAAGATCTTCCAGCGAAAAGCGCCAGAATCGGCAGCCGCGATCATGAAGTTCCCGCAGCTTGTCCTCGTCATCGGTTTCGGCCACGATGATCAGATTCTGTCTCTCCGCGATGGAATCGAAGCGCGAAAGGTCCGTGATGCGCTTGGCACCATCGACTATGACAACTTTCGAGCGCGGAGCCGCACTGGCGCATGCTGCAGCGACATTTTCAATCCGTGAGCTGATGGCGATTAGGGGCTCGCCTGCCGCCTGGTAGCTGTCGCGAGGTCGGATCGCACCGTTTTCATCAATATGACCGGCCGCGAGCAGAGCACCAACGGAGTGTGCCGTCCCGGATGTCGTACTCATAAGGAGAGTGTTTTCGAGGAATCCCTCCATTTCGGCCCGCCCGCCCAAGTAGAGAACATGATTGCGCGCAAGCGAGGTATTCCCGAAGGTTCTGGTGCCTAACAGCCTGTCGAGATCCGAAAGCGGTGCTTCCTTTCGCGCCTTGTCGGCATCGGCGAAGCGGCCTTTTGGGATCTTGCGTTGAGTGGGCTCTATTCGCAGGATTTCGGAGACAGGCCATGTGAACGCGGCGTTTTCGTTGAGAAGCTTCAGGCGAAAACGCGTTTCCAATCCCGGCCAGACACCGCCAAAAATGTATACCTTACCTTCCGGAACCAGCCTGACCCGCTGGCCCTTCTGGAAGCGTCGCTGTGCGTACTCCTCGGCCAGCAGCGGAAAATCCACCACGAACCTTCCCAGCGAGTACAGAACGGCGCTGAGCGGGGCAATTCCTTCTTTTCTGGGAAAAACAAAGCAAAAGGAAGCATTTCGGGACTTCTCCATGGCCGCGAGCAGCACGCCCATGAACGTGGCCAGATTTTCACCGGCGCCCGAGCCATCAGAAATTCGCAACTTTTCCAGTATTGGAAAGCGCTGTCTGAAATCTTGCGCTTCATCCATGGCAACTCACCCGGGTCCTCTGCTCAACCGGTAGCACTAGGAATTCGGGGGAAGGCGAACGCCACAGGTCAGGTTGGCTTTGTATCCGCCGCTAATTTAACAGCTTCGCGCATCTTGATCTTGGCACGCCGTGTTCTTTTGGCCAAGTTACCGCTGCGTTTCCCCATGTGTGAGCTGACCTTAACCGAGTACGCGATAGTAGAATTCGGTGTCATGACTGACGTACTCTCGCCGAGTCAGCGCAGCTACTGCATGTCACGTATTCAAGGCAAAGACACAAAGCCTGAGCACATTATTCGGAGTGGCCTGTTTGCTTTGGGCTTCCGCTATCGACTTCATCAGCGCAGCTTGGCAGGGTGTCCCGATCTGGTCTTGGCTCAACACAAAGCCGTCATATTTGTACACGGCTGTTTCTGGCACGGGCACGGTTGCCATCTGTTCAAATGGCCCACAACAGACGCAGTCTTCTGGCGCAAAAAAATCGAGAAGAACAAGCGCAACGATGAAGTGTGTCAGGAAACGTTGCGCAAAGCCGGGTGGCGGGTTCTGACCATTTGGGAATGTGCACTTAGAGGCCGCAATAAGGCTGATCCAAATTTGCTGCTGAGAAAAGTCTCCCTGTGGCTCAGATCGAATAGAGCCTCCGCGCAATTTTGAAACTGTGGCCCGTTGACTAGCCTGGTGCCGATTTAGCACTTGCTGCCTAGTCTCCGTGCAAAGAAACCTGGTAACCTGGCCTAGATGTCGAGACGGAGCTTTCCACAAAGACGGTTGAAGGCCTTTGATTTGTTCTGTGGTGTGGGTGGCAGTAGTCGCGGAGCCGTCACGGCCGGTGTGGACGTAGTCGGTGCCATTGATATGTGGGATCTCGCAAGGGCAACATACCTGGATAACTTCCCACATACGAAGTTCTATCAAGCCCGCTGTGAGTCGCTCCACCCCAAGTTGATCAAGGAGGAAATCGGGAAGATTGACCTATTGCTCGCCTCACCTGAATGCACAAGTCACACTTGTGCGAAGGGTTCTTCACCTCGCTCGGAAAAAAGTCGCGCAACAGCTTTCGAGGTAGTGCGCTTTGCTCGGGTATTCAAACCCCGGTGGATTGTGGTCGAAAACGTGGTCCACATGAGGTCTTGGAGACGCTTCAATACCTGGCTTTGGTCACTGCAACAACTCGGTTATGAGACTCGTCTTCAAGTCTTAAATGCTGCAGATTTCGGTGTTCCGCAGACGCGACGGCGACTCTTCATAACAGCCGATCTTCAAGGAATTCCACCGGTAATCAAACCGGGAAAGATTGCTCGCATTCCGATAGCCGAACTGATCGAATCTGACAATGGGTTCCCTTGCAGTCCGTTGCGGAGTCGAGGAAGAGCCAAGCCCACGCTAGCGAGGGCCCAACGTGCCATTCGATCTCTGGGCCCCTGCGAGCCATTCCTGATTGTTTATTACGGATCAGACGCAGCGGGGGGATGGCAAAGACTTGATCGACCACTTCGGACAATTACCACAGTAGATCGATTTGGGTACGTACGGCCCACCAAGAACGGCCATGAACTAAGAATGCTACAAGTCCCAGAGTTGAAGGCAGCGATGGGATTCCCTGCTGAACACGACATTTCGCAGGGGACACGACGGGAACGCATCAAGTTAATCGGAAATGCCGTTTGTCCCCCTGTAATCAGAGCTGTGATAGAAGCTCTAACGGCAGCTTCTCCCAGCTAATACTAGCTCGCCCCTGCAGCTCCGGTTGATTTCGCAATCAACACGTCCGATTGGGAGGCGAAAACAGAATCCTCAACAATTCGCCCCGCAGAGTATGGCTTCTCATTTAGGTTGTACCACTGCGTTTCGCGTTCGAGGAGTTCCAAAAGATTCATGCCTTCTGACACGATCGCACGCTCTAATTCTTGTGCTAATCGTTTTCCATTGATTAGAACCAGAGGATATCTGTCTTCTGCGAGTTCCAGCTGTGCTGGCTCGCTGAAGACACTAGTGGTCACATAAACGCCCATCCAGCCTCGTTGCAGCCGAGCAACTACGCGAGCCAGATCTTTGGCAGAGACTGGATTTTTCTGGCATTTTGCCTGCCCAAGGACAACGATCGGTGCGCGGCTTAACTGTGCACCCGGATCACCGATGTCCAAACGACAAACAAAATCAATTCCCATATCGCCTGAGCGCTTGGTTACCCACCCCCGTTTGCAAGCGTGGCCGATGATTCGCGTCGCAACGTACGAAGCTAGCCCTTCAAAGGGATGTTTTTCGTTCGCATAGTAAGCGTGAACGTCCTTTAAGATATCGCGTTCGGTCGGTGATAAGGCTGCCTGAGCTGTCTGCTTCAGAATGTTGTTCTTCGCAACATTGCGCCTGCAACGTTCAACGGAGGAATTGCCGTTGCGAACCCAGTCGCGCCAAGCAGAGGGAGAGAACTTCAAAACCTGCTCTTGTGAAATAGAGCCGTTGCGGCGAGCATCAATCCATGCCCAATCAAAGAATTCGTTTTCGTTTTTGAGATGAAGCAGAGCGAGTTCTATTGCGAGATTTGTGAAGTACTTGCCTGTCGTTTTTTCGCGCTGAGTGGTCACAGTGCAGCGAATTGGAATGCCGTATCCGCAAAATTCGCGATAGCCTTTACGGATTCCCGATACGTCCTTCTGAGCGAACATCAAGATCGGTGGTGCGAACATCCGCAACTCGGGTTCGACATAAAAGTGCTGAACCTCATCGAACTTCTGGTTGCCTCTGCCTGCAATGTATGGCCGGCCTGGCATCCGATTGTCACCGTGGAACAACGCGTACCCGACATCAGGCTCAACAATATCAATCCACGGCATGCTCTCACTGTCTTTCTTATGAGGATTGGTAAGGAAAATGAAAGCTGGCAGTCTACGAAAGTTGTGACCCGGCTCCGTGACGCTGGCGTAGAAGAACATCCCTTTCTGCAGGTCTGCGGGGCGAGCACAGGTTCCTCTGGTCAATTGGAGATAACTGCGAAGCGCTTGTTGCTGAGGCGCTGCTCCATGCGGCACACGGAATACCTCGCCGACGCGAATTTTCCAAGCTCTATCTTCCACACTTACCTCCGCCTTTGGAACGACATTGCCTCGGCACAAATATAGTCGGGGATGTAGCTACAAAAAAGTTGCAATGTGAATATCAGATGGACTCGGAGAAGTGCGTGCCTATGACGGGACTAGGGTGGTTGGAATTCACTCCATGAACTCCAACTGCGCCACTGACATTCCAAAACTCGTAAACATTGGCAGACGCGCTCCAATGCACGTTCCTTCCAAGATCAGTGTGCCAGAGGTGTGCTCAAAGACCTAACCAAACACCACCAAGGAGTCGCCACGGTTTGAATCGCTCTAGCAATATAGTTCAATAATTCGAAAAGATTCCGCCATTCAAGTTCAAATCTGTGCTCGTGATTAGAGATCGCAATTCCGTCGGGTCGGCGATCCGACTGGTGGCTCCTCTCCGAACGTAAATTTGATTTTGGTGTGTAGCATAAGGTGGGTTTCCTCCTCGTTGGACCTCAGCCACAACGGCTGGATCGACACCCAATGTGATCGGGCGGACGGCAACGGCAGGTACTGGCTTCACTTTCTCTCGGACGAGGCTCTTGAGCCTAGATATTTGTTGGGCCAAGGCTTCAGGGGCACTGCTCTGAAAGGTCCTACAAAGCTCTGTCTCGCCTTGTAGGATTCCGTCGTCGTTCACTCCAACGTAAATTCGACCACCGTACGTGTTCGCGAACGCTATCACGGTTTTGACGAACTCCGATTCTTTAAGGTCCTTCTGCCCCATGAATGGCTTAAATTCGACGGTGTCGCTCTCTCCGCCAGCCAGGTCAATCCGCTCCTGTTGGAGCTTCTCCGCTTCGGATTTCGCTCTCCCATGGCACTCGTAGATGGAAGCCAAATGCAGCTGTGCAACGCAATCCCCGGCTCGATCTACAACAAATATTGAGAGCTTGCGAGCATCGTCTGGAATCTCAAATTGCTGCTCTCCAGACTTTGCCGGTGCAATTTGATGTCCCGTCGACGCCCCAGCATGAATAATCTGGAGCTGGACTTCATCAACGGGGATCCGCAAAGCGAGGTCAAGATGAAGAAGCCCCGGTAACCACTCTGCGGAGATCACTTTGGCTCGCAAATCGGGGATGACGGTGAGAAGTTGCCACTGATTCTGAAAACTCGCGCCAGCGTGCATCGAGTGGTCTATTCCGAATACCCATTCGTTGACCGCGTGTGCTGGGGTCAGGAACGGCTTGAGGTCGTATCCGAGAAGTGGAATCTGGGGTGGATAAAATTCCCTCCATTCAGAATCCTTCACCATATGGCTGGTTATCCGCCATGTGGGACTGCCGCCAACCCCGAAGTAGAAGTCTCTCGAGGCATTGCTTTGCGGAAACGCGTATTTTAATTCGTGTCCGCCGATTCTCTCTTGTCCCGAGATCAAACGCGAAAGTCGACCGTGTGCTTCCCACTGGTCCTCGGTCCATTCTTCGACAAAGACAATCGACCCATAGTCGATCTCCCCGCGCCCTGGAATCCGCTGATCCCGAAATTCGATGCAGCCAGTCAGAAATCTCAAGCCATTTTCGCGAATAAATGCGACCCGAAAGTGAGCGCCAGCAAAGGGCACTTGCAGAGATCGAAGATGGTCCCCAAGAGCGTTGATCAAATCGCGTTGGCTGGAGAACGTTGAGGGTAGCATCCGGTACTCCGTTTCGTTGCAGTCTATCGGATCAGTATGGGTATGTGATAGATGGGTCTCGCACCTTGGACTAGGCATTTCGCAAGATGGCAACCCGCTTCGCTCGGGATTTAGATTGCAAATATGGAAGATGTAACGTCGCGGCCTATAATCTGATCGATTCTGCAGGATTGATTGTCCTCTCCCGTTTGAGAACCAATGGGAACGCTCACTCGAACAGGCTCAATACGCGAAGGGTTTGAATATCAGGACTTGTATGGCGTTGCAGTCCTGATTGAGTGGCTCGAACACCCAGAGCGATATGAATGGGTAGCGTTCGAGGAGGATGATTTCGGCTTCCTGGATGACGTGATTCGTTGTACTCCAGACCTCAACCTCACTCTGTCCCAAATTAAGCACTCCGGTGTTCCTGAGGCTTCCCGGATTGAGCTTTCGCTGTCCGAGCTGTTGGAGCGAGAAAAGGGAAAAAAGGGGCCCAAGGACTCTCTTCTTCAGAAGTGGTTCAAATCATGGCGAAACGCAGTTGAAGAGAAGCGGTTTAGCAACGTTCGTGCAGAACTCCTAACAAATCGAACAGCAGCTGACAGCCTGCTACGTCTTCTCAGAAAAGACGACGATACCGGACTTCTTACGCTCGATGCGAAAAAGATTGAGTCAGATGCCAGTGACGAGTGGAAAGCTCTGCTTGAGCAAACAACCACGGACGTGTCGCTCGTCGAGAGCTTCCTCGACAAGTTAACTCTGAGGTTCGATTATCTAGAGATTGAAGTTCAACGTACTGCGCTGTCGCTTAGAGCGCAGGCGTTGGGGATAAGTTCCTCAGGGTTTCGAGATCTAGAGGATGCGGCAAGAAACTGGGCTAAGCGTCGCCCAGCTGAAGGAGTTATAAGACTTTCGGATATGCGACGTGCCGCCGGATGGAATATTCCGCGCCCGCTCAATGAAGCGTTCTTACTCCCCAATGATTTCGTGCAAGTTGGATCGGAACTGGTTCGTCAGCTGATTGAGAACTTTAGAAACGTGAACGGAGGTGCTGTTCTCATCAAGGGGTCGCCTGGCGCTGGGAAAAGCACTTTTCTGAGCAAGCTTTATGCGCAGATTCGAGATGCAGGAATCCATTGCATTCGGCACCATTATTTTATTCACAGAGACGACCCAGAACGATCTCAACGCCTTGAATTTGAGGCGGCCTCCGAATCTATCCTTAACGCCCTGATTAATGAAGTAGCCGATAGTTTTCCGAACTTGAACCCTGAGCCGGTGCGATTCGCCACGATTCTAAAGCAGGTGGCAGCAGCTCTCGCCGAGAAGCAAGAGACGCTGGTTCTTATCGTGGATGGGTTGGACGAGGTTGAGCGTTCTGCGACTGCCCTGGAGATCCAAAGGTTCTTGCGAGATCTCTTCCCCGTAGGACCTGGACTATGGCTTGTGTTCGGAACCAGGCCCCTTGAGGAACAAAAAGTATCCTTCCTCCTCCTTGATAACGTATCGGAGCAAAATCGCATTCCTGTCCCACTATTCGACCGCGGCAACTGCGGTCAGCTACTCGATGCAAATGCGGACTGGTTCAAAATCCACGATAGTGAAAAGGAAGAATTCCTGTGGACATTTTTCGAAGCTACGCAAGGGCACCCCCTTCACTGCAGATATATGTTGGAAGCTCTGAAGGAAAAGGATCAAGATAACTACTTTCGAAAAACCGATATCGACCGCATTCCACCCTTCGGGAATGATCTGCAGGATTTTTATAATCGGCTGTGGCTGGGTACTATCGAGGCTACCAAAGAAATAGCCTCACTCCTCGCTCTGGCGTCCTTCCCGGTAACCTCCTCTCAGATCGTAGACATATTGGAATCCGCAACTGCGCCAGGAGCACAATTACTCCTCGCGTTGAAGATGCTTAAGCCATTTGTGAATGAGGACTCACTGAACATCGAGCTATTTCATACGAGCTTTGGCGAGTTCATTCGAAGGACCATGGAGTATGGAACCATCAAGGATTCCTTGCTCCGCAAACTGGCCAGCTGGTTGCAGGACAAAGGACCTGAAAATCTGCGGTGGGCGCACTTGAATCGGATTCTGTATTTTCAAGGAGACCCCGAACCGTTATTGCAGACGGTCGATAGAGATTGGCTCATTCAAGCCATAGAAGACGCGAGACCATCCAACCAAATCGTGGATCAGATCGAGTGGGCAACGCACGCGGCAATGGAAAACGTTGCATTCGACCGGGCGTTGTCCTCGGGGCAATTGAACTCGTATTTGCAAGATAGTTGGATTTCCAACGAGGATATCTGGGATTCCATTGACGTAATGGCCCGCCGCTTGCGACACAATACTTGCATCGATGGGCCTTCTTTAGCGACGGAGATTCAGGCCCGTTCACCGAGTTTCCTGCTCGAACTTGCCACCGATCTCGCATCAGCTGGAGATAGAGATAGCCTTAGCGACATCATCTCCGAGTTAAATAATCGCTTCAGCCGCAAGCGGAAGTCTATGCTTGGACGCGCCGAAAATGAATACGATAAAAACGCACGGGCGCTGATTATCCTTGCGGCGAAAGCGAGAATACCTCACGAAAGGGTCCTTGCTTTCGTGGCAGACGTTGAAGACCATGAGAAACGTGCAGAATTGCTCAATGCCTACATTGATGCGCTGATCGAAGCAAATCAAGTAACCATACTCAAGCGAGTTCTCGGGGAAAGTGAATGGCAAAGCATTCACCCATCTATTGTGGATCGTCTATACAGGTTCGCAATCTTCTCTGCGAGCTCGCCTCTGATCAGCACTGAAGCGACGACCGGGAGACTTTGGCGACGGCTCTACGCGGTGATAGTGGAAAAGTCGTTCGAGATTACCCCAGACCTTCCACCGGCAGCCGACCTGCCCGTTTTCGTCAAGGAATATGACACCGCTGAGGAGTCCCTCGTCACTCAATTGTTTTTGCACATTTACTACGAATCATTGATCGCCGGAGCGCAACACCGAAGTTCTGCGTATGACGAATGGAGAAAGACGCTCGATGAAAGCACCTGGGCACACAAGGCCTACATCGCTGTTGGGCGCACAGGCGTCGATCAAGGAGCGTTTCTGGTCGACGGTGATCAGGAAACACCAAGGACATTTTTTGGACCGCTGCTGGACGTGCCGCCGTTTCTATTTCCAGAGCATCGCGAATGGTGGGGCGTCTCGAAAGCCTATCGCAGAGCCCTCATCGAAATCTGCTCGGCATTTGCAGGCCTTCGACTCGTTCATAGAGGGCAGCAAGTGGATGAAACGTTCATCGACCAGTTGCACGCTCTAACAGAACTAAAAGGGTCTTACGGTATCACTGAGATACTGCTAAAGCTAAAATCTGCTGTCCTCAAAACGTCGGCGGTCGGTGCTTTTCTTGAACGCGATGCTGACGAGTGGGTAAATAGAATCGAGACATTTCCTGAACGAGCTCAACATTATGTTGAGCTCGCAACAATTGCGTACAGGGTGGGTCAGCATGATGCGTGCAGGCGCGTCCTTCGGACGACGATTTCAAACGCGCTTGGTTATGGCTATCACAAAGACATGTCGATTTATCTGGACATAGAAGCAATCTCTGAGTGCGGCAAGGCTGGTTCGACTAAGGTTCGGGAGTGGCTGTCACGAGTTGCACCGATCGCAAAGCAGGCCTGGCAAGTTTACTGATGGGGATGGGACCGGCAATGTCATTCTAGAGGTAGCAAAAGCCTGCGAAACAGCATGCTCAGATGTTTTGCAATCTATGTACGTTGGTTTGTGCCTCGGGGGTCAGTCAAAACCGGCCAATGAGGGTCACTTCAAAACCGGCCAACGAGAGTAA
>Ga0070735_10002105_pt1 | contig 18326 bp, 17 predicted proteins | sample Coa_R1_FD_66443 | JGI IMG/M metagenome (GOLD analysis project Ga0070735, IMG submission 66443) | Surface soil microbial communities from Centralia Pennsylvania, which are recovering from an underground coalmine fire - Coalmine... | ecosystem: Environmental > Terrestrial > Soil > Unclassified ... | reverse complement strand
TTTAATAATATAAGCAAGTTGTTCAAAGTTATACCCCACATTGGTACCTTGGCCTGCTGAAGTTTCAAGTAAAATAGAACATCCATCTACCTGTTTAAAAAGTTCATCAAGATTGTGGCTAATGCGCTCAAGGCATATTTTTTCATCAGTATGAGAATGTGACCCCGGATGCAACACCAAATAGGGGATATCAAGCATAGCGCATCGTTCCATTTCTATTTTTAAGGCATTAACTGATTTGTGTTCGATGGCTTTGTCAGGAGAGCCAATATTAATAAGATACGATGCATGTGCAACTATTGAGGTAATAGACGATGCTTTCCAGCTTTCTTTAAACTCCATTGCTTCTTTTTCTCCAATAGCTTTGGCGTGCCACTGACGATTGCTTTTGGTAAATATTTGGATTGCGGTGCAACCAATAGATTCTCCGCGTTCTATAGCTCGTTTGAATTCGCCAGCAATCGACATGTGAGCACCAAATAAAAGCGTCTGTTTTTTAGGCATGGAAATCCTTTTGTATAGGGTTTAAAAAGCTTTTTCGAGTTGACAAATTAGCGCAAATGAGTACCATTATTTTATAGTAGTCCATTCTTATATTTTTACGAGTTTCTATTCGTCTTATTTATGAATTCATACAGAATTGAAGGAAGTCATGCGCATTAAGGGATGTTTGATAGCGGTTGTTGCATTAGCGATCTTTTCGGCTAATGTGTTAAAACCTGATTTTCGATCAACGTATAATGATCTAGAATATTCTTTTTCAGGGGTATTTAAGCCTGAATCTTTTTTTGGTAAAAATACCAACTGGTTTAACAACGATAATGATTTTGACAAATCGTATGTATCAAAACATGTCTTAGATCTTGCTCTTAATGCTTGGTATGGTGCAAAAACGTATGGTGAAATTATTTTAGAATTTATGTTTCAGGTACGTAATAAAGGAATTTGGGGAAGCCCTGAAAGTATCGCAAGTACAACCTTTGCTGATATTAGAGTTCTTGATGCTATTAGAGGAACTCACCGACATGCATTTCCTCGTCATGTGTTCTGGATTCGACAATTATGGATGTCCTTTGATATTGGTAAAGCATTCAACATGCCATTCAAAAACAAACATACCTTTATGTTGGGAGCATTTCCATTTCAGTTGGGTCGTGGTATTGCTTTGGGTGATGCTTATGCAACTGGTCCTGAAATTCTTGGTTTCTGGTCTGATAGTTTTGTTGATCAATATGCATTTGGTGCAAAATTTTCTGGTGAAATTTTTCCTAAAATTGTGTCGTATGATTTATATACTGCTATTTTACAAAACAGTAGTACTGGTATTGCCGATACAGAAAAAGTTATTTTGGCGCAGGAGTTTGGAGGATTCAATAAACCTCAGCGTGGCTTTGGTAAAATAAATTATATCGTTGCAGGCCGTTTGAGTTGGAATGTTTTTGATAATGCATGGCTTGGTAGATTAACGGTTGAGCCATATGGATTATACAATAATGATCCTGAGCAAAAAGTAGAATTTCCTGCAGATGCTTCAAGTAAATTGGGAACAACAGGATTGGCAGGCGAATTCTATGGCAAACGTTTTGAATGTGGATTTGATTATGCCGTAAACTTTGGTCAACAGCGCGTGAAAGGTTGGGACCGTAATATTGTTAAAGAAAATAACAGAAATGCTGTTGTTGTTTTAATTAATGACAACGTAACTGCAAACTATACCAATCTCGAAGGCCAGCCAGCATCAGAACCTGCTCCATTTGTTCCTGGAAGTGATGCACAAAAAATTATTAACACTACCGATAGAGATGAAGCGCAAAACGGCCAAGTGATTGGTAATGTGAGTTCTCTTGGTTATTTGCTCAATGAACCCGGAACTCCTATTGTGTTGAAAAATAGTAAAGGGCGCTTTGGTAATGCTTACACCAACAAATATCAAGGTTGGATGTTTGTTGCAGATGCCGGCTATTCATTCTGCAAAAATAAAGATTTATTTGTTGCAGTGGCAGGTGGTGTTGCATCGGGTGATGATAATCCTAACTTTAACACCAAAGACGGTACTTATGATGGATTTATTGGATTACAAGAATCATATTCAGGTAAACGTGTAAGAAGTGTGTTCTTGCTTGGTGGTGCAGGAAAAGCGAAACGCTTACTTTCTACGCCGGGGCCAGAAGATCTTCAAGCACCAAGTACCAAAGCTCAAGCTGTTTCTGGATTTACTAACTTGGTATTCTGTGGTACTGCATTGCGTTGGAAACCAAGTACCTGGAAAAAGCCGTTTGAAATTAATCCGAACGTTTATTCTTTCTGGCAACAACATCCAATTGGCAATGCGCGCACATATCTTGGAACTGAAGGTGCATTGTTCATTAATTATAGTTTGTTTAAAGATCTTAAAATTTTCTGGGTATCTTCTCTGTTCTTCCCTGGATCACATTATAAAGATCGCATGGGAACGCCTGTATTTACTCGAGAAGAAATGGCATTTTTTGAAACAGATAATCCTACCGGACGACAAGATCGCATTCCTGGTTTGGGTAAAAACGTTGCGTATACATTTAACTTAGGTTTGATTTATACATTCTAGAATATTTTATGTAATTAAATTAAAAGGTTGTTCGTATTTTACGAGCAACCTTTTTTAATGGATTGACAAGTGTATTGATATCATGTTTAATACAAGCGAAATAAGTTTTTTATACTAAAAAGGATGAAAAAGATGAAGAAATTAGTTGGTATGATTGCAGGATTATTGATAATAGTTCCTTCGATTGCAATGGAATTAGTGATAACAGAAAAAGAAAACACTAATTTTGTGCAACATTTATCTAGAGCTGTTGGGTTTAGCAATAAAATGGTTGAAGAAAAGAAAGTACCAGAGAATAATCCTATTCATCTAAGCTTAACTAAATTATCTAATATACTTTCTGTGTATGATAATGATCTTTTAAAGGCAATTACACTTGATGACCCTAACTTATATAGTCATATTTATGACTATAAAGAAGTTGATTCTAGTCCCTTAATTAAATTAGGATTAACCCAAGTTAAACAAAAAGTTGGAGATGTTGATGAAGCACGTAAATTTGTTATAAGAACTCGTCAATTATCCGCAGGACTTGAATTACAAAAACAAGAACCTAAATATTCTAATCAATGGATTGGTGAAGTTCAAACGCAAGATAGAATTGATTTTATGCTCAGAAATGCTGAATATCCGGTTTATTGGACAAGCATGAGAAAATACATTGCTTTATTGATTTATCAGATGGTATTTGCATATCAACTAGATTAAAACTTAGTTACTGAAGAATGGATGGGTAGCACGAGAATCGCGTGTTACCCTTTTTTTTTGTTGTGATATAATAAAAATAACCCTTCGATACATCCTCTTTCGTTATCCTTCGACAAGCTTGCATCCTTCGCATAAAGCTTCGGAGCACGCAGCACGACGAACGGTGGAGGACACTCAGGGTGAACGGGATGTAAGATTTTATTTTTCTAAGGAATGTGTATGCATATCTCTGAACGCACAACAGGATGCGGGTTGGTTAATCAGCAATATTTGAACAAGCAAATATGTCTTTCTGGATGGGTGCATCGTCGTCGCGATCATGGCGGATTAATTTTTATTGATCTGCGAGATCGTAGCGGCTTGATGCAACTTGTTTTTAATCCAGAATTTTCGCCACAAGCGCATGAAACTGCTCATGCAGTACGCTCAGAATATGTAATAGCTGTTTGTGGTAAAGTAGTAGAACGATCTCCTGAAACCATTAATAAAGAAATATCTACTGGAAAATGGGAATTGCATGTTGAAGATATACTTATTTTAAATACGGCTAAAATGCTGCCATTTTCTATCGAAAATAATGATACAATCGATGAAGAATTACGTTTAAAATACAGATATTTGGATTTACGTCGTCCAGAAATGCAAAGCAATTTTGCGTTGCGCCATAAAGTTATTTTTGCAATGCGTGAATTTTTAAATAAAGAACAGTTTTATGAAATTGAAACACCAATACTCACGAAAAACACACCAGAAGGTGCGCGTGAATTTTTAGTGCCTTCTCGTATTCATCCCGGTTCTTTTTATGCATTGCCACAGTCACCACAACTCTACAAACAAATTTTAATGTGTGGCGGCATGGAAAAATATTTCCAAGTTGCGCGTTGCTTTAGAGATGAAGATTTACGTGCAGATCGTCAGCCAGAATTTACGCAACTTGATATAGAAATGTCATTTATCACTGAACAAGATGTGCAAAATTTAATCGAGCATTTGTTGCAGTATGTTTTTGATAAAGTAATTGGTAAACGCTTAGAAATCCCTTTTAAACGTTTAACCTATGATGAAGCATTTAGTTCGTATGGATCAGATAAACCCGATTTACGTTATGATTTAAAAATTCATGATTTAAGTTCATTATTTGCAGATACGGAACTTAAATTTTTACGTGATGCGCTTGCTCGTGGAGAAAAAATTGGTGGTATTCATGTCTCTGGTCATGAATTTACTCATTCTGAACTTAATCGTTGGGTAGATAAGGCACAAAAATTGGGAGCAAAAGGGCTCTTGTGGATTGATCTTGAAAGTCCTGATAATATTAGTTCTCCCGTTGCAAAATTTTTACCAGCGGACTTTTTTGCACGCGCCGTGCAAGCATGTGATGCTATTGTTAACGGCAGTGTATTATTTATTGTAGCAGGGCAGTACGAAGCTGCATGGGAAATATTAGGTAAACTACGTCAAGAACTTGCAAAAGAGCTTGATATAATTCCTGCAGATGAGCTTAATTTTTCATGGGTTACTGATTTTCCATTACTTGAATATGATGCAAAAGATAAACGTTGGAATGCAAAACACCATCCATTTACTTCACCAAATCAAGGATGGGAGCAACAAGAATTGGGTGCGATTAAAGCGCGTGCATATGATGTGGTGCTGAATGGTATTGAACTTGGCGGTGGATCAATTCGTATTCATGATCGTCATGTGCAAGAAAAAGTATTTAATTTACTTGGTTTAAGTAAAGAAGAAGTTGAATTAAAATTTGGATTTTTATTAGAAGCACAAGAACTTGGTTTTCCACCACATGGTGGTATTGCACTGGGGCTTGATCGCTTTATTATGTTGCTTACTAATTCATTATCTATTCGTGAAGTAATTGCGTTTCCAAAAACTGCGCGTGGGTATGATCCAATGATGGAATCACCAACATTAGTAGAAGAAAAGCATCTTAAAGAATATGGTTTAAAGTTAGCATTAATTAATAAAAAAGAATAAAAACATCTCTGGAAAAAAAAGGAGCAGAGCATGAGAATAAATGCCATTCATGCCCGAGAAATTTTTGATTCTCGCGGCATTGCCACTATTGAATCTACTATTTCTTTGAGCGATGGAGCATTAATTAGTGCATCTGTTCCTTCAGGTATTTCACGTGGGTCACATGAAGCTGTTGAATTGCGCGATGGTGGAACACGTTTGATGGGTTTAGGTGTTCAAAAAGCAGTGGATGTTATAGAAAATATTATAGCACCAGTCTTAATTGATCGTGTTCCTGATCTGGTTACGCTTGATATTGAATTAGCAAATCTTGATGGTACCAATAATAAATCACGTCTTGGTGCAAACTCTATTCTTGCAGCAAGCTTGGCGGTATGCAAAGCGCAAGCATATATAGAAGGAGTTGAACTCTATGAATTTATTGCACAAATTTCACAATATTCTACCGTAACGTTACCATGCCCCATGTTCAATTTTATAGGCGGAGGATTGCATGCGGATAATAATTTTCCTATTCAAGAATTATTAATAGTTCCGACCAAAGAACTTTTATTTCGCGATGCAATGGTGACTGCAACGACAATTTATCAAACTTTAAAAGAACTGTTACATTCTAAAAATAAATACACTGGCGTTGGTTATGAAGGTGCTTTTATTCCTTCTTTTTCTCATGAGCATGAACCTTTTGATATACTCATGGAAGCTATAGAAAAATCGGGTTGCGGTAGCAATGTTATGCTGTCCCTCGATGTTGCAGCATCACATTTTTATAATAATGAAACAGGGTTATATAGTTTTTTTAATAAAAAGTTTTCATCACATGAATTAATCGAATGGTATCATGATCTTGCAGCGCGATATCCTATTTATTCCATAGAAGATGGATTAAGTGAATCTGATTGGAATGGTTGGAAAGAAATGAAAGCCAGATTAGGTTCCAGCATAAGATTGATTGGCGATGATTTATTTGTTACTGATCCGCAACGTATTTGGTACGGCATAGAAAACAACAGCGCAACATCAGCTATTATTAAACCAAACCAAATTGGCACCATAACAGAAACATTACAGGCCATTCAATTGTGCAAAGAGCATGATTGGGATGTTGTTGTTTCTCACCGATCAGGTGAAACAAATGATACTTTTATTGCAGATCTTGCTGTTGGTGTAAGCGCAGAACATATTAAAGCAGGTGGTTGTTCACGTGGTGAACGCATTGCAAAATATAACAGGTTGATGCACATAGAAGAAATGCTCATGTCAGTTTAAAAAACGTTATATTTTAAAACTAAAGCTTCCGGTAAAAAACTCCTTATTGAGCACTTTAGAAGAGCCGGTAGCTTTTATGTTGCTTGATTCTATATTTGATTGCTTTTCTGCTGGGCTTACATCACTTTTTGGACGTAAAGTAACAGATGAACCACTTGAAACTACTTCTAGGTAGATTGTTTGTTTTCCTATGGGATTAGCGGTAAATGTATATTCTGAACCGGAATATGTACTGCTTTCTTGTCCGGTTTGATTATCTTTTTTGACATCATAAATATTTAAGTAAACTGGATCTTGAGTGGAAACACTTTCATGTAAAGCATCTTTTTGATGTATGAATTTTTGTAACATTTTTGGTTTTTGAGACATTCCTATAAATATGTCTTTATTTAATTTATTCATAATTTCAAAATTGTAAGAACTGCGTGAAGATGGTACAGAAGCTTGCTTGGATTGGATTTGAGGAGATGGCTGAGCAACTTTGCTTGGTACTTGAGTTAATGGTCCTTTTTCTACTTTGATATCATCAGAGGATTTAATATTATTTTTTAATGATAAACCACTTTTTGTTTTATCTCCAAAACTCATTAAAGATCCGGATTGAGGATATAAAGCAGTAGATTTTGCAGGATCCCATGATAAATATTTTGTTTTTCCGGGAGCGTTAATACTGAAAATTCCTAATGCCTGTGTAGGATTGGAAGGCGACCACATTTCAAATTTTAATCGAGAATCAATATGAGTATTGTATTTTTGAGCTTGCTCGGCTGGTATAGTCAAAGTAGAAGTTATGCCATTATCCAAATTTATAACGGTAACACCCAGATCACGGGTAGTTTTATTATAAATTTCCACGGTGGGCTCATTCAGAGCCTGCGCGCCATGTAGAAAGTGCAAGGAACATAAAATGATTGAAATAACTATTTTTTTACTATTTTTCATGGATTCTCTTTTTTATTTAAAAAGGTTTGCGCTCATAAAAAATATACTATATTAAAAACTCAAATTGCAATAATTTTATGAGATAAAAAAAAGAAGATCTAATTTTCTAGATCTTCTTTTCTTATTAAATTAGTAAGGATTATTCGCCTGTTTTTATCTTATGATCTATCTTTTAGTAATTAGATCTTTGTGGTTGTTTTCCTGGTAATCGTGATTGTGAATATTGTTCTTTTTCGAGTTTTATCTGAGAAGATTTAATATTATTCTTTAATGGTAATCCAGATTCCGTTTTGCCTAACAATCCCATGAGTGGTCCAGTTTGAGCATATAAAGCAGGGTATTTTGCAGGATTCCATGTCAAATACTTTGTTTTTCCTGGAGCGTTAACACTAAAAACACCAAGCGCTTTACCCGGGCTGAGTGGTGACCAAATTTCAAATCGTAAGGGAGAATTTATATTAGCGTCATATTTCCGAGCTTGTCCGCTTGGTACAACCATAGTGTAGGCGTCGCTAGTCTTTAAATCTATAATTGCAACGCCAATGTCTCTTTGATCTTTATTATAAATTTCAACCGCTACTTTATTATGAATATCTTCAAAGAATTCGCTACTTTGCATAGATTGTGAGCTACATATAGCAGTTATAGTGAAAAGCGAGAGCAATATATTTTTTGTGTTTTTCATGAATATATTCCTTTTTTTTAATTGAGAGGGATTATTTCTTCAGGTTTAACATTTTTTTCTTTAACTAGTCTTAATCCCGATTGGGTGATTCCTAATAATCCAAGCCATGGGCCTGTTTCAGGATAAAGTGATGGTCTTTTAGCAGGATTCCAGCTCAGATATATAGTTTTTCCTTGCGTAGTAATAATGAATTTTTTTACCTCGTATGAAGAAGCATTGGGATAAATATCTATATGTATCGATCGATTAACATTGGTAAAAGTCTGTGGGTATTGTTTCATGGGACTTACAAGAGCTTCTTCTCCATCAACGTTTACTTTAATAGTGTTTTTTGATTTATTATAAATTTCAAAATTGACGCGCATCATAGCCATTGATGCTTGAGTAACTGATAATAGAGCCACCACAACAAGTATGAAAGAGGTATTTTTTATGTTTTTCATAAAATATTTCCTTTATTATTTTATTTTTACAATTTCTTGTTTGGTGAGATCACTTAACGGATAACCTGATTCTGTTTTACCCATGAGTCCCATTAATGGACCTGTTTGTGAATACAAAGATGGAGATTTTGCAGGGTTCCATGTTACATACTTTGTTTTACCGGGTGCATTGATTTCATAAAAATAATCAGGTTGAGGAGTTATTTCTCGTGACAAAAAACCTGTAGATATTTTGGTTACTTGATTGTAAATGCCAATTTGTATCGGTTGATTTACATCAATGTTTTTGAGTAATTTTCCTTGAGGAGCAACATCTCTTGTTTCTGAGAATTTATTATCTATAAACACTGTTACCGTGATGGTATTGGGTGCTTTATTGAATAACTCAAAACCCGGTCCTTGAACTTTTTTCAAGAGTGCGCTTGTGCCTGCCTGTGAAATGTGTGTGGTGAAAGAACATAGTATGGTTATTGAAGTTAAAAGCATATTTTTTATATTTTTCATAATATTTTCCCTTCCTTTTTTATTACTTTGTTTAAAATCTAAAACTTCCTGCTATAAATTCGGTTTTTGTTACTTTAGTAGAGCCTTTGGACTGTATTTGGTTTTGCTCTATATTCGATGCTTTTTCTGTCGAACTTACATTGCTTTTGGGGCGTAAACTAACCAATGAACCACTAGAAATTACTTCCATATAAACTGTTTTCTTGCCTGCAGGATTGATCACAAATTCATATTCCGAACCTGAATACGTAGTCGCTTGCTCGCCAGATCCAAGAAGATCCCTTTGAACATCAAAAATACTGATCGAAATTGGTTCTTGGCTCGAAACAGTTTCATCAAAGGTAATGTTTGGATTTACGAATTCCTGAGTAGAATTTTTTGATTTTTGAGAAAACCCTATAATTATTTGTCTGTTTAATTTGTTAACAATTTCTAAATCTGAAGTTGAAGAAGATTGAGGAGTTTGCGGTAAAGCTCTTGTGGATGCAGGAGAAGATTGAGTGGTTTGAGTAGTTTGTGGTTGTGATGGTATAGATGGTAGAGCTCTTGTTTGCTTTTGCGTTGATTGTATGATTACTGGCGTTGGTTGTGTCATGGATGTAGATGGACTGGCAAATTGTATCTCATCACGGCTAACATTTACTTTTTTATCTAATGGCAATCCCGATTCTGTTTTGCCTAAGAACCCCATTAAAGGACCAGTTTGTGGATACAAAGGAACAGATTCTTCTGGATTCCATGATAGATATATAGTTTTTTTTCCTGAAGCGTTAACAACAAATGTTTGTTTTGCTGCCTTGGGATCTGTCCACACTTCAAACTGTAATTCATGGTTTGGATCAATGGAACCTTCCGGAGATTGCCATTGTTTTCCTTTTCCGCGTCCAACATAAGGGCTTGCAACCGTTTTGCCAGTATCGAGATCGGTAATAATAAATCTTACAAAGTCAGATCCACCTTTTTGCTTGTTGTAAATTTCCATAACAGGAGCGCTCAACGTATAAGATGTACTTAACGTAGCTATAGTTAATAAAAGTGAACAAGTTATATTTTTTAGGCTTTTCATGAGATTTTCCCTTTTTTTATTTACATTTGCTGTATTTCTATTGAGATGTGATATGCTTATTAGTAATTTCTATTTTTAAAGTAGCAAATTAAAAGTTCAAATTGCAATAATTTTTTATTAAAAAAGGGCGGATGAGGAAAATACCTCACTCCGCCCAAAACTGTTTTATTTTATAGCTTTATTGAATTTGTTTAATTTGTGATGATGAAACATTATTGTTTAATGGTAAACCAGAATTTGTTTTACCATTTGGGTTATATTTACCCAGAAGTCCCATTAAAGGACCAGTTTGTGGATATAAAGCTGGTTTTTTTTCAGGATTCCAAGAAACATATACTGTTTTATTTCCTGGCTTTACTTCAAATTCATTGACGGTTCTTGTATCATTACAAGTTATTACTATGGCGACACCAGTAGTTGTACCTGGCAATGCTATTTGCCATGTGTGATCTTGAGGAACTCTTTGCACTTGATGAGTTTTATCAGTAATCAACTTAACAATGACGTCGTATTTTGATTTATTAAATACTTCCACGTTTGGATCATTGGTAGCATGCGTGGATGAAGCTATGATGCCTGAAAGAATTACGAGGCTGAAAGCTATATTTTTTAAATTCTTCATATGGTCCCCTTTTTTTATAATGAAGTTATTTAAGGTTTAACTTGTTTAATTTGGTTTGATGAAATATTATTTTTTAACGATAAACCACTTTTGGTTTTACCCAATAACCCCATTAAAGGGCCAGTTTGTGGGTATAACGCGGTACTTTTTTCAGGATTCCATGAAAGATATATAGTTTCTGTTGCATCTTCTCGTTGTACGTTAAATTCATGCTTTCCATCACTGTCAACCACCATTACGCCAACACCAGCAAGCGTAGATGGTAATGTTTCTCTCCACGTACTTTCTTTGGCAACGGTTTGTTCTTTCTTGTTGCTTGTTATTCTAATTTCTCTTTTAACAGGATCCATTGTTCTTTCTCCTGCTGTAGCTATAACGACTTTTATATCCTCTTTCGATTTATTGTATATTTCGAAATTTGGATCGTTTGCAGCATGCATGGATAAAGTTATTACTCCCGCAAGAATTACAAGGCTGAAAATTACATTTTTTAAGCTTTTCATACGATTTCCCCCTTTTTTATTTTCTTAAAAACGCTTACGTTTATATTTTTATTGAATTTGCTCAATTTGTGATGCTGAAAGATTGTTCTTTAAAGACAATCCAGAGTTGCTTTTCATACCCAACATTTTTCCGATTCCCTTTAAAGGACCTGTTTGAGGATATAAAGCAGGTTTTTTTTCAGGATTCCATGATACATAAGCAGTTTTATCCGCTGGATTGAGTTCAAATGTTTGTGACGCGCCGCCAGAAGCAGGAGTAATTTCAACGGTAATTGAACTATTTGGCTTTACTGTTTGTCGTAATATTTTGCCCGCATCAACATTCTCTGCAATGCTGAAAGCATCATTCACCGTAACAAAAACGTGCGCCGGTGCGTTTGATTTATTATAAAATTCAAAGTTAGGGTCAGTAGAAACAGCTTTTGTTGTTACTACCATCACTAACATTGCACCCAAGATAATGTTTTTTGTGTTTTTCATACTCTTCCTTTTTTATTTTTGTTCTACGATATTTCTTTCACTAATATTATTATTCAATGGTAAGTCAGTTTCAGTTCTTCCTTTTCCAAATGGATTATATCTGCCCATTAATCCTTTCAATGGACCAGTTTGAGGATAAAGAGGTCGTGGTTCTTTTGAACTGTCCCATGAGAGGTATTTTGTTTTTCCAGGAGCATTTACAATGTTGAAATACCTATTTTTTTGATATACGGTAAAAACGGTGATGTTGACATTTGCATTAGGATCGATTTCTGCTTGATATATTTCATCCGGATCAACTATTTTGTCAGTGACAATATTTCTATTTCCAGCGTTTACCGTGATTTTAACGCGGCCGTTTTCTTTATCTTTATTGTAAAACTCAAAATTGGGCTCATAGGTATGCAGTGTCAATACATTCAGAGTTATGCAACTGAGTGCTATAACTAATAGATTTTTTTTCATAAAAATACCTTTTTGTATAAAAATATCTGACATTTTTATTTTAAGATATCATTTTATAAATTCAAATTGCAATAATATTGATAAGAAGGTAATAAAAAACCCTCTGGTTATCAGCTAAAAAGCGTTCCAGAGGGGTTTATTATGCTTTCAAGAAAGGATTAAATAGTATAATCCGTTGCTGTCTCGTGTAAGCTTGGCTCAATAATGGTGGGCAAGATGAACCAGATTTTTTTAAATCTGATATTTCTATTTTCATTTTTGTTGAGTCTTTATTCTTCAACTAATTGATTACCGTCCCACTTGAAGAACATTTTCTTTTTTCCATGAGGGTCAAAAGCGAACAAATAAGAGTCTCCTCCTAGAGGCATAATCTTTATTATCATTTTTGAGAACGTTGATGAGAGCTTCCTATTCATATGCTGAGAATCTTTTGGAGTTAGACTTCCTACAGCAAAGGGAGTAATTTCTTGGGCCACGTATGCTTTTTGTAGATCATCAATGAGTTTTGGAGGTATAGGGCCCACATTAAGTATGATACTTGGATTTACTTTTTGTAGCGTTATAGAAAAACTTACCCATACATTTGTTGCATTAGTGAGTTTAACCTCGAGGTCAGTTTCTGTGGTAGTAGGAATTGGTTGGATTGGTTTTGGCTGTGTCGGCTGAGTTAGTTTTGGTTGGGTTGGTTTTGGCTGTGTCGCCGCTGGCTGTTGTTGGCTTGGTTTTTTAGGCATTTGTGGAGCAGCTAGTGGGTTTGTTAGTGCTATATTTTCAGTATTGATATTATTGCTTAATGATAAACCAGATTTTGTTTTGCCCAATAATCCTAACAAAGGTCCGGTTTGAGGATATAAAGGCTGGCTTTTTGCTGGATCCCATGATAAATATTTTGTTTTTCCTGGTGCATCAATCATGAATGCTTTGGGAGAAGGATTTGCTTTTGTAGAAACTTGCATGAGTAGTTTAGTATTTAACGTGATTGTTGTTCTGTCACCGGAGTTCCATTGTTCATTAGGGTTTACATAAGCAGTTGTTATGTCTTTTCTTGAACTTCCATCAGCAATGTCAACCTGGATACTTTCATTAGTTTTGTTGTAAATCTCAATAACAGGTTCGCTGAATATGCATTGTGTGGTTAATAATGTTACGAATATTGTAAATATATTTTTTATATTTCTCATAGAGATTCTCCTCTTTTCAAAAACTATTGCTTCTATTACTAGAATAAATGTTAACAAATTCAAATTGCAATAATATTTATAAAAAGACAATAAAAACCCCTCTGGTTATCAGCTAAAAAGCGCTCCAGAGGGGTTTATTATGCTTTCAAGAAAGGATTAGAATCGTTTTTGAGTATTGTTCTCAGATCAGGCAGAGGTAGTGATATTTTGCTCTCATTTTTTGCCACATCTCCAGTGCCCGTATGAGTTAGGATATCCATATTATCCTCAAGATCCAATATATTAGAATGTGGTTCAATGGTCTTTTGTGGTGCAATAGCATTTTGAGGCAAGACTTCATCCTTGGCAACAAATTGATCAATTGCTTTTTCTGGATCCAATTCTTTATTAAAGAACCAGTGAGTAATAGGATCTTTGAGTGAATCAAAAAGATCACCGCGAGCTTCATATTTAGCAACATTGATATAATCTTGCGTATAATCGCTTGCTCCCTCACGTAAACGTGGCTCAATAATGGTTGGAGAAATGAATACGGTCAGATTGTTTTTGATAACATCGGTACTTTTACCTTTAAAGAACCACCCAATTATTGGAATTTTTCCTAAAAATGGCACTTCTTTGATAGAAGTTACATTATTAGTTCTGATTAAACCACCGAGTGCAAAAATACCGCCGCTTTTTATGTATGCGTTTGTTTCCAACTTACGGATAGTTAAAGTATCAGTGCCCGCGATAAATTCGTTAATTTCAACCAAAACTTGCAAATTAACAGTGCTTGCGCTACTAATACGGGGGGTGATTCTGACGGTGAGGTTTCCAGAAATTGCTTTCTTTTGAATCGTTGTTGCACCACCATAATAGTTGCTGGCAACATCTTTTACTTTATCCAAGAGCCATCTGGTTTGGCCGATAGAAACAATAGCTTCTTTGTTATTACGTGCCATCACATGCGGATGGGATAGTATTTTAGTGCTATTAAATAGTTGGAGTAGTTCCCAAATGCTCCATGTTTTGCCATCGTTATCATTTAATGAAAGCATGGTTGTGCCAGAAACTGCAAAATTTCCAAGATTAAAAGCCGCATCAGCAGATGGGTTAGCCAATGTTTGATCTGCATTGTATGCATTTTTTAATAAGTTGGAATCAATGGTTGTTTGCACAGTTCCCGGTGCAGGTGGGATTGTTGGCAATTCACTTGGTATGGGTTGTCCAAGTATTGCTGATTGGAACTCCATGCTATCGGGTATAGATATTTTATCTGGTACACGTGTCATAGATGCTAAAAGACGCGAGTCTTCCACGGTTAAATCGGCGACTAACACTTCAAGAAGTACTTGTTTTTGCGGCGTGTCTAATTCTTCAATAAGTTTTTTAATCTGTTTCCAATCATCATTGCGAGCAGCAACAATCAAATTATTACCACCATAATAGGTAAAGCGTTCTTTTTTATCACCAGTATTTGCGCTATCTGCACCTGCATCGATCGGATAATCAGTAGAAATAATAACTTTATCAAAGAAACGTTCCACCCCGCCAGCTTGCTGTTCGCCGGCGCTTGCTTGATTGGGGCCACCTCTGCCGCCGCCTTGAACTATTTTTTCAAGAACCGGAGCAAGTGATTGTGCATCAAGATATTGCAAACGATATACATGGAGCACCGATTGTCCTGAATCAGGAGCAACATCAATATATTTTTGTATAAACTCTTTTAACCGTTTTATTGCTTGCGGACGTCCTAAAATAATCAATTTATTAAGACGAACTTCTGGAATAATTTTAGTAAATCCTGAAAAGTATGGTATTTCTTTTGATTTTTTAGTATCAAGACGATAAGGATTTGCATTTTCTGCTTTGATAAGTTGTTCATTAATCAATTGAGCTACAATAGCAGCAGATGTATGGTAAAGTGGAAAAATATCCATCTTTTCTTGGAAACTTACTCGATCAAGTTCTTTGACAATTTTCATCACTGCGCGAATATCATCTGCTTTTGCTACTACTATTAAACCATTAGTGACAGGATCAGTTTTATAAAAAGCATTTTCTGGTAAAATGTCTTTTAAAATAACCATCAATTCACTTTGTGCATCATCAGAAACGCGTATATTTGAAAGATAATAAAGATAACGAATTATTTGATCATTATTGGGTAAATCGTTCGGATCAGTACCAATATAAGTTGGTACCGGTTCGCGGGATATTTCTTTACCACTTTTTACAATTCTGATCAAAGAACCTTGTGGAACAATAAAAAATCCTGCAACATCAAGCAATGTATTAAGAATATCCCACGCCTCAGTTACAGTAACTTTTTTTTCCATATGCAGCGTCACTTTTACGTTAAGAATATCGCCGGGAGGGAAAATGACATTGAGATCTTTTAACGCAGCTAATTGATTAATAATATTGATGACATCTTCATTATCATAGTTAAACAGAAAATCTGCTTTTTGTTCTTTGTCTTCTTGAGGTTCGGCAAGCGTTTCAATCTCATCATCAATATCACGTTGAGCATGTATCAGCGTAGCGTTGCTGAAAATGAGCGATAAAGAGAGTAAAATTAATTTTTTTATATTCATCTACCTTGTCCCTTAGGTGGAAGCAATTTCTATTTTTGGCAATAAAGTGGAAATGGTAAGATTTACATCAATTGCCTTTTTTGCTGGTTTTTTTGTTATTTCAATTCGATCGGTTGCTATGCGCGAATTTTTTTCAATTTCTTGTAACAATTCTGTTAAATCTTTCATGGTCATGTCTTCAAATTTTGCATTCAGTTCACTTTTGCGATAATTTTCTTCAAGGTCAGATGTTGAAGTTTCTTCTGCTACTTTTTTATCTGTCAAATTAAGTTTTGCTAAAAGATTTTTAAAATATCCTCCAATTTTAAAATCGGTATCTTTAGCAAGTGTTTCTTCTACCATTAATCGTTGCTGTTTAACTGATTCAGCTTTTTCTAATATAACAAGAACCTCTTCACGTTCACTATTTATATTCTTTATTTTTTTCTGCAAGGAGCCAATAGAGCTGTAGTAATAAAAAATAAAAATGGCAAAGAGCACCGCGCATCCAGCAAGATATCCTATCATGGAATACAAAAATGTTTTTGAATCCATTTTATTGAGAAAGGTTTTAATAGGATTAAGGAATGTCATGGTAGTTCCTCATTACTCGTGGCCAAGGTGATTCTCATGGTAAATTGCGGATTATCTTGTGGTTCAACAAAACTAAATAGTTTTGATTGACTTAATTCACGTTCCAGAATTTTTAACGCATCATGATCGCGTACTGATGCTTTGAGTGTTAAAACTCCTTCAGCAATGGTAATTTGCTCAACATTCAAATCAAGACTTTTTTTATCTATTTTGATTGTCAGGTCTAATAAATATTGCAAGAAGGACATACGTGATTGTTGCGAAAAAGCAAACCATCTTTTCTTTTGTTCTTCTACTTCTTTTTCTGCTTCTTCAATAGCATCACTTAAATTCTTTTCATCTTCCAGCACTTTGAATGTTGACGTAAGTGCATTTAAAGCTTCTGTCTGAGAAGATGCTATTTCATTTTTAAGCTTATGGGTTTGTATAGTGTATTGTGTTATTAATGCTGCAAAAAATCCGAGCGTCAGAACAACCATTACAATCAACTGTTTTAATAATAAAGAATCATTAGTTGGTTGGAACTCTTCTTGTGCAAGATTATAATCTACGGTGGTAGAAAGAGGCAATGTAGCACTTACGCTAATAACATTGAGTGGCGTAATAAGATTGCTATTTTTAATAACACACGTTGGATCTTGACTGATAGTTTCTGCATTAAATAACTCACAATCAATACCTGTTTTTTGCTTAATAAAAGGAATAAGGCCTTTAATAAGAGAACCGTTACCCAGAAAAATAAGTTTTGTCATTGGTTGACGATTCAATAGCTGTGAAGTGAAAGATTCTAACGTAAAATTAATTGAACTCCACCATTCAGAAATAACTTTCTCAGTAACTGGCGCATATTCGGCAGCATCATTGGTTTCAAGACCAAAACGTATTAAATGATCAACAACTTCTTGGGGTGTTTTATTAAGTTCTTGTGCAACCTGCTTGGTAAGCGCAATCATTCCTTTGGGCAGTGTGCGAATAGTTTTAAGTTGCCCATTAATCATCAATGCAATACTTGTTGTGTATGAAGTGATGGTAATAAGCGCAGTGCCACCCTGCAATTGTTTATATGCATCAATATGTTTATATAAAGCATACAAAGCAATAATATCAACGGTAATAACATTGGGCTTTAATCCAGCTGCCTCAAACATTGCTAAATGTTGCGTGATCTGTTGTTTTTGTACCGCGGTTACTAAAATTTCTGAACTTTTTTCTTCAGGAATTTCTCGTGTAATAATAAAATCTATTGCCGCATCACGTAACGGAAATGGTAACAATGGTTCTATCTCAAAACCAATGATCATCTTGATTCTTTCACGCGACGTGAATGGTAGTTTGAGTTCTTTAAAGATAACCACTGAACTTGGCAGCACGGTGTGAATTTCATCATAGCTGCCAATTTTAGAAAAAATTGAAGTGAGGGTCGGTGTTGTTCGTTCAAAATTTTCTTCAGATACTTCTTCAGATATTTTTTCTTCAATAACCTGTTCTATGGTACTTGTGTTTCCACTAATACGCGTTTTGGTTGCAATAATATTAGTCTTATTGATCTCTACGCCCACAACCGTTTTTGAAAAAAGATAATATGATTTTATTTTTTCCGGTAAAAAAATGTCTTGTATTAACTGCTTCATGCAGCTGCCTCCTTATCATCAGGCAAGAATTCCGTCAGCGAAAGTTGAGTGCGTTTTTTGCGGTGCATAGTGTTGATAAGATTGTTCTGCGTTGTT
>Ga0070735_10002104_pt1 | contig 18328 bp, 16 predicted proteins | sample Coa_R1_FD_66443 | JGI IMG/M metagenome (GOLD analysis project Ga0070735, IMG submission 66443) | Surface soil microbial communities from Centralia Pennsylvania, which are recovering from an underground coalmine fire - Coalmine... | ecosystem: Environmental > Terrestrial > Soil > Unclassified ... | reverse complement strand
ATAGAGCTTCGAGCGGCGAAATCTGATTTTGAAGGGAAGGCCGTGCAGCCAGGTATGCTGATGGAGCTTCCGCCGTCCCGCCCCGGGATGACGTCGCGCCAGGATGGCGCGACTGCTCTCGAACAGCATGAGGGTGCCGAGGATGCCGAGGAGCAGCACATAACTGAGGCTGATCACGAGATCGATCTGGCCGATCCGCCGCAGAAGCGCGAAGATCCACACACCAAGGCCGGAGCCGGCAAAGCCGCCCACCAGCATGAGGCAGCCGAGCTGGACATCGAGATTGCCGCGCCGCCAATGGGCGAGGGTCCCTGAGACCGAGGCGCCGACGAGCTGGTTGGCGGAAGTGGCGACCGCCACCGCATGCGGCACGCCGATGAAGATGAGGAGGGGGGTCAGCAGAAATCCCCCGCCCACCCCGAACACGCCCGAGAGAAATCCCACCGCGGCGCCAAGGCCCAGCAGAACAAACACGTCCAGGGAAACGGCGGCGATGGGGAGGTAAATGTCCATGAGACGCTAGAGGGAGACGGCGGAAGGGAGCGGCGCGGCGAACCCCCTAGTTTCGCGTATAATGGCGCGGTATTCAACTCGGGAGGAGATCCGATCATGGCGAGCATCTTCGATTTTTCCGGCCGGACCGTGTTCGTGGCCGGCGGCACCAGCGGCATCAATCTGGGGATAGCCGAGGCTTTTGCCCTATGTGGTGCAAGACTCGCCGTGGCGAGTCGCAACCCGGAGCGGGTCAAGACGGCGGTGAGTGCGATCGGCCGCCATGGGGGCGAGGTCTTGGGTGAGGTGGCCGATGTCCGCGATTACCAGGCGATCGAGCGGGCGCTCGGTTCCGCCCATGACCGCTTCGGGGAGATCGATGTGCTGGTCTCGGGGGCGGCCGGCAATTTCCCGGCGCCGGCCCTCGGCCTTTCGGCCAACGGCTTCAAGGTGGTGGTCGATATCGATCTCATCGGCACCTTCAACGTGGCGCGCGCCGCGCATCAATTTCTCAAGAAACCCGGTGCGTCGATCATCAATATTTCAGCACCCCAATCCTTCAATCCGATGCCGCTCCAAATCCATGCCTGCGCCGCCAAGGCCGGGCTCGATCAGGTGATGCGGGTGCTCGCCATGGAATGGGGCGCCGACGGCATTCGCGTCAATTCGATTTCGCCGGGCCCGATCGAAGGCACCGAAGGCTTCCGCCGCCTCTCGGGGGCAAGCGCGCAGGCTGAGGCCGCTCTCATAGAGCGTATCCCGCTGGGGCGGGTGGGAACGCTGGCCGATGTCGCTGATCTCGCGCTCTTCCTGGCGTCGCCTTACGCGAGCTATATCAGCGGCGCTCTCATCCCGGTGGATGGCGGCTGGTCGCTTTACGGGACCGGGATCGGGCCCGCCAAAGGCTGACGCGGGCCATTTCTCGAGGGCCGCATAGATCATGTCGCGCAGAAGAGCGCGGTAATGGTTGCGGTTCTTCGGCGCCTGCATCATCAGGACCACGAAGAAATCCTCCTTGGGATCGACCCAGAAATAGGTGCCGCCCGCGCCCGCCCAGTAATAATCGCCGGGCGTGCCGGGGGTGCTCGCCACCCCCTGATCGCGGCGCACGGCAAAACCCAGCCCGAAGCCATAGCCGGGTCCGGGGAGGTAATAGGGGCCAGGAACGATGCCGCCGCCGAGATGATCCGAGGTCATGTAGGCGACGGTCCTGGCGCCCAAGTACCGCCTGCCCTCGAGGGTTCCGCCATTCAGCATCATCTGGAGGAAGCGGGCATAATCCATGGCGGTGGACATCATGCCGCCGCCCGCCGATTGCCATTTGCGCTCGATGCGGGGGTCGAAGAAATCGACGCCCACGCCAATGTTGCGATCATTGGGAAGGGGCTCGGCGAGGCGCGCCTGCTTTCCCTTGTCGGTGACATAGAAACTGGTGTCGCTCATGCCGAGCGGTTCGAGGAGCCGTGCCTTCTCGAAATCATAGAGCGATTGCCCGGAAATCACCTCGATGACGCGTCCCAGCACATCGGTGGAGTGGCTGTAATCCCAGGTGGTGCCGGGCTGATAGGCAAGCGGCAGCTTGGCGAGCCGCTCGACGAGGTCGGCATTGGTGAAATCGCCGTCGAAGAGATTGGCATCGGCATAGAGTTTTTTGACCGCGGTATTGCCGAAGAAGCCATAGGTGAGGCCCGAGGTGTGGCGCATCAGATCCTGGATCGTGATCGGACGCTGGGCGGGGACCAATTCAAGTGTTTTGGCACCGGTGGCGGGATCGGTCTTCTCGACCCCGACCTTGAGGTCGGCCAAGGGCGGCAGGGTGCGCGCGACCGGATCGGCAAGCAGGAATTTTCCTTCCTCGGCCAGCATCATGGCGGCCACCGTCGCAATGGGCTTGCTCATGGAATAGATGCGGAAGATCGAGTCCCTGGTCATCGGCGCCTTGGTGGCGGGATCCTGGAGGCCGGCCGCCTCGAAATAAGCGATCTTGCCGTGGCGGGCGACCAACAATACCGCGCCGGCGATGGTACCCTCGTCGATATCACTCTTGAGCGCGCCCATCGCCCGCGCCAGGCGCTCGGACGAGAACCCGACTTCCTCGGGTTTGGCCGAGGGAAGGTCGGCGGCCTCGGCAAAGGGGATATAGAGCAGCGCGATAAGCGCAACCAGCGGCCCGAAAACCCATCTCATGACGCGATTTCCTCTCTTTGATCGTTTTTCCGAGGATAGCGTATTTTGATCGATGGAGAAGCCAGGCAATTTATAAAGAGGATACAATCAGTAAGATTTATCTTCGGAAAAAGCCTTGTAGGCCATGATCGTGAAGGTATCCTTCACATCCGGGAGGGTCTGGAGCTTTTCGACGACGAAATGCCCGACATCCATCTCGTCCTGCAAATAGCATTTCATCAAAAGATCATATTGGCCGGAAACCGAATAGACTTCGGAGACCTGCTCGACCTTCTCGACCGCCTCCTCGGCCACCTTGTAGGCCTTGCCGAGCTCGCATTTCATCATAATGAAAATCGTCTTCATGCGCGCAAGCTTCGCGCCGGACGCGCGAGAAAGGCCGGGAGATGATCGCCAAAGCCGATGACCCGCCCGCCTTCCTCCGCCTCATCCTGGTCGCGCCGCGCCGCGCTTTGGCGCGCGGGAAGCGGCGTCACATTGCTTTCCGGATCCATGGTGATGGGACGGTTGGGACGCGGACGCGCCGCGGGCTTCGCGCTAGCAGCGCGGCGTTTGCGCGAACGCGGCGGCGCGGGTTCTGCCGCTGCCGCCTCCGCCAAGGGGGATACGGTTGGCGCAGCGGTGGGCGAGGAGGGGGGGTGATTGAGGGTCGCGAGCGGAATGGACTTGCCGGTGAGCTGCTCGATCGCGCTCACAAAGCGCCCATCCTCGGCGGTGGCGAGGGTAAAGGCGCGGCCCTCGCGCCCGGCCCGGCCGGTGCGGCCGATACGGTGGATATAATCCTCGGCATGGATCGGCACATCGAAATTGAAGACATGCGACATGCCCGCGATATCGAGGCCGCGCGCCGCCACGTCGCTCGCGACCAGAAGCTGGACCTCGCCGTTGCGGAACCGATCGAGGGTCTCGGTGCGTTTCGATTGCGGCATGTCGCCATGAAGTGCCGCGGCGTTGAAGCCGTATTTCACCAGCGAGCGGTTGAGGATATCGACATCGCGCTTGCGGTTGCAGAAGATGATCGCGTTCTTGACCTCTTCCTCTCGAAGGAGCTGACGGAGCGCCTCGCGCTTGCCGGTAGAGTCCACCTTCACCAGCGCCTGGCTCACCGTGTCGGCGGCGGTGGCGATCGCGGCCACCGCGATCTCCTTGGGGTTCATCAGAAAGGCATCGGCAAGCCGCCTGATCTCGGGCGCCATGGTTGCCGAGAAGAACAGGGTCTGGCGGATCTTGGGGAGAAGGCCGACAATGCGCTCGACATCGGGGATGAACCCCATATCGAGCATGCGGTCGGCCTCGTCGATTACCAGAACCTTGACATCGGAAAGAAGGATCTTGCCGCGCTCGAAGAGATCGATGAGCCGGCCCGGGGTCGCAATCAGCACATCGACGCCGCGATCGAGCTTGCGTTCCTGATCGCTGAAGCTCTCGCCGCCGATGAGGAGGGCCATGTTGAGCTTATGGTGTTTGCCATAAGTCTCGAAGGCTTCGGCCACTTGCGCCGCCAATTCGCGGGTGGGTTCCAGGATGAGCGAACGCGGCATCCGCGCCCGCGCCCGGCCCGAGGCCAGGATATCGATCATGGGAAGGGTGAAGCCGGCGGTCTTGCCGGTGCCGGTCTGGGCGCATCCCAACACATCGCGCCCTCGGAGCACATAGGGGATGGCTTGTTCCTGGATGGGCGTGGGGGCGGTGTAGCCCGCCTCCGCGACCGCCTGCAAAACTTCGGCAGAGAGGCCGAGCTCGGAAAAATTCATTGAGAGGTTAACTTCGCTTCATTGACTGGTTGAATTAGCCTGTTAAATAGACACATATGCCGGAAAGTCAAATGAATTCGCAAGAACAGGATGGAACGCCGCCCGGTCGCCATTTGTTGGAAGGGGGATATCATTCAAAAAGCGAGGCCCTTCATGCATATCTTGATCATCATCCTGATCGGCTTCGTTGCCGGCGTCATTGCGAAATTCTTGGCCCCCGGCCCCTATAATCCGAGCGGCTTCATCCTGACCACCCTTCTCGGCATCGCCGGCGCCTTTGTTGCGACCTGGATCGGGCAGGCGATCGGCTTCTATTCCTTCGGCCAGGGCGCGGGCTTCATCGGCGCGATCATCGGTGCCGTCATCATTCTCGCGGTCTATCACTTCATAGAGCGCAACTCGGCGCCGCGGATCGGCGGCGGGTTTTAAAAGATCCGGTGCCGCCAAACGTTGTCAAGTCATTGCAATGCTGGCGCATATCGGCAGGCAACCCGCCCCACTGGGGCTGATGCTATCGGCGATAACCGCATCGCGAACGGTCGCGAACTAGACAAAATACGCATCATGAAATAGTCTTTTTCCGCACGGCCCTCATCACACATCGAGATCGCGGGCGAAGCGGGCTTTTTCCTGAATGAAAGCGTAACGAAGCTCGGGCTTGCGGCCCATGAGGCTTTCCACCAGCTCGACCGTGTGCGCAAAATCGCGCTCCTCCTTAGGCGGGAGGGTGGCGCGCAAGAGGAGGCGCTTCTTGGGGTCCATGGTCGTGTCGCGCAAATAAGCTGGCGGCATTTCGCCCAAACCCTTGAAGCGGCTGATCTCGATCTTGCCGCTCCCCTTGGCAAAGAGGGTCTGCATAAGCTCGTCCTTATGCGCATCATCCCGCGCATAGACGGTGGTCTGGCCGCGGCTTAAGCGATAAAGCGGCGGGGCGGCGAGATAAAGCCGGCCGCTGGCCACCATCCCCGGCATTTCGCGAAAGAAGAAAGTCATCAGGAGCGAGGCGATGTGCGCGCCATCGACATCGGCATCGGTCATGATGATCACCCGCTCATAGCGGAGCTTGTCGCCCTGATAACGATCGCCGGTGCCGCAACCCAAAGCGAGAATGAGATCGGACAGCTCCTGATTGGCGCGCATCTTCTCGGGGCTCGCCGAGGCGACGTTCAGGATCTTGCCGCGCAAAGGCAGAATCGCCTGCGTCTCGCGGGCGCGCGCCTGCTTCGCCGAGCCGCCGGCACTGTCGCCCTCCACCAGGAAAATCTCGGTGCCGACCGCGCTCGAGCGGCTGCAATCGGCGAGCTTGCCGGGAAGACGCGCCTTGCGGGTGGCACTCTTGCGGTCAAATTCCTTCTGGTTGCGGCGGCGTTGACGCTCCTCGGCACGCTCAATCACCGTATTCAAAAGCGCTTCGCCCGCTTCCCGATCATTCGAGAGCCAATGGTCGAAATGATCCTTGATTGCGCCTTCGACCCACCGCGTGGCCTCGGCCGAGGCGAGTCTCTCCTTGGTCTGGCCTTGGAATTGCGGCTCCCGAATGAAGAGCGACAAGAGTCCCGCCGATCCCATCAGCACATCCTCGGCGGTAAGCTGGGCGGCGCGGCGATTGCCGATGAGTTCGCCATAGGCTTTAAGGCCGCGCGTCAGCGCCCCGCGCAAACCCGTCTCATGGGTTCCCCCCGAGGGGGTGGGCACCGTGTTGCAATAGGAATGGCAGAAGCCTTCTTCGTTCTCGGGCCAGGCAATCGCCCATTCGACCCGTCCGCCCTCCGGAAGTTCGGCCTCGCCGGTGAAGGGGCGGGGGGTGAGGGTCCCGCGTCCATTGAGCGCTGCCGCGAGATAATCGCCAAGCCCCCCCGGGAAATGGAGCCTATCCTCTTGCGGCACATCCTCGGGGCGCGCGAGATCGGGGTCGCACCACCAGCGGATCTCGACACCCTTGAAGAGGTAGGCCTTGGAGCGCGCCAGACGATAAAGCAGCGCCGGCTTCATAGGGGCGTGCGCGCCGAAAATTTCCGGGTCCGGGTGAAAGCGCACCATCGTGCCGCGCCGGTTGCTGACCGGCCCGCCATCCTTGAGGGGTGAGAGCGCCTTGCCGCGGGCATAATCCTGGCTCCACAGCCGGCGATCGCGCGCCACTTCGATGCTCATCCGGTCGGAGAGCGCATTCACCACCGAAAGCCCCACCCCATGGAGCCCGCCCGCCGTGTTATAGACCTTGCCGCCGAACTTGCCCCCGCTATGGAGCATAGTGGCGAGCACTTCGAGCGCCGAGATCTTCGGGAATTTCGGGTGCTTGTCGACGGGAATGCCCCGGCCATTGTCGCGTACCGCCACGCTGCCGTCGCCATGAAGCTCGAGCTCGATGCGGCTCGCGTGACCCGCCACCGCCTCATCCATGGCATTATCCAGGATCTCGGCGACGAGGTGATGGAGAGCCCGCTCATCGGTGCCGCCGATGAACATGCCGGGGCGCCGGCGCACCGGCTCCAACCCCTCGAGCACCTCGATGTCCTTGGCGGAATAACCGGTGCTTGGCTTGCTCGCGAAATCGTCGAAAAGGTCGGTCATTGGCCCTGACTATAGTGAACAATATAGGAACATGCAAGCAGCATAGTTGGTCGCCGCCGCCTCACTCACAACAGCTTGTGATTATAGCGCAATTTCCCACCAATGGGAAAGGATGTCATGGAGACGATGTCTCAATTTGAATTATAACAATCAGCCGATCATCCTCTCGCCAAGATCAACGCGGCAGTATCGCCAAAAATTCTCTGACCATGGGTCGCCGGAAGCTCCTCTTCGCGCTAAGGTAACGTGCCTCTTACGCCGCGAGCGAGCGAGGTTTATAGCATAATAATTTTCCCATAGAAAAATTATTTGCCAAGTTGTATGTTCCAATGGTCCTGTCAGAGCGAGGCCGGTCTCGCACAAAAGGGGCTACGGAGCGATTGATGGCGATCAACGATGAAGTAAGACGGCTGGCCAGGAAGTGGGCCGGTGGAACGGGCTGGCCTAAGCGCTTGGAATGGCTGGAGATAAATGGAATTCGCGGATGGACTCAGCAGAGATTGACCTTCTCATTCCCGATCATCGCCATCGCCGGCGAAAACGGTTCTGGCAAGAGCACGCTGTTGCAAGCCGCTGCTTGTGTTTATCGACCTGAAGGCAGCGGCGAGCGGACGTTGTTTCCGTCCGAGTTCTTTCCCGACACCGCGTGGGATGAGCTACGCGATGCCGCTATTCGCTATGGCTATATGCAAGGCAGCCAGCATCTTGAGGGACATATCCGGAAACCTACCACGCGATGGCTTGGTCACGGAGAAAGGCCAACGCGTCCAGTTGAGTACCTGGATCTCAGTCGAATCACTCCGGTGGGCTCCCGCGTTGGCTACGCCCGGATTGCTAAGACCAAACATTCGGAGAAGTCGGCCCAGGCTTTGGAGGTGCAGCAGGTGAAACGTCTATCAGGCATTCTAGGGCGCAACTACGATTCCGCCAGAATGGCCCTCTCCGACATTGATGATGCGCGAGAAGTACCGATTATCAGTCAGCGTAGCACCGAGTACTCGGGTTTTCATCAGGGCTCGGGAGAGATGATGGCGACCGAGTTGCTTCAAGCAGATCTTCCAAAGTATGGCTTGGTTCTCATCGATGAGATCGAGTCGTCCCTTCATCCGCGCGCGCAACGGCGTCTCATTCGCGATCTCGCCGAACAGTGTCGTCAGAGGGAATTTCAGGCCGTCATTTCGACACATTCGCCCTATGTGCTTGAGGAGCTACCGCCGGAAGCCCGCATATATATCTTGGAAACACAAGGCACGAAAAAAATCATCCCTGGGGTCAGCCCGGAATTTGCGCTGACCAAGATGGACGATGACGTGCATCCTGAGTGTGATCTCTATGTGGAAGACGCGGCGGCGAAGGTGCTTCTCGCCGAGCTCCTTTCCTACCATGGCAAAGAAGTATTCCCGCGCTGCACCATAGTTCCCTATGGAACCGCCAATGTCGGCTATGCGCTCGGCCAAATGGTGGCTCACCATCGATTCCCACGCCCATCGCTCGTCTTTCTTGATGGTGATACCGATGAGGGCGAGGGCTGCATCAATCTTCCCGGCGGCGACGCGCCAGAGCGTGTTGTCTTTAGTTCGTTAAGAACAAGATCACCAAAATGGGGGGACATTTGGAGTCGCGTAGCCCGCGACTTGTCTGCCGTCGATGACGCTTGCACAAACGCAACCGCGCTGCCCGACCATCACGACTGGATCAAATTCGCGGCGAACCAGCTCATGTGCGGTGGCGATACCCTTTGGCAGGCTATGTGCGCGGAATGGGTCAAGCACTTAGACCCAACCGAAGCAGCACGGATCGTACAACCCATCGAAGACAACTTATTATCATAGCGAGATTTCACCCAGCGCTATCCGCATAACCTTGGCGGCTTGATCAAGGAAGCGATTGGAGCTTTTGGAGGAAATCGTCCTTGAGGATCGATGATGGAATTTCCACCGGGTAAAGGTTTCCGTCGACACAGGAGAAAACGAAGTCGTCGATATTGACCCACACTTTTCGTCCGTCGGCATAGAGGCCCATCATCTTCAAATCCTCTGCCGCGATCCAACGGCGAACCTCGTTCGCCAAAGATTTTCGGGCGTCCTCGCCCTCGGCGAGGGAGCCGTAACGTGCCATGAAATCGGTGACGAGGCGGTCGGTGAGACCGGGAAGATCGGCTGCCTTGACCACATCGACAACGGTATAGGTATTTCCGCTCCCCGTGTCATAGGTTATCAGATCAAAATGACCATGACAGCTTCCACTACAGGTGTCGCAATATTGAAGGTCCTGCGCGAAGATGCTGAGCAGAAGCGGGCTTGCGCTTACCGAATAGATGGTCCGTTCGACGTCCACCAAATCGTCCGAACAGACGAATTGGCGGGCAAGATCTCTCTCCGCCTTGTTGATTTTCCCCAAGCCATGTTGCGGGCCGGAGAAATGAACATAATGGACATCCAATTGGCATGCGGAATTCTGATTTGGGAGCTTCTGATTGTCTTGGCGAAGGCTCTCAATCGCGACCGTGAGCCCGTATTGGCGGATATACGGTCGCACGCAGCCGAGCTCATCAAGGAGCTTGTCGAAACTTATTTGATCGCAGGCATTACTCTCCTTGCGAGCGGCGCTTGCCAAGTCGCCGCTCGCGGCAAGGAGGATGGCGGCAAGGAATATTCTCAGCACGTTCAGGAGCTCCACGGCCGTATCACCGCTTGTGATGATAGCGCGATGTCCCTATGAACGGAAATGATGTCATAGGAAAGAGACTCCATGCGCGACCCCGCCATCCGCACCATCGCCATGCCCGCCGACGCCAATGCCAATGGCGACATATTCGGCGGCTGGGTTCTCTCGCAGATGGATCTTGCCGGAGGCATGGTGGCGGCGCAGCGGGCGCGGGGGCGCGTGGCGACGGTCGCGATCACCGCCATGAGTTTCCATCAGCCGGTCCTCATCGGCGACGAGGTGAGCTGCTATGGCGAAGTGATGAAGATCGGCCGCACCTCGATCACGGTCAAGGTCGAAAGCTGGGTGCGGCGCGGCCTTGGCAATCAGCGGATCAAGGTGACCGAAGGGCTTTTCACTTTCGTGGCGATCGGTCCCGATCGCCGCCCCTGCCCAGTACCGCCCGAATCCTCATAAAAGTCACCCTCAATCCTTAAATATTGTGCTGTTCTAAGCGACGCCTCGCGAGGTGCATTCCGGGGCGTGAGGCAATTTTGGGAACAATTTTTCAGTCCTCGGCGTTTTCGAAGCGGCAACATCAACGGGTACGTCGGGAAGGAGGGTTAAGGAAATTGGTTCTATGTAAAAAACGTCTGTCATTTTACTTTGCCTCAGTAATGGTTACTTGTTTTTATTTTGGAACTGAAATGGTGGAAGCAAAGCCCGCAACACAAACTTCCATCGCGCTTGCTGAATTTCATGAGACCGGGATCGCCTCCTGGTATGGGGAGTACCATCAAGGCCGTCCCACCGCGAGCGGGGTGCCGTTCGATATGAACCGGCTCACCGCGGCGCATCGCTCCTTGCCGCTCAATAGCCGGGTGAGGGTCACCAATCTTGAGAATGGCCGCTCCGTCGTGGTCAAGATCAATGACCGCGGTCCCTATGTCGAGGGGCGGTCGATCGATCTCTCGGCCAAGGCCGCGGAGATGCTGGGGATGAAGAGCAAGGGCCTGGCCGAGGTCGACATCGACCTGGTCGCCGACGCGCTCGATTAAACGTCGTGCTTCAGCCGGTGAAGCAGGGGGCGCGCTTGGCGATGAAGGCGGCAACGGCTTCGGTGAAATCGCCGGTTGCCGCGCACCCTGCGAAGGCCTCGGCTTCGGCCTGAAGCTCGGCCTCGAGGCTCCGGCCGAACGAATCCCCGATCAGGCGCTTGGTGGCGGCAAGCGCGGTTTGCGGGCCTTGGGCCAAGCGCCGCGCGAGCGCGGCCACCCGCGGCTGAAGCTCGGTGAAGGGCACCGCCTCGTTGATGAGGCCCCATTGCGATGCCTTGGCGGCATCGAAGCGATCCCCCAGAAGGGCGATCTCCATCGCCCGCTTGGCACCGACCTGGCGCGGCAGGAAATAGGTCGAGCCGCCGTCCGGGCTCACGCCGAGATGGATATAGGCGAGGGTGAAGATCGCGTCATCGGCGGCGATGGCGAGGTCGCAGGCCATCATCAGGCTCATCCCGAACCCGGCGCAGGCGCCGTGAACCTGCGCGATCACCGGCTGGGGCATGCGCCGCAACCGCAGGATCATCGGATGAACGGTCTGCACGAAACGCTCGAACTGGATCCGACGCTCGAGGGGCGAAAGGGTGGTGAGGGCGGTGAAATATTTGATGTCGCCCCCTGCCATGAAGCCATTGCCGCCGCCCGTTATGACGAGGACCCTGACCTCGGGATCATGTTCGACCCGCTCCAGCGCGTCGTTGATCCCGGCGACCATCTCCGCATTGAGCGCGTTCATCGCTTGCGGCCGATTGAGGGTAAGGGTGGCCACCCCCGCTTCGACCGACAATTTCACCGCATCGGACATCGGACCGGATCCTTTCTTTCAAAACGCGTCGAGCTCGATATCCATCAAGGGCTTGGCGCCGGCGGTGATATTGGCGAAGAGGGCGTTGGTCTCGGGGAGGAGCCTGGCCATGAAGAACCGGGCGGTTGCCAGCTTGCCGCGATAGAAGGCGGACTCGGATCCCCCGAGCTTCGGGAGACTGGCCTCCGCCATCCGGGCCCAGAGATAGGCGAAGGCCACCAGCCCGAAGGCACGGAGATAATCGCTCGCCGCGGCCCCCGCCTCCTCGGGATCGACGAGGCCCTTCTGGGCGATGAGGGCGGTGACCTGCTGCAGCCGGCCGAAGGATTTGGCAAGGGGGGCCACGAATTCCTGAAGCTCCGGCTTTTCCAACCGCGCGCGGATATAGGCATCGACCGGGTGGAAGAAACGGCGGAGCGCGCGGCCATTATGCGCGGGGATCTTGCGGCCGACGAGATCGAGCGCCTGGATGCCGTTGGCACCTTCATAGATCTGGGTGATGCGGCAATCGCGGACGAGCTGCTCCATCCCCCATTCCCGGATATAGCCATGGCCGCCCATGATCTGCATGCCGAGATTGGTGGCGATGAAGCCGTTATCGGTGAAGAAGCCCTTGATGATCGGCGTCATCAGCGCGAGGAAATCCTCGGACTCCTCGCGGATCATTGGATCGGGGTGATGGGACGCGCGATCGAGCGCCATCGCCGCCCATGCCGAAGCCGCGCGCGCGCCTTCGGTATAGGCGCGGATGGTCAGCAGCATGCGGCGGATATCGGGATGCACGATCAAGGGATCGGCGGGTTTCGCGGGGAAGCGCGCGCCTTTGAGCGCGCGGCCCTGGAGCCGGTCCTTGGCGTATTGGCGCGCGGTCTGATAGGCGGTCTCGCCGAGCGAGGCACCTTGCATACCCACACCGAGCCTTGCGCCATTCATCATCGTGAACATGGCGCGCATGCCCTTATGGGGCTCGCCCATGAGCCACCCTTCCGCCTCGTCGAAATTCATGACGCAGGTCGCCGAGGCCTTGATCCCCATCTTGTGCTCGATCGAGCCGCAGCGGACGCCATTACGGGCGCCCAAATTCCCATCCTTGGCGAGCCGGAATTTGGGCACGATGAAGAGGCTGATGCCGCGGATCCCCTCGGGCGCGCCCTCGATCCGGGCCAATACCAGATGGATGATATTCTCGGTCAAATCATGCTCGCCCGCCGAGATGAAGATCTTGGTGCCGGTGATCTTATAGAAGCCCTCCGCCTCGCCCGGCACCGCCTTGGTGCGGATCTGGCCGAGATCGGTGCCGCACTGGGGCTCGGTCAGGCACATGGTGCCGCTCCAGCTCCCATCGAGAAGCCGGGGAAGGTAGGTCTTCTTCTGTGCGGCACTCCCATGATTATGGATCGCGCTATAGGCGCCTTGCGACAAGCCCGGATACATGCCGAAGGCGAGGTTGGTCGAGGAGATCATCTCCTCGACAAAGAAATGGAGGGTGTGCGGTAACCCTTGGCCGCCATAGGCGGGATCGCCGGCGAGCGCCGTCCAGCCGCCCTCGCGAAAGAGGCGATAGGCTTCCTGAAATCCCTTCGGGGTGCGCACCACCCCGTTCTCGAAGCTGCACCCTTCCTCATCGCCGCTGCGGTTCAAGGGGAGCAGCACCTCCTCGCAAAGCTTGGCGCCCTCGGCGAGCACGGTCTCGACCATTTCGGGGGTGGCATCGCCGTAACCGGGGAAGGTTGAGAGCTCGCTTACATCGAAGAGCTCGTTGAGGACGAAGCGATAATCGCGGAGCGGCGCCTCATAAATGGTCATGGGTTGTCCCTCTCAGTTCCGCAGCGGCTTGCCGGTCTCGAGCATATGCTCGATCCGGGCGAGCGTCCGCGGGTCGCGGATCCGCGTCTGGAATGCCTGACGTTCGAGCGCCAGAAGCTGATCCTCGCTCACTTCCAGAGTGATATCGGTACCGCCGCCGCTCACGATGTCGGCGAGGCTCTCGGCAACGACGGCATCATAGGAGGTGGCCTTCCCCTGATGCAGAAGTTCGTCGACCCCGAGCTTCAAGGCGGCTTTTCCGGTGGGTCCCGGCAGGTTCAGCACCTCCGGGGCTAGCGGGCGGAAATCCTGGGTGAGCGCCAGGGCCTTGGCCTTGGCATCGAAGAGGAGCCGGTCGCGATTCATGGTGATGCCGTCTTCGCCGCGTAAGAAGAACGAGTCGCGGGCTTCCATGGCGGAGGTCGACACCTTGGCGAGCGCGATGGTCTCGAAGCTCGCCATCAAGGGGGGCATCGGTCCGCCGGGGCGTTTCTTGTTGAGGGTTTGGCGGGTGATGAGTTCCTTGGTGCCGCCCCAGCCCGGCACCAGCCCGACCCCGGTTTCCACAAGGCCGATATAGGTCTCGGCATGGGCCTGCACGCTCCGGCAATGCAAGAGAACCTCGCAGCCGCCGCCGAGCGCCATGCCGGAAGGCGCGCCGACCACCGGGAAGCCCGCATATTTGATGGCCTTGTAGGTGTTCTGCCCAGCCATCTGCGTGTCTTCGATGAGCGGCCAAAGCGCCAGATTGGCGGCAAAGAGGCCGAGCCCGACATTGGCGCCGACCGAGAAATTCTCGCCCTCGTTATAAATCACCATGGCCCGGAACGCGCCCGCCGATTTCTTCACCACATCGAGGCCCTTCATGAGCATCGCCAGGCTCTCGCCATCGAGCGCGTTCATCTTGGTGTGGAACTCGACGCAAACGACGCCGTCGCCGATATCCCAAAGGCTCGCCGAGGCGTTATGGGCGAGCGCCTTCGTGCGGCGCTTGATATCGGCGAGCAGCAACACGCCCGGCGGCCGCTCGAGCGCCAGGTAACGCCCGTCAAAGCCCAGATGGTGAAGCTCCCCGTCCTGGGTGCGATAGAAGCTTTGTCCCGCGGCTTTTTGCAGAAGCTCGGGGATCGCGATCCCGCTCTCTTTGAGAAGGGCGATGAAGCGGTCAACCCCGATCCGATCGATAAGCTCGAAGGGACCATATTTCCAGGCATAGCCGAGCCGCATCGCCGCATCGACATCGGCAATGCTCAAGGCGATCTCGGGTGCAAGGGTGGCGGCGTAGGAAAGGGTCAGGCCCAGGACGCGTCTCGCGAATTGGCCGCCGCGATCGGGATGGGCGAGGATCGCGGCCGGATCCTTCGAACCGGCGCTGGCGAGACCAGGCTCGAAGCTTGGCCGATAGCTACCGGTTTGAAGATCGATTGCCTCTTTGACGCGGCCCGCTTCGCTCTTTTGCAGCCGATAGAACCCGCCCTTGCCTTTCCGTCCCGTATAGCCTTCGGCGATCATCTTGGAGAGAAGCGGGCGGTCGCGATAGAGCTTCAGATAAAGATCGTCGGGGGGCAAAGTGCGTTTCATGCTCGCCGCCACTTGCGGCGTCAAATCGAGCCCGACGAGATCGAGGAGCGCGAACACCCCGGTCTTGGGCATGCCGAAGGGCCGTCCCATGATCGCATCCGCTTCCTCGACCATGAGACTGAGATCGAAGCTCGTCTGGAGCGCCGCCTGGATCCAAAGGCCGCCGATGCGGTTGGCGATGAAGCCCGGCGTATCCTTGGCCGCGATCACGCCCTTGCCGAGACGGTGGTCGCAAAAATGCGCGATGGCGCGCACCGCCTCCTCGCGCGTCAGCGGGCCATGAACGATTTCGAGAAGCCGCATATAACGCGGCGGGTTGAAGAAATGGGTGATGAGAAAGTCCCGCGCGAAGCGTGGGGCCAGGCCTTCCACCAGATGCTTCAAGGGAATGGTCGAGGTGTTCGAGGAGACGATCGAGCCCTCCTTGCGGACCCCCTCGAGCTTGGCATAGAGCGCGCGCTTCACGTCAGGATCTTCGAGCACCGCCTCGACGATCCAATCGCATGCCGCAATCTTCGGGAGATCATCCTCGAGATTGCCGGCGGTAATGCGCCTGGCGACGCTTTTATGCATGAGGGGGGCGGGTTCGCTCTTCAGCATCCGCTCGATCGCGGCAAGGCCGAGCGCGTTGCGGTTCGAGGCGCCTTTGGGGACGATATCGAGAAGGAGGACGGGAATGCCGGCATTGGCGATCTGGGCGGCGATGCCGCTTCCCATCACCCCGGAGCCGATGACCGCGACCTGCTTGATCTCCAAGGGATCCTCCCGCTTTCAGGCGCGCTCGAGAATGGTGGCGATGCCTTGACCGCCGCCGATGCATTGGGTGGCGAGCGCATAGCGCTTCCCCTCGCGTTGCAAGAGCGACGCCGCCTTGCCGGTGATGCGGGCGCCGGTCGCCCCCAGCGGATGGCCGAGCGCGATGGCGCCGCCGTCGAGATTGACCTTGGCCTCGTCGATCCCAAGCTCCTGGAGGCAGGCGATCGATTGCGAGGCAAAGGCTTCGTTGATCTCGACGAGGTCGATGTCTTTCACCGCAAGCCCGGCGCGGGCGATGGCTTTTTGCGCCGCCGGTACCGGACCCATGCCCATGAGGTCCGGGGCGCAGCCCGCGACGGCAACGCTTTTGAGCCGCGCCAGCACCTCGAGCTTGCGCCGTTTAGCGTATTCCTCGGTGCAGACCAGCGTCACCGCCGCGCCATCGGTGAGGGGCGAGGAAGTGCCCGCGGTCACCGTGCCGGCGGCATCGAAGGCGGGGGCGAGGGTGGCCAACCGCTCCTCGCTGGTATCGGCGCGGATGCAGCCATCGGCCGCGACCATGCCGGCCTCGGTTCTGATCGGCACGATTTCATCGCGGAGCTTGCCGGCGCTTTGCGCCGCGGCGGCCTTGCGGTGGCTCGTCACCGCGAATTGCTGCTGCCGCTCGCGCGTCACCTGGTATTTCCGGGCGACGTTCTCGGCGGTCTGGCCCATCGAGATGTAGGCCGCGGGAAATTCCTTGGCCAGCCCCGGATGCGGGCTCGGGTTGAAGCCGGTCATCGGGACGCGGCTCATCGATTCCACCCCCCCGCACAGGAACGCCTCGCCCGCGCCCAGTTGAATCGCCCCCGCGGCCATGTGAATGGCCTGCATCGAGGAGCCGCAGAAGCGGTTCACGGTGGCGCCTGCCACCCCAATCGGCAATTTGGCGATAAAGCCGGCGAGACGCGCGATATTGAGCCCTTGCTCGCCTTCGGGGATGGCGCAGCCCAGGATCACATCCTCGATCTCGGCGGGGTCGATCCTGGTGCGTTCGACAAGCGCCGCCATGATCTGGGCCACCAGCTCGTCCGGCCGCACCTTGGCGAGCGCGCCCTTCTTGGCGAAATCGAACGGCGAGCGCGCGAAGCCTGCAATGACCACGGTCTTCATGCTGGTGTCCCTTTGCTGAAATGCGGGATCCAGGATACTGCGTGCGGGCCGTCCGGCAAATCCCTAACATGGGGTAAGGAAATTGATGCCGCTCAAAGCCGAGGATGCCCCTCGCCCGCGTCTTCGCGGGAGAGGGTGCCGAACGAAGTGAGGCGGGTGAGGGCTGTTACGGCCGGCAGGCCGGATAATAATTACAGTGACGGCAAACGAGTCTCATCCTGACGCTCCCTCACCCTCCCATTGTCCGCCGCGAAGCGGCGCACAATGGACCCCTTCCTCTCCCGCGAAATGCGGGAGAGGGGCTTTTGGCACGCGCTTTGGAAGATTGTGTGCATCTAAAAAGCCCCGCATCAAGTATGATGAGGGTGCATCGTTTCAAGACCGCCTCCAGGTGCTCGCGGACGATCGCGGTCATGGTCGTCCCATGAGCCGCAGCATAGGCCTTCGCGCGGGCGACGAGATCATCCGGAAGATTGAACGTCGTGTTCTTCAGCACCATGCGACCTCCCTTTCTCACATATATATGTGAGAAAGGGAGGGGTCAATCAGCAGCGCCGAACCCGTGGCTCACCTTCACCATAACTCGTTTCGTGAAGATGCCGCATTGCCTTTACATCAGGCAGGTGTTCTCTCCGGTGCTCTGGTTTTGGAATTCTATGCCGCCGCAGCCGCAGCCGCATTCGTGCCCCATATAGACATCTCCGTCGATAACGGTGCCGATAGGGGGGGCGGATAATTTGACGCGGCTGCCGCCGCTCACATTCTCGATCTCGGAGAGGGTCAGCTCGCGCAGTTCGCCGATTTGGGCTTTGCCGATTGTCATAAGTCACTCCTGTTTCCAAAGGTATGCAAGCATAGTTTCACCCTACGCTCCTGGATCATGGATTAAAACGATCATTGCCGCAAGATCAAAGCTATCGGATGAAGTCGCATTTAAACAAAAATACTATGGAAGGTTAACTTGATTTCGCCAATTCCTCTTCAAGTAGCGCCTTCTTGGAGGGTTTACCGATGAGTGTCTTGGGGAGTGAAGATCGGAATTCGATCGCGGTCGGCATTTCAATGGGCGAGAGCTTGTCCTTGAGAAAGCTCAAAATCTCCGCCGCCTCGAGTGTCGCGCCCTTCAAAGGGGCAATGAAGGCCTTGACCGTCTGGCCGCGATAGGGATCGGGAATGCCGAGCACGATGCATTCGGCAACTTTGGGATGGAGATGGATCGCCTCTTCGACGAGGCGCGGATAGATCTTGTAGCCGCCGGCAATAATGAGATCCTTGATGCGGTCGACCAGGAACAGGTACCCATCCTCATCAAGGTAACCCACATCGCCGGTATGAAGCCCGCCATTCTCGAGCGTGGCCGCGGTCTCCTCGGGCCGGTTCCAATAACCGGCCATCACCTGCGGCCCCCGCACCACCACCTCGCCGCGTTCGCCTTGGGGGAGCGGATGGCGGGGCGGGTCGAGCGAGAGGATCTCGATCGTGGTGCCGGGAAAGGGGAGTCCGACCGACCCCGGCTTGTT
>Ga0070735_10002102_pt1 | contig 18331 bp, 17 predicted proteins | sample Coa_R1_FD_66443 | JGI IMG/M metagenome (GOLD analysis project Ga0070735, IMG submission 66443) | Surface soil microbial communities from Centralia Pennsylvania, which are recovering from an underground coalmine fire - Coalmine... | ecosystem: Environmental > Terrestrial > Soil > Unclassified ... | reverse complement strand
CGACGATGTTCATGGCCAGCGTCGAGCCGATGCCGGCCACGAGCGAGACCATGGCCAGCGGTGGTTTGGGCGCGTGGTGACGGATGGCGTCGAGGATCGCCAGCGATGCCGTGATGATCATCAGGTCAGCCACGAACGGGATGAGGTAGGCCACCAGGCCCGCGCTGCCGGTGAGGTAGACGACAGTCAGCGCGTGCAGGTAGCTGACGATCCCGGTGATCCCGGCCAGCGCGGCGAGCGATAGGCCGGCCAGGAACCGGATGGAGCCATCGGTCACGCGAAACCCCTCCTCCGGTTCAGAGCGGGCAGCGCCACGGCGGCACCGTGAATCTGTTTCACGGGCGTACCGCCTCCCCGTGGCTCCTGGCGCGCGTGATCAGTCCGGCGACGACCGCGCATACCTGCGGTTCCCATCCGGCCAGCCACGCCAGGATCCGCAGGTCGTATGCGCCGAGTTCGACGTCGGCCCCCTCGCAGGCGGCGCGGAGCATCACCAGGTTCGGCGGCTGCATGCGGCCCGGCCCGGGAGCAGCCTCGAACGCGGTGTAGACGGCGCGGACCGCAGGCGTGCCGAGCGCCTGCCGCTCGGTCTCGAACGGTCCCGCGTGGTGACCGCTCTCGGCCCGGCCGCACCGCATGCACGCGTCAGGTGCGGGCCGGTCCGGGGCGACCTGGCCAGGCCGGACGAAGGACTCGCACGCGGCCGGCGTCAAAGCCCGGCCGCTCCCGGGGTTGATTATGGGCATGGCAGATCTCCATCCAGTCGAAGAGGTTTGGGTCCAGGCTCCTCGAACGGCGGTCGTGCGCACGCACCAAGCACGCACGAGGCACGCACGGCAGGGCCGCGCAGTCCCGATCAATCCCGGTACTGCGCGGCCCGTGAAAGCCTTCGTGACCTGCGTTCCGGCGCAATCGCGAACCATCGCGAAGGCGCCCGGCACGCGGAGAGGAGCACTGCTAATGCGGTTGGGTGGCAACACCCTCCGGGGTTCAAATCCCCGATCCTCCGCCATCTGAGCAGCGGCCCCGCCACCTACCAGGCCGTCGCCCCAACCCAACGCCGATGACCGCCCGGAACTGCCTCCCCGGGAGGGCCGGGAGGGCCTTGGGAGGGCGGATGCCGCGTGGCGGCAACTACGTCGTTGTGGCAACGTCGTAGTCCGGTGTGCGTCGTTGTGGCAACGACGTAGTTGGGCCCTCAGCGCAGGCCCAGGCAGGAGCCTGCCGTATCGGTGAGCACGCCTGGGGTGCTGCTAATCCGGTTGGGCGGTCACACCCGGCTCGGTAACCTGATGGTCATGGCCCGTGACGAGCGCAGTGTTACCCCGCAGAGCGAGGACTTCTCTGCCTGGTACAACGACGTGATCTTCCGCGCCGAACTGGTGGACCGGGGACCGGTCCGCGGCAGCATGGTGATCCGGCCGTACGGGTACCGGATCTGGGAGCTGCTGCAGGCGGACCTGGACGGGCGGATCAAGGCCACCGGGCACCAGAACGCCTCCTTCCCGCTGCTCATCCCGCAGAGCTACATGCAGCGCGAGGCCGAGCACGTCGAGGGGTTCGCGCCCGAGCTGTTCACGGTTACCCACGTGGGCGGCAAGGAACTCGAGGAACCGCTGATCATCCGGCCGACGTCGGAAACGATCATCGGGGAGATGATGGCCAAGTGGATCAGCTCGTACCGGGACCTGCCGTTGCTGCTGAACCAGTGGGCCAACGTGCTCCGGTGGGAGCTGCGCCCCCGGATGTTCCTGCGCACCAGCGAGTTCCTCTGGCAGGAAGGCCACACCGCGCACGCCACGGCGGATGACGCGATCGCCGAGACCATGCTGGCTCTGGGCTTCTACCAGGACCTGGCCGTGCAGGTCGCGGCGCTGGCCACCGTGCCGGGCGAGAAGACGCCGCGAGAGCGATTCGCCGGGGCCGAGCGCACGTTCACCATCGAGGCCATGATGCGGGACGGGCGCGCCCTGCAGGCGGGCACCTCGCACTTCATGGGGACGAACTTCGCGTCGGCGTTCGGGATCACCTACACCGGCGAGACCGGCACCGCCGAACTGTGTCACACCACGTCCTGGGGCATGAGCACCAGGATGATCGGCGCCCTGATCATGAGCCACGGTGACGACAAGGGCCTGGTGCTGCCGCCGGCCCTGGCGCCCTACCAGGTCGTGATCGTCCCGATCGGGCGCGGGGACCAGGCCCCGGCCACCTTGTCGGCCGCGACCGGACTGGCCGCGGAGCTGGAACGCGCGGGCATCCGGACCCACGTGGACGGCCGGCCGCAGGTCTCGCCGGGCTTCAAGTTCAACGACTGGGAGATGCGCGGCGTGCCGATCCGGCTCGAGCTCGGCCCGCGGGACCTGGCCGCCGGGACCGCGCTGATGTCCCGCCGCCTGAGCTACCCGCAGCCGGACGCGAGCCAAGACGCGGGCCGAGCCTCGGGCCAGGACGCGGGCCAAGCCTCGGGCCAGGACACGGCCAAGCGAGCCATCCCGCTCAACGCGGCGCCCGGCTTGCTGGCTGCCGAGCTGGACGCGGTCCAGGCCATGCTGGCGCGGCGGGCCGCCGACTTCCGCGAGGAGCGCACCGCCACGGTCGATTCGTGGCCCGAGTTCACCGCCGCCGTGGCGGTCGGCTGGGCGCTGGCGCTGCACTGCGGCGAGGAGGCCTGCGAAGACGAGATCAAGGCGGAAACCACGGCCACGCCCCGCTGCATCCCCCTGGACGGTGAACCCGAGCAGGGCCCGTGCATCCGCTGCGGCAAGCCGTCCGCCTACGGCAAGCGAGTGATCTTCGCCCGCGCCTACTGAGCCGGTCCCGCGCCTACTGAGCCGGTCCCGCGCCTACTGAGCCGGTCCGGAGTCCTCGTGAGCCGGGCGGGCGCGGAACGCGGTCCGGCGCTGGTGCTCCTCGGCGGCCAGGTCCGGGATCCGCGCCGGGTACCGCTCCCATTCCGGATGCGCGTCGACCTGCGGATCGCTGAGCACCGCGGCGTCGACGCGGACCGGCGCGCCGGACACCACGGCGAGATTGAGCGCGTCACTGGGACGGGCGTCGACCTCGACCGGCCCGCCCGGGCCCTCGACCACCACCACGGCGTAGAAGACGCCCTCGGTCAGCCGGGTGATCCGCACCTCGGTCACCCGCGACCCGGCCGCGGTGAGCAGGTTCGCGGCCAGCTGGTACGTCATCGGCCGGGGCATCTCGGTCGCGGCCAGGCTGCAGGCCAGCGCGATCGCCTCGGCCGACCCGGTGTACATCGGGATCCGGCGGGTGCCGTCACGCTCGCGGAGCACGATGATGTGCGGCCGGCGCAGCGGGTCGTCCGGACCGTCGGCCCGGACGACGTCGATCACCTCTGCGTCCACCCAGGCGGGCTCGGCGGCTGCCGTCATCGGTGATACCTCCTTGTCATCATCGATGCACGACGCGAGCTGGGGGGCCAGCGCGCCGCGCGCCTGATGCAGCCGGGCCTTGACCGCCCCGACGGTAATCCCGAGCTCGGTCGCGGACTGCACGTGGGTCAGGCCCTGCCAGTAGAAGGCGAGCACCGCCGCGCGCTGGCCCGGCGCCAGCGTCGCGACCGCCTCCCGGACCCGCCGGGTCACGTCGGCGGCTTCGGCCTGCTCGGCCGGACCGGGCCGGTCATCGGGATACTCCTCCGGCAACGGCACGGGCAACCGCCCGGCCGGGGTCTCCCGGAGCAGGCGGCGCGCCACGTTCAGGGCGATCCCCGCGTACCAGGCGCCGAACTGCCCCGGAGAACGCAGCCGTCCCAGACTGACCAGGGCCGTCACCGTGGCCTCCTGGGTGACATCGGAGACGGGATCGTCCGTGCCGAGCAGCCGCCTCGCTACGGCCACGACCAGGCCCCGGTACCGGTCGGCCAGGCAGGCGAAGGCCTCCATGTCACCCGCGCGGGCGGCCGCGACCAACTCGGCGTCGCTCAGGGAAGCCAACGCGGAAGCCGGTGCGGAAGCCCACGGGGAAGCCACGCTCTATAGTGCCAGCACGGCAGGCCAGGGTTAGCGGGCGCCGATATTGCTCTCCGCTAACGCATTTCCCTAGACTGAACCGGGGTTCAGCGGCCGGACGAGGAGGACGCATGCCAGTCGACTGGGTGGTCGTGGGCCTGGATAACGGCGGGACGACGAACAACGGGACGATCCTCGACGCCGAGGGCCGGTTCCTCCTCGACCAGATGGCAGAGGTTCCCAGCAACGTCCGGGAGGGCCCGGACAAGGCCATCCAGTCGCTGCTCGACGCGCTGGAGCAGGTGCTCGCGCGCACCGGCGTTCCGCTCTCGGCGGTGCGCGCGATCGGCCTGGACACCCCGGGCCCGGCCAGCGCCGACGGCGTCATCTCCGCCAAGGGCGCGACGAACTTCGGCGACGCCGGCTGGGGCGGTTTCGACATCCGGGGCGCGCTGGCCGAGCGGATCGGGCTGCCGGTCATCTACAACAACGACGGGAACGCGGCCGCGCTGTACGCGCACCACATGCGGTTCGGCGTGCAGTCGGCGCGGCACAGCTCGCTGTCCGCGATCGTGGGCACCGGGCTCGGCGGCGGCCTGGTCGAGGCCGGCCGGGTGATCAAGGGCGCGGCCGGCATGGCCGGGGAACTCGGCCACGTCCCGATCCCGCTGGACGGCCTGCTGGACCCCGGCCAGCCGACGCCCGGCTGCAACTGCGGGCAGTCCGGCGATGCGGAGAGTGTGGCCTCGCTCACCGGGATCCAGAAGAACCTGCTGCCCTACTGGCTGACCAGATACGCCGACCACCCCGTCGCCAGCCTGCCCCTGGGCCAGGCGGCCAAGCAGATCCGGCAGTACGGCGAGCAGGGCGACGCCCTGGCCCTGGCCATCTTCCGGCAGCAGGCCATGGCCCTGGGCCGGCTGTTCACCATCGCCGCGAACTTCTTCGATCCCGGTGCCTACTTCCTGGGCGGTGGCGTGGTGGAGGCCGCGCCGCACTTCCGCGACTGGTTCCTGGCCGAGGTCCGGGCCAACACCGTGCTCCGCGAGGAACAGGCCAGGGCCGCGGAGATCGCGCTGGTGCCCGACCTGGACATGGCCGGCGCCCGCGGCTCGGCGATCGCCGCGCGGGACTGGCTCATCGGCGTGGACACCGGGATCCAGCCCGCCGGGCTGTTATCCCTGGGTCGGCGGGATGACGACGACCATGGTCAGCCGGACCGGCTCGGGGCCCTCGTTGCTGTAGCGGTGCGGCCGGCCGGCCGAGAACCGGGCGCACTGGCCCGGCTCGACCGTATGCCGCTCCCCGGCGACGGTCAGGGTCAGGCGGCCGGACTCCACCCAGACCACCTCACGGGTGGCGGGGGCGTGCGCGTCGCCGCCGAACTCCTCGCCCGGCAGCACCTCCCACCGCCATAGCTCGACCGCCCAGGGCGGGTCGGTGGCGCCGACGATCGTGCCGGTCCCGCCCGACGGGCCGCGCCACAGGATGCGCGAGGCGTCCGGGCTGCTGATCCGGACGGCCGGCTCGCCGCCCAGGTCGACCAGCTGCGTGACCGGAACCCCGAAGGCGTCGCCGATCCGGGCCAGCGTGGCCAGGTTGGGGTTGGACCGGCCCTGTTCGAGTGCGACCAGCACTCCCTTGCTGACCCCCGACCGCGCGGCGAGCTGGTCCAGTGACCAGCCACGCTCGGCGCGCAGCGCCTGCAGGGTGCGCGCCACGGCGGCCGTCAGGTCGGGTGTGTCCGCCATAAATTCCTTTCCGCACGAGCGACCGGTCGTTAGGATGAACTATATGTTTCAGTATTCCGACCGCCGTCAGACCTGCCACGGAGACCAGCCGTGGTGACGATCCTGGCACTGGCCGCCGCCGTGCTCTACGGGACCGCCGATTTTCTCGGCGGGGTCGCCTCCCGGCGGGCCAGCGTGTTCGCGGTGCTGGCCCTGACCGTCCCGGCGGGCGCGGTCGTCATGCTGGTGGTAGCGCTGCTCGGCCAGGTCCCGGCCCTCGGCGGGCACGGCGGGCTCGGCTCGCCGGCCTCGGTGGGGGACTGGAGCGCCGTGGGCTGGGCGGCGGCCTCCGGGGTGTGCGGCGCGGCGGGCCTGGTGGCGTTCTACGCGGGCTTCGCCACCGCCCCCATCAGCGTGGTGGCACCGGTCGCGGCCCTGGTCTCGGCGGTGCTGCCGGTGGGCGTCGCGATCGCCGGCGGCGAACGGCCCGCCGCCACCGTGATCGTGGGCGGCCTGATCTGCCTGGTGGCGATCGTCCTGGTCAGCGCGCAGCCCGCGGACCACGACGGCGCGCGGCCGCACGACGGCTCGCGGGATCGCGGCCGCGGCAGGCGCCGGGTCGCCTCGAGGCGGCTGCGGGCGCTCGGCTATGGCGCCGCGGCCGGGGCCGGCTTCGGGCTGTTCTTCATCTTCCTCAAGAACGCGGGCCAGTCCGGGGTGCTCTGGCCGGTCGCGATCTCCCGGTCGGCCGGGACCGTGGTCGCCTTCGGCATCGCTGCGGCCACCCGGACCCGGCTGCGGTGGCGCCGGGGCGGGATCACCGGCATCGCGCTGCTCTCCGGGGCGATCGACGCCGCGGCGAACGTCTGCTACGTGCTGGCTACCCGGGCTGGGCTGTTCGGGCTGGCCGTGGTGATCACCTCGCTGTACCCGGGGATGACCGTCCTGCTGGCCCGGGTCCTGCTCGGCGAGCGGCTGCGCTGGCTGCAGCGGGCGGGCCTGCTGATCGCCGCGGCCGGGGTGGTGCTCGTGACCGTGTAGCCGGGCTAGTCGTCGCCCTTGGGCCGGTTCTGGTTGAGCCAGCGGGCCAGGACCTGCGCGAGCTCGTTGGCTACGTCGCCCGCGTCGGCCGGCTCCTCGTCCTTGAAGATGAGGCCGCAGACCTCGAGGTAGAGCTGCTCGGGATAGGGGATGAACTTGACGTTCCGCAGCGCCTGGTCCTGCCCGGCCGACTCCACGATGAATTCCCCGTAGCCGAGGATCCGGCCGATCCACGACCGCTGGAAGCTCATGTCCGTCACCTTGGCGAGCGGCAGCATGCCCACCTTGCGGACGATGACGCCCTGAGCCAGGAGCAGCCGCTGGGACGTGACCACGAAGTAGTCAACGGACCAGGACCAGATCTTCACCGCGAGCCACAGCAGCAGCACCACCCACGCGCCCCAGATGATCAAGATGGCGTCGACGTTGCCGTGCGCGACGTAGTTGCTCAGCAGGCCCGCGATGGCGAGCCCGAGCAGGACCAGAGCGATGGGCCCGATGAGCACCGCCGGATGCTCATGGACGCTGATGACCTGACGCTCATGGGGCAGGAGGTACCTGTTGACCGAGGCCGGGACCGTGTCGGTATTCGGGGCCAGCCTCATCCGCGCACCGTGCCTTACAGCGAAGCGAAGAAGGTGGAGATTCCGTGGGCCGCGGAGGTCAGGAATGTCCCGATGTTGTGTACCACGTGAGCGGCTCCGCTAGGCGCCTCAATGATCCACCAGATGATAAAGGCGACAGCCAGCCACCCGAGGACTGTCTTAAGATTCACGTCGCCTCCCAAAGGCGCCCGGACTCGTCTTAATCCGTCAGAGAACCAATGCTAGCTTGAACGGGAATTCCGGCCAACGCTAGCGGGGTGAAGCTGCCGTGTCGGCTTCAGTATGCCCCCTTCCCACCCCCAGTATGCCGGATCGTGGCCAAGAGTGTGCGGAGCGGCGGGTCGGCCACGCCGGCGCAGCTCAGGCGGGCCGTGTTCCCGGGCCGGCTTGATCGGCCATTCACCCGTCGCGGCGGGTGGCGATCTGACAGCATTCCCTCCGTGCAGAGCATGCTGGGACAGTGACGATGTCCGACGTGGGTGAGGGCGACTTCGCGGTCATCGTGTACCGGGAAGAGGACCAGTGGGAGGCCGACGCGCTGCCCGCCGCGCTCACCGCCGACCTGGACGGCCTCGTGCAGGCGCTGCGCCAGCAGCCGAGCATGGGCGGGACCATCGGCTTCGCGGGCGTCGGCGACGACTTCTGGCTGGCGGTCCGGGTCATCGGCGAGGACGTGTCGCTGTTCCTGTCCGACCTCACCGCGGCGGTGGACTATCCGCTGGCCCGCCAGGTGCTCGAGTTCCTCGACATCCCGGTGCCGTCGGACGAGGAGCTCGATCAGGTGCTCCCGGCGGGCGACCTGTCCATCTTCGCCGATCTGGGCCTGGAGGAGATGGAGCTCGGTGCCGTCTCCGCCGACCTGGATCTCTACCCCGAGGACGCGGTGGCCGGCATCGCCGACCGGCTGCGGTTCGGGGAAGCGGTGGAGCGGGCCCTGGATCGTGCGCTCGGCCCGTGACCGGTCATGTCGTCCGGTTACGTCGCGGGTTTCGAGCCCGCGATGCGGCTCGCACTGGCCGAGGCGGTCCAGGGCGGATCGGACGACGTGCCCGTCGGCGCGGTGATCCTCGACGAGGCGGGCACGGTGCTCGCGCGGGCGCGGAACCGCCGCGAGGCGGATCGCGACCCCACGGCGCACGCCGAGCTGATCGCGATCCGGCAGGCCGCCCGGGCCCTGGGGAGCTGGCGCCTGACCGGCCTGACCCTGGTCGTGACGCTGGAACCGTGCACCATGTGCGCGGGCGCGGTGACCCTGGCCCGGCTCGGCCGGCTGGTCTACGGCGCCGAGGATCCGAAGGCCGGGGCGGTGGGCTCGCTGTGGGACGTGCTCAGGGACCGGCGGCTGAACCACCGGCCGGAAGTCATCGGCGGGGTCCTGGCGGACGAGTGCGGTGCCGTGCTGCGCGACTTCTTCGCCGCCCGCAGGCGGCAGGACGGGTAGCGCCTCCCGGCCGGGTCCCCGGTTGGGGTAAGCTCGCCCACGGTGGAGTCGCCTAGTGGCCGAGGGCGCACGCCTCGAAAGCGTGTGAGGGGGCAACCCCTCCGTGGGTTCAAATCCCACCTCCACCGCTGAACATGGGCCGTCGAGCACCTGCGGCGTGCTCGCCAGGGAACTCCACGTCACGTCCTGGACGTTCGCACAAGTGATCATGCGGCAGCGCGCGGGCAGGCCCGTCCTGGGTAAGGCGGACCACCCCCGCTGGCCACAATCCGGCGAGGAGATCACGAGTGTTCGGACCGCAGGGGGCCGGGTTCTTTCTGCTTCTGATGGTGGTCTTCGCGGCATTGATCTACTGGCTGGTGGTGGCCAAGCAGGTCGTGCTCAGAGTGCTCGCGGCGTGCCTGGCGTTCGTCCCGGCCATGGCGTTCGGAATTGCCTCAGTAAATAAGTTCTACGACTATTACCAGACCTGGGGCGGAATGATCAGTGATCTCACCGGCCAGGGCGCGAGCAGCATCCCCAAGTACGCGGTGGCCGGGTCCAACCGGCAGTTCGACAAGGACATCGGCCGGGTCACGAGCACCGCCGAAGACGCCCAGGTCGGCTACCTGTTCCAGACCACGATCGTGGGCCCGCGCACCCGCCTGGCCCGCAACGTGTACGTCTACCTCCCGCCGCAGTACTTCCAGAAGGCCTACGCGCACTACAAGTTCCCGGCCATCGAGCTGCTGCACGGCTCGCCCGGCAACCCGCAGGCCTGGCTGTCCGTGCTGGACGTGATCCCCACCTACCTCAACCTGCTCGAGGGCCACCCCTCCGACGCCGCGGTCCTGGTCATGCCCGACACCGACGGCGGCCACCAGTACGGGCTGCAGTGCCTCAACAACCCGGGCGGTATCCAGGACCTGACCTTCGTCGCGGAGGACGTGCCGGACTACATCGCGCGGCTGGTCCGCGTCCAGCCGCCCGGCCTGGCCTGGGGCGTGGCGGGCTATTCGGAGGGCGGCTACTGCGCGGCCAACATCGCGATGCGGGAACCGGAGCGGTACGGGGCGGCGGGCGTCATTTCCGGGTACTTCGCCCCCATCCAGAGCGGAGTGCCCGCGGGCAACAAGCCGGGCGGAAAGCCGGTCACGGTCAACGTGTTCGCCGGGCACCAGGCACTGCAGTCGCTCAACTCGCCCAGCGCCTACATCACCAAGCTGTCGCTCTCGGTCCGGCTGCCGGCCTTCTGGCTCGCGGCCGGGGCCGAGGACAAGCAGGACGTCAGCCTGGCGGCGAACTTCCGGCAGCTGGTGCTGACCCGGCTGCAGCTGCAGAACCGGCTGCTGCTGCAGAACCGGCCGGCGAACGTGCCGTTCATGGTCGTCCCGGGCGGCGGGCACACGGGCAGCGTGTGGCGCGCGGCCCTCGGCCCGATGCTCGCCTGGATGACCCCGCAGCTCGCCGCGCAAGCCGCCCGGGCCGACGCCGCGGCGGCGGCCGCCGCCCAGCGCCAGGCCAACCCGCTCAAGTCGGCCGCCGCGCCGCCGTCGGCCAAGCCGAAGAAATAACCCTCCGCAGCGTTACGGAAATGATACCGGGGTGACAAGACGCGCAATTCCCGCCGAACCGGCCGGATAGCTTCCGGGTTAATCCCCTTAATGGCACTAATTCCTTAGAAGCCGGTTCTCGGATTGGTCACTTACGGTAACGGATTATCAATTCCCTGGCCTGGGAACTTTGAATCCGTGCGACGCGAACGGACTATTCCGCAGCGGTCCTATTGACTCTCCGTGACGGCCCGCTCGGTCGTAAACCAGCTCTCTTGCGCAGGCGTCTGGTAGGAGGCAGGGCCGGCATCGCGGCACGATGCGGCGTCACGGGGGGCAACGCCTGGCGGGACCCAGGCATACGGGAGGCACATGATGACCGACGGCGCGGTAAAGGCTGCGCACATTCAGCCGCAAAGCTCGTCGCTCAATGTTTTCTGGGGGACTACCAATCTTCAGACGGCCGGAATCATGGCCGCTATCGGGCATGCGGCCGCCCGGCTGAACCCGCGCCGCGGTCTTTCCAGAAGGGCATCGGGACGGCACGCTCGCGGGCGCCATCCGCGGAGCAGGCACGGGTCTCGCTGACATTCCGCAAGTGCATTACCGGAAATCAAGAAAGGAAAACAATGAGGCAGGGCAAGAAGATTCTCGCGCTTACCGCGGCGGTGCTGACGTCGGCGGCCCTGGCGGCCGGGACCAGCGGAGCGGCCGCCCCGGACCGCTCGTGAATGAGACCAGTACGGAGGTCCTGCTGCTGCCGTTTGCCGCCGCCGCATGCGGGTAGCCGGTGCAAGGCCTCAGATGGGTCCGTCGAAGGTCTTGACGGGCCGTCGTGGCAGGAGATCATTGGCGTAATACCGTCGGCTCCAGACCCCGGCCGGCTGTCTGTGCAGGACGACTGCCTGCAGGAGGCAACTGGAGGGGTCATGACCCGTTACCAAAGGAGCGGCGCGACTGGCGCGGCCCGCACCGCGACCCTGGACCGAGCGGTGCCGACCGCGTCCGCCGCGGCTTGCGTGGTCACCGCCACCATCCCGGTTGGCAGCGAGTCGGATGCGGTCGCGGCCAACCCGCTGACCGGCTCTGTCTACGTCGCCAGCCAATGGGCTGACACCGTGTCGGTGATCAGCGGCCAGACCAACACGGTCACCGCCACGATCCCGGTCGGCAACCCGCAAGGGATGGCGGTCAACCCGTCGACCGGCGATGTCTACGTGACCAACTTCAACGACGGCACGGTGTCGGTGATCAGCGGCCGGACCAACACGGTCACCGCCGCCATCCCGGTCGGGAGCCTCCCGATTACGGTGGCGGTCAACCCGCGGACCGGCGATGTCTACGTCGCCAACTTCAACGACGGCACGGTGTCGGTGATCAGCGGCCGGACCGGCACGGTTACCGCCACCATCCTGGTCGGCTCCAGCCCGTACGGGGTCGCGGTCAGCCTGCGGACCGGCGATGTCTACGTGACCAACTTCTCCGACGGCACGGTGTCGGTGATCAGCGGCCAGACCCGCACGGTCACCGCCACCATCCTGATCGGCAACGGCCCGGACGCGGTCGCGGCGAACCCGCGGACCGGCGATGTCTACGTCGCCAACTACGGCGCCAGCACCGTGTCGGTGATCAGCGGCCGGACCAATACGGTCACCGCCACGATCCCGGTCGGCAAGGGTCCGGTCGGGGTCGCGGTCAACCCGTCGACCGACATCGTCTACGTCACCAGCATCAAAAATGGCACCGTGTCGGTGATCAGCGGCCAGACCAACACGGTCACCGCCACGATCCCGGTCGGCAACGGCCCGGTCGGGGTCGCGGTCAATCCGCTGACCGGCACGGTCTACACGGCCAACATCGGCGACGACACCGTATCGGTGATCTCCGGCTGACGCGGTGCGGGCACCGGGGCGTGCTGCGCGGACGCGGCGGAGGATAAGAGATTCGAACTCTTGAGGGGTTGCCCCCAACACGCTTTCCAAGCGTGCGCCCTAGGCCACTAGGCGAATCCTCCGCCGGGAAGCTTACCCCACGCAGGCGGGACCACGGGCAGCTGAAACCGGCAACGGCACCATCCGGTCCCGAGGCTGACTACACTGACCGGTGACCCCCCGCACGGCGTTTATCCTGCCAACCCCCCCAGGGCCGGAAGGCAGCAAGGGTACGCGGGCTCTGACGGGTGTGCGGGGGGTCCTCCCATTACCGGTTACCGGTGAGGATGAGCTGATGGCCGCAGCCGAGTCGGAACACGAGGGGGCACCCCGGGTATCCGGGGCCAATCTGGCCCTGTACCGGAAGTACCGCCCGGCCACGTTCGCAGAGGTGAAGGGCCAGGACCACGTCACCGGCCCGCTACGGCAGGCGCTGAGCACCGGCCGGATCAACCACGCGTACCTGTTCAGCGGCCCGCGCGGGTGCGGCAAGACGTCCAGCGCCCGGATCCTGGCCCGCTCGCTGAACTGCGTCAACGGGCCCACCCCCGACCCCTGCGGGGTCTGCGACTCCTGCGTCGCCCTGGCCCCGTCCGGGCCGGGCAGCATCGACGTGATCGAGATCGACGCGGCCTCGCACGGCGGTGTCGACGACGCGCGGGAACTGCGCGAGCGGGCCTTCTACACCCCGGTGTCCGGGCGCTTCAAGATCTACATCATCGACGAGGCGCACATGGTGACCCAGCAGGGGTTCAACGCCCTGCTCAAGCTGGTCGAGGAACCCCCGCCGCACCTGAAGTTCATCTTCGCCACGACCGAACCGGAGAAGGTCATCGCGACCATCCGGTCCCGCACGCACCACTACCCGTTCCGCCTGATGCCCCCGTCCACCCTGCGAGAGCTGATGCAGGACATCCTGCGCGCCGAGGGGGTGCCGTTCGAGGACACGGTGCTGCCGCTGGTGGCGCGGGCCGGGGCGGGGTCGGCCCGGGACTCGCTCTCCGTCCTGGACCAGCTGCTGGCCGGGAGCGACGCGTCCGGGCTCAGCTACGAGCGCGCCGTGGCGCTGCTCGGCTACACCGACGCGAGCCTGCTGGACGAGATCGTGGACGCGTTCGCGGGAGCCGACGGCGCGGCGGCGTTCGGCGTGGTCAACCGGGTCATCGAGGGCGGGCACGAGCCGCGCCGGTTCGCGGCCGACCTGCTGGACCGGCTCCGGGACCTGATCATCCTGGCCGCCGTGCCGCACGCGGCCGAGACCGGGCTGCTGGACCTGCCCGCCGACCGCGCGGAGCGGATGGCCGCCCAGGCCGGCCGGTTCGGCCAGGCCGGGCTGGCCCGCGCGGCCGAGATCGTCAGCACCAGCCTGGACCAGATGCGCGGCGCCACCTCGCCCCGGCTGCTGCTCGAGCTGATGTGCGCCCAGGTGCTGCTGCCCGCCGCCACCACCGACGAGAAGTCGCTGCTCGCCCGGCTCGAGCGGCTGGAGTCCGGGGGCCTGGGCACGCCCGTGCCGCGGCCCGCCGCCCCCCCGTCCCCGCCGCACTCCGGTACCAACGATTCTTCCGAACGGCCCCGGGTTCCCGCGCCTCCGGACCGGAAGGCGGCCACGCCCGCCGAGACCGTCGCGCCGCCCCCCGCCAGCCCCCCGCCAGCGCGCACCGCCCCGGCGCCGGCGAGCACCCCGCCGGCCAGGACGCCCGCCGAGCCCGCCGGCGTTCCCCAGGCGGGCGTTCCCCAGGCGCCCGGGGCGTCCGCCGCCGAGTCGCTCCGGCAGAACTGGGGCGCGGTCCTGGACGCGGTCAAGCGCGAACGCCGGGTGGCCTGGATCCTGCTCAGCAACGCGAGCGTGCTGTCTCTCGAGGACGGGGTCCTGACCCTGGGCTTCCCCCGGGACGGGGACCTGAAGGGCTTCAGCACCAGCGGCTGCGACGCCGACCTCAAGCGCGTGCTGAGCAGCGGGTTCGGCCTGAACGTGTCGGTGAAGGGCGTGACCGGGGTCGATCCGGGCGCCGGCACCGTGGGCGGCCCGGCTCGCTCCGGCGGCGGTCCCGCCCCGGTCGCGGCGAGCGACCCGGTCGCCAGTGCCCCGTCCAGGTCCCGGCCGCGCCACGATGAGCCGGCGCCCGACGACATCGCGCCCGACGACATCGAGCACGACGAGTTCGCGCCGGACGACGGTCCGCCCGACGAGCCCGACGAGCCCGACGAGCCCGACGGCGGCCCGGCGCCCGTCGTGACCGAACTCACCGGCATGGACCTGATCCAGCGTGAGCTGGGCGGCCAGGTGATCGGCGAGATCGAGGACTGATTCGCGGCCCCGCTTGGGCGTGACCGCTGCGGGCTGGTCGTAGGCTCTGGGTAGGAGGGCGATGTGGATCCCCAGATGGATATGCAGCAGCTGTTCGCGGCGGCGCAGCAGATGCAGGAACAACTGATGAACGCCCAGCAGGCGCTGGCCGACGCCGAGGTCACCGGCACGTCGGGCGGCGGGCTGGTCAAGGCGACCGTCAACGGCCAGGGCGAACTGCTCGATCTCAGCATTGCCGCGAGCGCGGTGGATGCCGACGACGCCGAGGAGACGGCGCGCACGATCGCCGACCTGGTGCTCGCGGCGGTCCGCGATGCGTACCGGGCGGTCGAACAGCTCCAGCAGCAGCAGATGGGCCCGTTCGCCGCGGCCATGCAGGGCGGCGGGATCCCGGGCCTGCCCGGCGGCGGGATTCCCGGTATGCCCGGCGGCCTGGACCTCCCCGGCGGGCTCGACCTGTCCGGCCTCGGCCTCGGCGGCCCGGGTCCGCGCGCGCCGCAGCCGGACGAGGATGACCCGGAGGCCTAGATTCGTCCCCCGAACCCACCCTAGGAACTGCCGTGTACGAAGGGGTCATCCAGAACCTCATCGACGAGCTCGGGCGCCTGCCGGGGGTCGGGCCGAAGGGCGCCCAGCGCATCGCCTTTCACCTGCTGGCCACGGACCACGCCGACGTCAGGCGGCTCGCCGACGCGCTGATCGAGGTCACCGAGCGGGTGCGGTTCTGCCGGACCTGCGGGAACGTGGCCGAAGCCGACGAGTGCCGGATCTGCCTGGATCCGCGGCGCGACCTGTCGGTGATCTGCGTGGTGGAGGAGCCCAAGGACGTCGCGGCGGTGGAGAAGATCCGCGAGTTCCGCGGCCGCTACCACGTGCTCGGCGGCGCGATCAGCCCCATCGACGGGGTCGGCCCGGATGAGCTGCGGATCAAGGAGCTGATGACCCGGCTGGCCGACGGCACGGTCACCGAGCTGATCCTGGCGACCGATCCGAACCTGGAAGGGGAGGCAACCGCCACCTTTCTCGCTAGGCTGGTTAAGCCAATGGGCTTGCGGGTGACCCGGCCCGCGAGCGGACTGCCGGTCGGGGGCGACCTGGAGTACGCCGACGAGGTCACGCTGGGCCGCGCTTTTGAAGGACGGAGACTGCTTGATGTCTGAACCGCCAGCTCAAGGGGGCGAATGGCGGCCGATCGCGGATCAGATCGCGGCGAACGTGAAGAACTTCATCGACGGGGTGGACGCGCTGGCCACGACGGGCGGCAACGAGACCGTCCCGATGCTGCTGCTCGAGGTGTCGCAGATCCTGCTCGCCGGGGCGCAGCTGGGCGCCAGCCGGGACGTGATCCTGCCGGGTAACTGGGAGCCGGAGGTGGGCGACGACCCGGACCTGGACGCGATCCGCACCGGCCTGGCCCGCCGGCTGGCCGCGGTGGACGAGTACGCCGAGGTGTTCGACCCGTACAAGGACACCTCATGCCTGCCGTTCCGGATCTCCGACGACGTCGCGGCGGTGGCCGCCGACCTCATCCACGGGCTCAGGCACTACCAGGCGGGCCGGTCCCTCGAGGCGCTGTGGTGGTGGCAGTACTCCTACTTCAACCACTGGGGCACGCACGGCGGCGCCGCCCTGCGCGCATTGCACGCGGTGGTCGCGCACGCCAGCCTGGACGTGGCCGAAGAGCGGACGAGCCTGTAGCGGATAAACTCAAGGTCCGATCCGACCCGGGAGGTGCGGCCGCTCGTGGGGCTCATCGTGCAGAAATACGGCGGCTCGTCCGTCGCTGACGCGGACGGCATCAAGCGGGTCGCGCAGCGGATCGTGAAGACCCACAAGGGCGGCAACCAGGTGGTGGTGGCGGTCTCCGCGATGGGCGACTCCACCGACGAGCTCATCGAGCTGGCCGGCCAGGTGAGCCCGCTGCCGCCCGCGCGCGAGCTGGACATGCTGCTGACCGCGGGCGAGCGGATCTCGATGGCGCTGCTGGCCATGGCGATCGCCAACCTCGGCCTGGAGGCGCGGTCGTTCACCGGGTCCCAGGCGGGCGTGATCACCGACGGCACGCACGGCCGGGCCCGGATCATCGACGTGACGCCGGGACGGATCTCCAGCGCGCTGGCCGAGGGCTCGATTCCCATCGTCGCCGGGTTCCAGGGCGTCTCCCAGGACAGCAAGGACGTCACCACGCTCGGCCGCGGCGGGACGGACACCACCGCCGTCGCGCTGGCGGCGGCGCTGGGCGCCGACGTCTGCGAGATCTACACCGACGTCGACGGCGTGTTCACCGCCGATCCCCGGATCGTGATGAGCGCCCGCCGGATCCCGCGGATCAGTTACGAGGAAATGCTGGAGATGGCCGCGTGCGGCGCCAAGGTGCTGATGCTCCGGTGCGTGGAGTACGCGCGGCGTTACGACGTGCCGATTCACGTCCGGTCCTCGTTCAGCGAGCGGGCCGGGACCTGGGTCGGCGGCCACGCGAACACCGATGCGGAGGAAGCCGCGATGGAACAGGCCATCATCTCTGGGGTCGCGCACGACCGGAGCGAGGCGAAGATCACCGTGGTCGGCGTGCCGGACCGGGTGGGCGAGGCGGCCCGGATCTTCACCGCCATCGCCGAGGCCGGCATCAACATCGACATGATCGTGCAGAACGTCTCGGCCGTGGCCACCGGCCGGACCGACATCTCCTTCACGCTGCCCCGCGAGGACGGCCAGCGCGGCATGGCGGCGCTGCAGCGGCTACGCGAGATGATGGGCTTCGAGTCGCTGCTCTACGACGACCGGATCGGCAAGGTGTCGCTGATCGGGGCGGGCATGCGCTCCCACCCGGGCGTCAGCGCCCGGTTCTTCGGCGCGCTGGCCGAGGCGGGCGTCAACATCGAGATGATCTCCACCTCGGAGATCAGGATCTCGGTGGTGGTCGACCAGGACGACCTGGATCGTGCGGTGATCGCCACGCACAAGGCCTTCGAGCTTGACTCGGACCAGTCCGAAGCGGTCGTGTACGGCGGGACCGGCCGGTGAGCGCGGGACGGGCCGGGCAGCCGTCGCTGGCCGTGGTGGGGGCCACCGGCGCGGTCGGCACGGTGATGCTCGACATCCTGTCCAGCCGCGAGGACATCTGGGGCGAGATCAGGCTGGTCGCCTCGCCGCGGTCGGCCGGGCGGCGGCTGACCGTCCGGGGCCGCGAGACCGAGGTGGTCGCGCTGTCCCGGGACGCGTTCGACGGCATCGACGTCGCCATGTTCGACGTGCCCGACGAGGTCTCGGCGCAGTGGGCGCCGGTCGCGGCCGAGTGCGGCGCGGTGGCCGTGGACAACTCCGGCGCGTTCCGGATGGATCCCGACGTGCCGCTGGTCGTGCCGGAGATCAACCCGGAGCAGCTGGCTCAGCGGCCCAAGGGGATCATCGCCAACGCGAACTGCACCACGCTGTCGATGATCGTGGCCGTGGGCGCGCTGCACCGGGCGTTCGGACTCGAGGAGCTGGTGGTCGCCTCCTACCAGGCCGCCTCCGGCGCGGGCCAGGCGGGCATCGACACCCTCTACGCGCAGCTGGACAAGGTCGCGGGTACCCGCTCGCTCGGGCAGCGGGCCGGCGACGTCCGGTCCGCGATCGGCGACCTGGGCCCGTTCCCGGCCCCGCTGGCCATGAACGTGATCCCGTGGGCGGGCTCGCTGAAGGCGGACGGCTGGTCGTCGGAGGAGCTGAAGATCCGCAACGAGACGCGGAAGATCCTCGGCCTGCCCTCGCTGCGGGTCTC
>Ga0070735_10002101_pt1 | contig 18332 bp, 12 predicted proteins | sample Coa_R1_FD_66443 | JGI IMG/M metagenome (GOLD analysis project Ga0070735, IMG submission 66443) | Surface soil microbial communities from Centralia Pennsylvania, which are recovering from an underground coalmine fire - Coalmine... | ecosystem: Environmental > Terrestrial > Soil > Unclassified ... | reverse complement strand
CCGGTCAACGGCCATGCGATACCGATCTGGATCGCAGACTACGTGTTGATGGGCTATGGGACGGGCGCAATCATGGCCGTGCCGGCGCACGACCAGCGCGACTTCGAATTCGCGCGCAGGTTCGGCATCCCGATCGCCCTGGTCTTCAAGCAGCTAGCTTCGGACACGGAGGCGGACCTGACCGAGGCGACCACGGACAGCGGGTCCATGGCCGTCGGGCCGTTCATCGGCGCGCCGAACAGCAAGGAGACAGTCCGCAGGGTGATCGCCTGGCTGGAGGAGCGTGGCGCCGGGCGGGGAGTTGTCAACTATCGCCTGCGGGATTGGCTGATTTCGCGGCAGCGCTACTGGGGCGCGCCGATCCCGATCATCCACTGTCCGGAGCACGGCGCCGTGCCCGTGCCGGAAGGGCAGCTCCCCGTGCTCCTGCCCCCCGTCGAGAAGTACCAGCCAACCGGGACGGGCGAATCGCCCCTGGCAGGGATTCCGGAGTTCGTCAACACCGTCTGTCCTGTGTGCGGTAAGCCGGCCCGCCGGGAGACCGACACGATGGGCGGGTTCGCCTGCTCATCGTGGTACTTCCTGCGGTTCGCCGATCCGCACAATGAGGACGCGCCGTTCAGTCAGGAGGCCGTGAAGCACTGGCTGCCCGTCGACGAGTACGTCGGCGGCACCGAGCATGCAGTAATGCACCTGCTGTACGCGCGCTTCTGGACGAAGGTGATACACGACGCCGGCCTTGTAGCATTCGACGAACCCTTCCAGCGCCTGCGCAACCAGGGCAAGCTGCTGGCGTACACGGCGGGCAGGGCGGTCGCCAAATCGGGTGGCGATGGCGCCGCGGACGAGACCGATGGCGACGAGCCTATCGAGGATTGGAAGGTGCTCCGGGCGGACGAGCGCCGGACCGTCCCAGAGAGCGACTGGGTTTGGCGCTGGGTCAAGATGAGCAAGAGCATGAACAACGTCGTAACGCCCGATCAGATGGCAGAGGAGTACGGCGCGGACAGTCTGCGGCTCTATACGCTCTTCGTTGCGCCGTTCGAGGAGACGGTGCAGTGGCAGGAAAAGGCCATCGAGGGCGCGCACCGGTTCGCCAATCGGATGTGGCGCATCTGGACCGAACTGCGGCCGCATTACGACCCGGCCTGGCAGAAGCAGTTGGGGGCCGCGGCCGTGGTGCGGGGATTGGACGCGGCGCTGGCCGCCGCGGCGCCGAACGAAATCGCTGAGCGGCCCGCGTCCATCGCTCCCGCGAGCCTAGGCCCCGGGGAGCGTGCGCTGCGTCGCAAGCTGCACCGGACTATTCGCAAGGTTACGGACGACATCGAGCAGTTTCGCGGCAACACTTGTGTAGCGGCGCTGATGGAGCTGACCAATGAGCTGAGCGCCTTTCGCAACAGCCTGGGCGGAGCGCAGCCCTCGCCGCTGCAGGTGTCCATCATCTCCGAAATCCTGGAGACGCTGCCGCTGCTCCTGTCACCGATAGCTCCCCATCTGGCGGACGAATTCTGGGAGCGGCTCGGAAAGGACGGATTTACCTACTGCCAGGCGTGGCCGGTGTATGACGCGCAAGCGGCCGCGGAGGATTCGATTACGATCGTGCTCCAGGTGAACGGCAAGCTGCGCGACAGAATGTCGGTACAGCCCGGGACGCCGGACGCAGACATAGAGCGTCTGGCGCGCGCCAACGCCAAGATACAGGCCGACATCGCGGGCAAGCCCGTGCGGAAAGTCATCGTCGTGCCGGCGAAATTGGTGAATTTCGTCGTCGGTTAGGCGCGGCCTCTGTTAAGCCGCTCGCTGCGAGTGGGGCAGCGTCGACTTTGCAAGGCTCACGGCAGCTTTGGTACTCAGCTTGCGGCCGATCTCCCATTCGGCGTCCACCACGGCGCTGCCGAGCTCCTGCCGCAGTTCGATAAGCTCATCCCGCTCGGCCGACAGCGTGAGATGCAGCCTCCGCCAGATCTCGGCGCCGGCGGCCATCAACTGGATTGCGGTACGCTGCGCACCGGCGTGCCGGCAATAGACGCCCGCGGAGGTGAGCGCCATGCCCAGCAGCCTTGAAGCTCGAAGGTGGGTGCACAGGTCGAGGCACTCGCTCAGCATCTCCGCGGAGTACTGCCACCGCTTGAGCTGCAATGCGGCGTACGCCGTGTTCAGCAGCGCGGCAATGACGCTGGGATAGTCCTTCGAGCGCCTGAATCGCCCAAGCGCCTGCTCGCCATAGTGCTGGGCATCCGTGTATTCGCCCCGATCGCAGGCGATCACGGAAAGGTTGCCGAGTGCGCGTGCCTGGGCCGTGGCATCCCCGAGCTGGTTCAGTAGCGCCAAACCGTGCATCGCCAGCTCAAGGGCTCCATCGAGATCGCGAAGGCCGCGGCGAGCGTTCGCGGAGTTGGAGCACATGGCGGCCTCTCCGCGCTTATCCCCGAGCGCCGCGTAGATCTCGCGACTCTCTGCGTAGTGCGGCTCGGCCGAAGCGTAGTCGCCATCCGCGCAGCACAGATGGCCGAGCGCGCCTAGTGCTCTCGCGTGCGTTTCGGACCGCCCCGGTGACGAGCCGAGCGCACGGCCGAGCAGGCTGCGACCCTCTGCTACGGCGCCATCCAGGCGCCAGTAGCGGTAGAGCGCCGTGCAGGCCGTAAGCATCTCCTCACCGGCCCCTGGCTCCTCGATTCCGGCGTCCAGAGCCTCGCGGATGTTCTCGTCCTCTGCCTTGATGCGTCTCATACTGTGTGCCGCATTGCCGCTGCTCAGCGCCTCGCCCGCCTCCCGCGATAGGGCCGCAAAATACCGGACGTATTCCCGGGTCGCCTCGCGCAGCGATTCGGCATCGATACGTTTGAGCGCGTGCTCTCTTATCGTGCCGAGAAACGCAAACCGCGCGCCGAACTCGGTCTCCTCGGCTGTGACCAGTGACCGGTCGATGAGCTGGGCGATCAGGCCCATCGCCTGCGGCTCGTCGCACACGGCTTCGGCGGCTTCGAGCGTCCAGCCGCACGAGAACCGTCCAAGTCGGAGGAAGAACCGCTGCGTTCGGGAGGGGAGCTGGTCGAAGCTCCAGTCGAGCGCCGCCAGCAGCGATGCGTGGCGCCTATCCATGTGCGGGTCGCGGCCGACAAGCACGTCGAATCGGCGGTTCAGCCGCCCGCGGATCTGCCGTGGCGTGAGGACGTCGGCCCATGCCGCCGCCAGCTCGATTGCCAACGGAATGCCATCAAGCGTGCTGCAGACCGCGGCGACGTCGCCGCAGTTTGCGTCGTTGAGCTGAAACGACGGACGCGCCGCGCGAACGCGGTCAAGCCAGAGGCGTACGCTCGGCGATGTGGCGATCTCCGCGGCGTCGGATTGGGCCGACGGGGTTGGAAGCGGCCGTAGCGGGAAATTGTACTCGCCCGCCATGCCGATCCGATGGCGAGACGTGATCAGGAACGTGATTCCGGGGCAGCTTTGAAGCACGTTGCGCATCACGTCGCTCGCCGCGGCAAGGAGGTGCTCGACGTTGTCGAGGACGATCAGCACGTTGCGCCGCTCGAGCGCGAGCGTCAGGCGGGTGAGAAGCGTTGCGCGCGGACTCGAGGGAGTCCGGCCTGCAGAGGCCAACTGGCCGACTATCGACTCAGAGCCATCGGCACCAAGCAGGGACAGGTACATCACCGCCTGGCCGCGGCTGCGCAGCTCCTCCGCGACGGCGATCGCCAATCGCGATTTGCCCACGCCAGCTATGCCGGTAATGTTAACGAGCCTGGTCTGCGGCGTCTTCAGCATGACCAGAATGCGCGAAACGCAGTCGTCCCGACCGATCAAAGGCGTGAGCTGCAGCGGGATTCGCGACTCGGGATTCGCCTTCGCCCGAACGCGCTTCGTGGTCCTGGCCACCCTGGGTCCGGTTCGATGCGGCGGTTGGGCGCGGTTGGAAATCGTATCGAGCGCCTCACGCGTTTCGATCGACGGCTCGCTCTCCGTACGCGCCATGAGCATGCGCTGAAGAGTCTCGTACTGGCGGACCGAAGCGGCAGGCCGGCCCATCTTCGCGTAGGTCAGCATCAAGAGGCGATGCGCCTCTTCCAGACAGGGATCGATCTGAACTGCCTGCTCGGCGATGGCGACCGCGCGGTCGAACTCCTTGATCGAGATGAGCACGTGGATGAGTCGCCGCAGAGCGAGCTGATATACCTCGGATAGCCGCTCGCGCTCTGTCGTAACCCAAACGTCGTCGAATTCGGGGAGGAACTGCGCGTGGTATTTACCGATTGCAGATTCCAGCGCCGCGCACCGGTCCGCAACGTCCTCGATAAGGTCGGCCTTAAGGAGGGTCGCCTCGAATTCGGCCGTATCGATGGTGATGGCGCCTGGAGCAAGCCGGACCTCGCGCCGGTCGGCGAGCAGCACCGTGCCCCGTTCGTCCGGAACGGGTTCCAGAATATCGCGAAGGTACGACAGGGCGACGCGCAGACGGTTCTGCCCGATTTCCGGCGGCTGGTCCGGCCACAATCGATCGGCGAGGTCGTCGCGACGGATCGCGCGATCCTGACCCTGCGCCAGGACGGCGAGCAGAAGCCCAACCTTCGCCGTTCGAAAGTTGGTGATATTGCACTCGCCGCGCTGAACGGAGAGCCGCCCGAACAGATTGACTTGCCAGTTTGGTGCTGTGGTCACGTTCGTAATGAGATTCGTTCAGATTGAAGATTGAAGGTCGCTAGCACGTGCCCGTACGAATACGACGAAAAGGCGCCAGATTCCTGCTTTGCGTTACGTGCCAACCAATACGGTCGCCCCTGTAAGGGCGCGGTAGCACGTTGGTTCGGTATGCGGTAGACTATCTCTCATATTGCCGAGCGGAGACGTTCAATTGGAGAATGCAGCCTACTTGGCCGGGCATATCGCGCCGGACGACCAGATCGCAGCCTGGGTCGAGCAGTTCCATCGGGACGGTTATCTCTTTCTCGAGAGTGTGCTGCCGCCGGACTGGATCGCCGAGCTGAAGGCCGATCTGGATCGCGAGCTGCGCGCCTACAATGAAGAGGGCGACGGCATTATTCAGCTGCATCACCGGATGTTCGAGACCAGCCCCGCCAATCTCCGGCTGTTCGACCTGGAGCCGATCGTGTCGTTTGCCGAGGCCCTCATTGCGACGACAACCCACGTCATCCACAACAACTCGTTCCGGACGCCGCTCGGGAAGGGAATCACGACCTGGCACCAGGACGATTCGCCGCACTACCTGGTCCTCGATGGCGACCCGCCTGGGAACGTGCGCCTTCCCGTCCTTCTCTTCACGGCAAACTACTATCTTACCGACGTCCCTTCGCCGGATTATGGCCCCACGCAGGTGATCCCCGGCTCGCACCTCTTCGGGGCCAGTCCGCCGACAAATATGGAGGGCACGCGCTGGGAGCGTGACATCGTCTCCTGCTGCGGGCCGGCAGGTAGCGTCGTGATGTTCAACAACCAGGTCTGGCACCGCGGCGGTCCGAATTTGAGCGACCGGATACGGTACATGGCGCAGGTTTCGTATGCCCGCAGGCTCGTCGGCCATAAGTATGCTCCGTTTATGAACTATACGATGCCCGAGCGGTGCTATGCCGACGCCAGTCCGCGCCTGAAGCGGCTGCTGGGATTTCTTCCTTCGGGCGCCTACGGCTAACGCCCAGGATTCCACCGACGGCTATACCAGGAGGTTAAATTGAGCACGCTTGGGGACCGGCTCCAGGGCGCGTGGGGCTTTCAGGCGCTTGAGGTCGAGGGGAATGCGATGCCGAGCGCGATGATCGCGGCCGCCCAGATCGTTATGGACGGCGATCGATTCACGACTTCGGGAATGGGCGGCGTCTATAGCGGCACGTTTACGGTCGACGAATTGGCGGATCCTCAGGAGATCGACCTGCGCTTTGCGGACGGCGAGCATGCCGGCCGCGTCTCGCCCGGAATCTTGAAACTGGACGACGCCTGTCTCACAATCTGCCTCGCGCTTGCAGGGGGAACACGGCCTGTCTCCTTCTCGACCGCGCCGGGCAGCGGCCACGCGTTGGAGGTGCTGCGGCGCTCCGCCGGTGTCCGCAGCGGCGCGGCCGCGCTCGCCGCCGGGGAGCCGGACAGTGCCACTGCTTCGGACGTCGGCGCCGAAACCCCGGAGATGAGCGGGGACCTCGCCGCGCTCCAGGGAGAATGGACGATGTTGCGGGGCAGGATGGACGGGCAGGATTTGGACCGGCGATTCGCCGCGACCGGAAGCCGCGTCGTGGAGGGAAGCCGCGTCACGGTCACATTTGGCGGCACGACCTTTCTGAGCGCACGGTTCACCATCGATCCGTCTACTGAGCCGAAGTCCATGGATTTTGCCATTGTGGCAGGCCCGCAGGCCGGCGCGACCATGGCCGGCATATACCGGATCGACGGGGAGATCCTGCACGTCTGCTACGGGTCTCAGGGCAATACCCGGCCGACCGAGTTCGCCGCTGAGCCCGGGGACGGCCAGACGTATGGCGTCTGGCGGCGGGCGACCGCTTAACCGGCGGGAAGCAGCGCGCGCGCGACGCGGCCGATTGCGACCAGCCCGGCGTTTTCCAGCGACCAGCGGAGATCCCGCAGGTCCTGGCAATAGATCGCAAGCGCGTACCGCGATCCGTCCGGCGCGGTGACCAGCCCGACGTCGTTTCGCACGCCATCGACCCCCCCGGTCTTTCCCGCGTAGCTCCACTCCTCCGGGAGGCCGCGCGGAATGGAATCGCGCAGGCATTGCCCCGCAAGAATGCCGAGAATCTCCTCGCTGACGGCCGCGCCGCCTACGCGACCCTCCGCCAGCATCTGCACCAGCTCCGCCATCTCGTCCGGTGTGGTCATTCCGAGGCCGAACTCGCGGCTCTCCTCCGTGTCCGGGGTATACGACTTACGGAAGAGCGTGGTCAGAGGCAGTCCAAGCGAGCGTAATCGCGCGTTGATCGGTCCGACGCCCTCCAGCTCGATCAGCATGTTGGTCGCGGTGTTATCGGACACGATGGTCATCAGCACGCAGACGTCGCGCAGCGTAAGCTGCAGTCCGGCGGTCATCTGCGTCAAAACCCCGGAGCCCGCGACCTTTTCCGCCTCGGTCAGGGTCAGCGTCTCGCTCCACGATCGCTTGCCCTCCGCGACGGACATCGCGAAGTGCGCCAACATCGGCAGCTTGATGGTGCTGGCCGTCTTGCACTTGCGTCCGGAATTATAGCGCAGCGCCTGGCCGGCTCCGAGGTCGCGCGCCGAAACGCACAGCACGCACTGCGCGTCGCGCTCTATCTGCTCCAGCTCGGCGAAGACCGCCGGATCGTCCCACTTTGCGCTCAATTGGCTCTCCCGGTCAGTCGTCCTCGTCCTCTTCATCCTCTGCGCCGGTAGTCCTGGCTGCAAGGTCGGGCGGCGGCGCTCCGTCCAGCGAGCCGCCGACGCGCCACTGGGCGAGCACGTGCGCATCCGCGAGCGTGATCGGCAGGGCGGTCGCACGGCGTACGGCTTCCGGTGTAAAGCCCGCAATTCCGATCAGGATGCCGGCTGCCGCCCCGACCTCGGACCGCAGTTGTTCGAGCTCATCCACCTCCGGAGTGTCCGCGCGCCGCGCAACCTGCGCGAGGCGCGCCACGATCCGTACCTCGCCCTCATCGCCGCGGAGCAGGAGGTCTCGGCGGGAGTCCTCGTCCTCGCGGCTGACGATGAAACCACGCGTATCGAACGCCTCGGCCGCGGCGTCCAGAAGCGTCATCTCGCTCATTGTGAGAAGGCGCATCGCGTCGCGCGCAATCGCCTCCTCGCGCCCGCGGCGATAGGCGCGCTCCGCGGTGGTCCGATCCGTCTCGACGCGGCGGGCCAGCTCCTGGACATCGCGCGATCTGCGGCGCGCAGCGGCGTCGGTCTGCGTGCGCCTTCGCTGAATCTCGCGGATCTCGATGTTGCGCTCGCGGCGGTGCCTGCGTTTCGCGTCGTGCGCTTCGCGATCCTCGTCGCGCTCGTGGGCGCGCTCTTTGGCTTGCTTCCACTGCCAGGCCTGCCAGACGAGGCCCGCGCCGCCGATCGCAAGCAGCACGGCGCCCGCGGCGATGTTGTGCCGCGCGCCTTTGAGAGCCATGGCGATGCCGCCAATCACCACAAGGAGGTAGGGGATGGAAGCGGCCACTCCCGGTGGGAGGCTGATGCTGAACCGCTGCCGGAGCCGCTCGAGGGCGCGCTGGACGGGCGACTTGGTGCGTCTGCGGCGGGTTGTCATCCGTGGAGCTTCTTCCTCGCGAGGAGCTGCAGAGTGGCGTGCGGGCCGCGGAAAGACACTCCGGCCGCGTGGGCGCAGGCGTGCATTCCGTGGCCCGCAGTATAGCCGAACACAGGCGCCCCCGTCAAGCCGGAGGCGCGGCCGGCTCAGTCCTCTTCGATCTCCACGCCATGGCGCTTTGCGGCGCGCTTGATGCGCGACTTGATCGTCCGCACCTCGGAGGCCTCGTACTTCGCGGCGTTGTCCTTGTGGTTGATGTAGCTCCACGCGGCGCGGACGTGCTCCGCGGTGTCGATCGGATACTTCCTGTTCGTCGGGTCGGCGTACTTGACGTCGCCGTACTTCCGCTCGCCCTCGTGCTCACTAACGTCGTCCCGCTTGTCGATCTTCGTGCCTGTCTTCGCCATGACGCTCTCCTTTCCGCGCGACCGCAGCCGTTCCGAATGCGGCAGTATTACGCGGAGATACGCCGCGCGAGCCGGGCGGTTCCGTGGCTTCGGTCGCCCGCTACAGCTCGGCGATGGCCCGAACGTTCTTGCCGACGATATCTTCGCAGTCCGGCGGATACATGCCGACGAGCACCCCGTCGCCCTTGCGAAGCACCTTGCGCACGTCGGCGAGGCCGTCCCGCAGCGAGAGGAGGCCCGCGCCGAGAACCTTGTAAGCGACACATGGTTTGCGGAGCTGGAGCAGGGCTGCAAGCGCCAGCGCACGGTCGGAGTAGGCGAACTCCTCCCTGGGCTCGGCCGAGCTGCCACGGTAGCCGGTCAGGTTGTACATGCAGACAAGGTAGAAGTCGACCGGGATGCCGCGCTCCTGGATGTCGAGTAGATTGAGCGGCTCGTGCGCCGCCACTCCCGCCGGAAGGCCGAGCGAGACGATCTGCTCGACGCGCGCGCGGATCTCCTCGGCGGCGCCCTCCTTGTAGAGGCGGTCCACGTCGCCGCCGTGGATGAATATCGCGGAGGCGCCGGCCTGGTGCGCCTGCCGAATGTTCGCGAGCGGATCCTTGATCTCGGGCGCGGTCTGCGCGATCCACCGGATTCGGCCTCCTTCGCGCCAGTACTCCGCCAGAATGCGCATGACGAACCTGTCCGACCGGGCGACCAGCGCGTTCACCCCATGCTCCTCGCAGGCGCGCAGGTGCGCCTTGATCGCATCGACGGTGAAGTACTCGAGCATCCGGCGGCTCCGCTCCGAGCTGGAGTGGGAGAATCCGCTGATCGGATTGCTGCCCGCGATCATGCGCGAAACCGAGAGCGAGCCGAGGCAGATCTGCGGCAGCGCGCCGCCGGTCGAGAAGTTGCCAGCGTTGTCCATCGTATGCGTGCCCTCCTGAATTGCTTGCCGTTGCGCCGTGAGGTTTCGTCGGAGGTCTGAAGGCGAGCCCGGCGCCGGCCCATCCGCGTGCGTGCACCGTGGGCGGTGTATCGGTGTACGACGCGCGCAGGGATTATCCCTCTGCCGGCGCGGTTAGGCGGTCGTGCCGGCCGCGAGCCGAACGAGACCCCACAGGCCCTCGTGCAGCATGTCGCCGATCACGAGGCCGATGAAGAGGGGCAGCAGCTTGCGGTAGAGGGCCAGGCCACCGTAACGCGAAATCAGGGCGTTGATCAGCCAGCCGAGGAAAAACGCAAGCCAGTTGATGTGGATGCCCCAGCAGTTGGCCGCCAGGTAGCCGACGGGGTGCAGCGGAAACCAGAGGAATCGGGCGCGGAGCCCGGCCAGAGCGACCGTAATCAATGCCCCGGCGCCCATCGCTGCGATACCCCGCCAATCCGGTCCGGAGGCGGTGTTGCGGGCATGGACGAGGTCCTGGAACGAGTAGTAGATCTGGCTTCCGACCATGCTGGTGGACCGCTGCCCAATCGGGAGGGACTCGAAGCCGTGCCGATAGTAGGTCGCCAGCGTCCAGACGAGCGCGAGGATCACGGTCGCCGCCGTGCCAAGCGCCAGCGCCCTGCCGACGCGGCGGCCGGAAAGGCCGCCGGCGTCCGCCAGCTTGAGGCCCTCCAACTGGCACGCCATGACAGACCCGGTCGCCGATCCGAAGTAGAGCCAGCGCACGGCATAAAGCGCGGTAAGCTCCGACAGCCGCATGTTCTGCGCGCCGACGACCGTGATCATTACCTCGTCGAGCATTTTCGGCCACAGGATCACGTCCATCCCGAGCCCGGCCTCGGCGCGGATGCGGGCGAAGATGAAGAAGTAGGCGAGCATCATCGCGAAGAGCAGCGCGGCAAGCGGCAGCCGCATCCCGGCGAGGCATAGCCAGCCGATTACGAACGCGGACCCGCCGATCGCGCCAACGATCGCCGTCCGGTACGAGAGGAACTCGCCGCGGTCGTCCGGCTCGCTCGCGCCGCGAAATGCGCGCCCGAATGCCGCCGCCAGGTGACGCCGCGCCATCCACAGCGTGATGGCCGCAAGCGCGAACGCGGCGCCCGCGCCCTGCGCGAAGAGCGCCGGGAACTCGTTGGTGTAGACGCTCGGCGGCTCGCCGCTCCGGCCAAGCCAGACGGCGGCGACATTCTCCAGCACGCGGATGAAGTAGAACGTCCAGGCGCTGAGCGTGACCTCCTTCGGCAGCAGATAGGCGACGCCGATCAGCCAGAAGATGAGGTGCAGCTCGAGGCGGCCGATCCCGTTCCAGGGCGCCGCGAGCGTTCGGCCATCGACCAGGGTAAGCTCCCTGAGCGGCAGGTCGGGAAGCTGCGGGAGGTACTGGTGGAGCATATAGGGCGCCTGCAACAGGAGAGGCAGCGCCAGGCCGGCCCAGAATATCGGCTGTTTTACAAGCAGGTACGGGCGGCTCAGGACCGACGCGCCGCTCGGCTCGCCTCCTGTGAGGGCAAGCGGTATTGCGGCCAGCGGGAATGTGAGCCGTTCGTTCTCCGCCCATTGCCGCCGCATCAGCACGTTGATACACAGCATGACCGTGAAGAGGGCGATAAGCAGCGACCCCCACGCGATAAGCGGCACGGCCCATGCGGCCCATGGCGTACCGCTTGAACCGCCCTGGAAAAAGGTCGTGACCGCGCTTGCATCGGTCGGGCCCATCCATCGCGGCAGGGCGCCCTGGAAGATGCTCCAATCCGGCTCATTCGCGTTGTAGTATCGCGGCGAAACCGTGTGCGGGATGAGGAAGCCGATCGCGTAGGGGTGGGTGATCGGTCCGGCGACCAGCATCAGCGCGTATACGAGCAGCAGCTCGCCGCGCGTGAGCGCCTTGCCCGGCAGAAGGCGGCCGAGCAGCGGCGCGACCAGCAGGACGTAGAAGAAGAGAAGATATGTGGGGGCAGGGGCGGGCGCGCCGCCTCCGACCTCCGCCGCGGAGCGCTCGATAGACATCGCCTGCGTCAGGCCGACGATGACCGCGCTCATCAAGAGACCGAGGACGACGGCCCGGGCGGTGACGCCGCCCTTCATCGCTTCGGGTAGATTGCCATCTGCGGAGATCTCGCCTCCGTGAGCCGGTAGATCTTGTCCGCCGGCAGGTTGTGCCACGTATCGTGCTGGCCGCTGGGCCAGACGACGTCAAGCGTATTGACGAGGCTCGCCGCGCCGAGGCCGAAGTGCAGCCGCCTATCGCTGGCCGAGCAATAGCTCGATCCGCTCCGGACCGTATCGGTCTGCGTCATGCCTCCCGATGTCACGCGGATAACGGCACCGTACCCGTCCCGATTGCTCTTCGTTCCCTGCGGAAGGAGTGTGATCCAATGACCGGCAGCAGGCGATTCGTTGTGCAGCAGGTGCGGCGGACCGGTGTTCTGGATCAGCAGCAGATCGAGCCGGCCATCATTGTCGAAGTCTCCACATGCCATACCGCGGCCGACCAACTGGAGGCTGAGCCCCGGGCCGGCCTGCTTAGTCACTTCCACAAACGTTCCGTTATGCTGATTTGCAAAGAGCTGGGTTGGCTGCAGCACGTGCTGCAACGGCAGGCTCCGCTCGGTCATGTCGTCGGTGTGGCCGTTGCAGATGATAGCGTCCTTCCAGCCATCGTTGTCCATGTCGGCGAAAAGTACGCCAAACGTGACGTATGGCATGCTCGGCTGCTGTATTCCGGCCATATGCGCCTCGTCATAAAACAATCCGGCGCCTTTCTCGTGGTGCAATCCCGCGCCCTGGTACGCAAAGTTGCCGATCAGCACTCCTAGGGTGCCGTCATTCTTATAGTCGGCCGCGTCGATTCCCATGCCGTTTCGGGGCTTGCCGTCCTCGCCGAGTGCCAGCCCGGATTCGACCGACACGTCCTTGAACTTTCCGCCTCCCATATTCCGATACGCGACGTTCGGCTCCCCGTCGTTCGCCACGATGATGTCTGTTTTGCCATCGTGGTCGAAGTCCACTGTGCAGACCCCGAGCGCCTTGCCACGGCCGATCCGGATACCGGCCTGATTCGTCACATCCTTGAAGCGGCCATGCCCCTCGTTATGATAGAGGCGGCACGTCTCGCCAGCATACGCTTCTGGAGTGCAGTAGATCTTCGTCTGGCCTCCGCAATAGAGGTCTGTCTTGATCGACCACTTGCAGTAGTGGCAGACGAACAGGTCGAGTCTGCCGTCGTTATCGTAGTCCAGCCATGCCGCGCTGGTGCTCCAGCCCGACCCACCAACACCGGCGGATTTGGTGACGTCGACGAAGCGCTTGCCTCCCTCGTTATGGAAGAGAATGTTTCCGCCGACGCCGGTAATGAGGACATCGTCGAACCCGTCGTTATCGTAGTCGCCGACCGCGACGCCCATGCCCTGCAGCGACACGTTCAAGCCCAATTGCGCGGTGACGTCGCTGAAAGTGCCGTTGCCGTTGTTGTGATAGAGCGCAAGGGTTGGCCGCGGTCCTGTCAGGGGATGACCGGGCCACCAGTCGCCATTGACGAGTATGATGTCTTCGTACCCGTCATTGTCATAGTCGATGAAGGCGCCGCCGCCACCGGCCGCTTCGGGAAAGAGCTTGCCGCCATATGCTCCGTCCGTGCGCTGCCAGGTAATTCCCGCCTTGGCGGTCACATCCACGAACTGGTACGGCGATCTCACGGCGGGGGCGGAAACGCCTGGAGGCGTAGCCCGTTGAGGGCATCCAGCGCTCAGCGCGCCGATGAAGCTGGCGAGAATGAGGACTACGAGTCGGCGGAGTGGGCACAACGATGTGCGGATAGAATTGCTCATTGGCTTTCGTGTACGGGCTTGCCCCACCCGAGGCGAGCGTAGAATCGGGTTAAGTCCCGCTGTATTCCACGATCGTTCGGATCGAGGCCGGCCGCGGTCTGATATTGCGGTAAGGCGCGGGCGTAGTCGCCGCTGCTCTCCAGGTAGCGCGCAAGCGCCGCGTGCTTTCCGGCCTGCCGCGGGTTGTGCAGCGCGTCTTCCGAAAGCCGGGTCACGCGCCGCTGCCGTTCGTCGAGCTGCTCATACAGCGCGAGCTGCCTACGGCTAAGCTCGGGCTTGCTCAGCAGGCCGTATACCTGCCCGAGCCCGTACCGGCCCTCGAGGCTGGTGGGATCGAGCTGGAGCAGCGCATCATAGGCCTGTGCCGCCAGCCTGTAAAGGCGCTGCTCCCGATAGACCACGGCGGCCGCGCTGTAGATGTTAGGATCTCGAGGATTTAGCTCTACGGCCCGCTCCAGGACTCTGCGCGCGCCGTTCAAGTCCTGACGGGAGTAGGTCGCGTTCATGAGCACAACGCCTAAGAGCCGGTACGCCAGGCCATTCTTCGGGTCTTGAGTGAGTATCGCGTCCAGGGAGTGGCGGGCATCGTCCAGCCGTCCGCTCTCAACCTGAATCGAGGCCAGTTCAAGCCGCGCGTCGATATCGTCAGGGGCAGCCTTCAACGCCCGACCGGCGGTCTCCTCGGCTTTCGGATAGTCCTTCCAATCCTGGTAGCGGTGTGCGATCGTGGTGAGGCTCAGCGCGGTCTGGGCGCCATCGCTCGCGGCGCGCGCCAGCCACGCAAAGGCGTCTGGCCGCCGATTTGCGGCGAACATAGTGTCCGCCATGCCAAGGTAGGCGTCCGAATCGTGGCGGTCCTCCGCGATGAGCTGCCGATATATCATGGAAGCCGGGTCGAAGCGATCCTGCTGCCGCAGGCTCGCCGCCAAAGTGAGCCGGGCAGATCGGTCCTTGGGCGCGATCTTTAGCGCGGAGCACGCGGCGGCCTCGGCGCGCCAGAGGTCCCCCATACCGAGGGCGGCAGCTGCCAGCCGCTCTTTGCCCTGGAGCGTAGTATCTGCAGCGGCCCTGTCCAGGCGCTCTCTTGCCGCCTTCAGCGCCGCGGCATTGTCCGCAGGAACTCCGGGCGGCGCGAGCGGCAGCTCCGCGCGCGAATCGTCCATCCCGAGAGCGGCAGTAATCGGCTGGGCCGGACCGGTCCGGTTCTGCCAGACCAGCCGCACACAGAGGGCCGCCGCAAGCAGCGCAACCCCGAGCCACAGCATACGTGTTTTCGCATTCGATTTCTGCATACAGCACATCGTAAAAGCGGCCCCGTCATTGCTGACGGGGCCGCTCGTCCCTGCTTCTGCGTGTCACCGTTTCAGCCGTCATAATGGCCGATCGTGGGGAGCACGCGGCGATTTAGTAGAAGTAGTTGCCGCAGTTGTTGTTCGGGGTGATGTAGGAGACCGGCTGATTCCAGAGCAGCTTGTTGTTCGAATCAACGCAGGAGTCGCTGATCTGGTTGGCAAGCTGGCCCCAGGTCGTCTGGTCCCATCCCTGCGCCTTGACGTGGCCGTCCTCGAAGAGTACGTCGTTCTTCAGCGTGTGCCATTCCGTCTGCTTGTAGCTCTTGGCGACGTGCCACGCCCAATCGCGTGTCCGCCACCCGCAGCTCGATTCGTAGCGGCAGTCCCACCATGCGGTCGTACTGTCAGCCATGAGGATCGCCGATGCAGGCTGGGTGAACGACCCCTCCTTCACGCCATAGTCCGACATATAGTTGAACGCGTAGCTGAAGTTTTGCGAACCGTCCTTCGGCGGATTCGCCTGCCCGCCATTGCTCCACGGGTCGGGGAATCCGTTATTGTTAAGGGACGGGCAAATGTAGATGGCCTGGTTCTTGGTGTAAGGGATGAGGGCGTTGGATATCCAGCCGTCGAATCCGAAGTCCTGCCCTCGGCTGCCAAGCTGGCCGGTGGTATTGCCCGAGTTTGCCAGGATGGGGTCTGCATGCGGCAGCCTCTCATCATAGTCCTGAATGTACATCTTGAATGCCAGGCCAATCTGCTTGAGGTTGCTCTCGCAGGACGTCTGCCGCGCCTTTTCACGAGCCTGTGCAAAAACCGGGAAGAGAATTGCCGCCAGTATCGCGATGATCGCGATTACGACGAGCAGTTCGATGAGGGTGAAACCACGTCGAATGTTCATCAATGAATCTCCTTGCGTTGTCGAGCCGTCGTCGTGACAACGTTATCTCCCGGAGTCATGGCCATGTGTTACGATAATGATATCTAATGGCTAATTGCCCGGGTTGCTCTTTTCACGAGTAAGAGCGTAACCCCCGTCGAAAGGATTGCTAAGGTCGCCACTACCTCCTTTCAGCTGCAGGACGCAGGATTGTTCTGCTTCGCTTCCACCGATTGTGCAAGAAAGCTTCTACAGATTATACAGGAAATCCTCCCTGATTGCCAGAGAATATTCCCGATTGCACGTAAGTCGCGAAATCGAATCATCCTGTCGCCAACCCGCATCACTGCACAATCGTATATATCGCCGCATTGAGGTTGGCGAGTCCGCGCCTATCGGCGACGAGATTTACGAACTTGGCTGAGACCCTGGCCGCCTTGTAGACGAACACCGTGTTTCGCACCGCCGGATCCGTGTTTATATTGTTATCGCGGTATCCGTTTACGTTGTCGGAGCTCACGAGTACCACCGCGACGTTCTTAAGGTGGTTGGACTGGGCGACCTGCTCAAGGCTGGCACGGAGCGCATGGTCGTGCTTGGCGTCGAGACTGCAGTAGACCAAGAATGCCTTGAATTTGCTTTGACTGTGCGCGACGGTGCAGTGTTCCAACAGCCCGGCAATCGCTGCCACGTTTCGCTCATCATCGCCGTTGATCCACACCTGAACTGCGGGATTGGTCGGATATTGGCAGATCGGGCAGACACTGCTGCCGCGGTTGGCGCCGGTAATGTGGAATGGACGGAAGCTGGATATCAAGCCGCCGACCTGAACTCCGGACATGGCCGGCTGTGGCAGCGCCTGTCCCGCGGCAACGACGATACTCGCTATAGCAACTGCCAGGCGCACAATCCGCACTGCGATTCGTTTGTGAGTCGTCATAATATCCTAATATCGCGGCGAGTTCTATCGGTCACGGTAAGAAGGATACGTTCAGAAAGTTAGGTTCAGAAAGTTACGTTCAGAAAGATCTATTCAGAAGGGTACGATTGAGATGGGTACGCTTGGAATGATGCGCCGGCAACTCCCAGACGGTTATTCGAGATTTGTTGAGAGAATTCCTTCCCCCGCCACACGTTCGTGCACCGAATCGACCGTTGCCGCGCTCGAAATAGCGGCTCCAATGAGATAGACGGGGATTCATGGCAAAGTATCAGGAAGTTTCGCAAATATTTTCTTAGAATGCAGATGTTAGTAGGGAGAACAAATGTTGGTCCACGCCGGCTCGGTGGCAGGTCTGCTTCTAGTCTCGATGGCCGTGGCAGGCGCCTCGCGCCCCGGCGGACAGGCGCCGCGTGGCTTCCAGCAGGCGCCATGGTACGGCGAGCTGCGCCTGGAAGAGCGGACGCCGGATGGCGTCCGCGTCGTCTGGAACCTGCCCGCCGGCTTCGACCCCGCGCGGCCGACGCTCCTCACTCTCTACGCGACGCCCAACGGCAACACCGCGGAGCAGACGCTCGGTGCGGCTCCCACGCGCCGCACGGACTGGCACTTCGACATCCAGCACATCGCCGCGCAGATCCGAACGCTGCGCGCCCTGGACCGCCGCGAGAACATCGTGTTGGCATGCGTCGAGGCGGAGGGGCTGAGCTGGCCCGCGTGGCGCGCGAAGCACGCGGACAGCCCGGCGCTCATCGCCGCGTTCGTCCAGTCCGCCGTCGCGCGCTTCCCTGGGCCGTCCACGCGGGTCGCCCTTGCCGCGCACAGCGGCGGCGGCAGCTTTGTCTGGGGCTATCTCAACTCTGCGGAGGCGATCCCGGACTCGGTCGCGCGGATCGCCCTTCTCGACGCAAACTATTCGTACGCTTCCGCGGACGGCCACGGCGACAAGCTCAGCGCCTGGCTCCAGCGCTCGCCGGTCCACAGGCTCGTCGTCCTATGTTACGACGATCGCAACATCACGCTGGACGGTAAGCCGGTGGTTGGACCGACGGGCGGCACCTACCGCGCGACCCACAGGATGCTGGACGACTTCGGCAAGCCCTTCGAGATCAAACGAGACGCAGACGGCCCGTTCGACCGCTTCTCCGCGGACAATGGTCGCGCGCTGTTCATCGTCCACCGGAATCCGGACAACAGGATACTCCACACCGCGCTCGTCGGCGAGATGAACGGCCTGCTGATGGCGCTGACGGCCGGAACGCCGGAGGCCGGCCTTTGGGGCGCGCTCGGCGGCCCTCGCGCCTATACCGAGTGGATTCAGCCGTCGCCGCCCGATCCGGTCCTGACGCGCGAATCGCTGCCGGGCCTGCCGGATCGGCCGCATGACGCGGGAGGCGGAGCCGCGGTGATGGCACGCGTGGCTGCGCTGCCGCTGGAGGAGCGCGAGGCACAGATCGAACGGGAGATCGACGCCGGCAACGTGCCGGACTTCCTGCGCGCATTTCGGCCGATCACAGTGACGGGCCTGGGGCCGTCGGGCGCGGCGCACACGATCGTGTTCGAGGCCGCGCCGGACTATCTGAGCGTCGGCTCGGACGCGGATTTCGTCCGCGTCCCGCTCACGCCGATGACGGCCGGCCAGATCGCGGAGCGTTACGCCTGCGTCCTGCCAACGCGCAAGATGGTGGATGCGATCTATCGCGCCGCCGAGCTCAAGCTGGAGCCGCGCCCCATGACCGCAGACCGCGAGAGCGTCGCCACCTTCCTCCAGCACAACGCAATCGTGGAGGAGCAGCGGCGGGGAAAGCCG
>Ga0070735_10002100_pt1 | contig 18335 bp, 16 predicted proteins | sample Coa_R1_FD_66443 | JGI IMG/M metagenome (GOLD analysis project Ga0070735, IMG submission 66443) | Surface soil microbial communities from Centralia Pennsylvania, which are recovering from an underground coalmine fire - Coalmine... | ecosystem: Environmental > Terrestrial > Soil > Unclassified ... | reverse complement strand
GGCGGCCGCCTCCTCGGCACCGCCCCCTCCGGGCACTGACAGCCGGTACATGGGCAGCTCGCCGAACTCGGCGCGGGCGTCGGTCGGCCACACCGAGGGGTGGAATGGCCGCGGCTCCAGCCGGACCAGAGCGTCGGTCTCCTGGCACAGCCGGACCAGGGCCGGGCGCGGCAGCTTAGCTCTGATCGGGACGATCGGCCCGAGCGCCTCGGGGCGCACCTGCAACACCTTGCCGCTGACCGGCGAGGTTTCCGGCAGGTACATCCCGCGAGGCGGCCTGGCTTCGCGAAGCGCCGCCGCGGCGGCGCCCCTGGCTTCCAGCGGGGTGTGATACGGCAGCACCCACCCGTGCGCACGATCGATCACCAGCAACGAGCCGGAGACCAGCCGCCAGCCACGCCGGGCCAGCGCGGCGGTCACCGCGACCTTGGCCGAGTAAGGGCTGCCGATCAAGGCGACTACCGTGTCGCCGGTGGTCAGGACCACCCCGGGCAGCACGGCCAGCCGGTCGGGCCACGCGGCGAACGGCGGCATCTGCGGTGGTACGTTCCCCCAGCCGTGAAAGGTGCTGCGGGATACCAGCGTCGCGTTGTCGCTGCGCACCACGATGTCGGTCGGGGTTTCCGGGGCCGGGGCCAGCGGAAGCTGAGTCTGGGCCGCCGCCCCGGCGCGCCCGACGGCGGCATCGCGGTTGTTCTGGGCCGGCGTCGCGGCGAATTCCACATAAAATCGCGGCTTTGCCCCGCCGTGCTCGACTATGTGCGGGCGGAACGCAAACCTCAAGTACGACACCTGGACCGCTGCGGCAATTTCGATCACCTCGCCGAACACCTCAAGGTGCAGGGCTGAGGTTTTCGCTGTTTCCAATACTTCCGCTCTTCGATCTGTCGGGGGCCTTCAGCGGTTAATTGCCGCGAGCGGAACGGCGTTTGCAGGCGTCAGGACCAGTGATCCCAATCTCGAAATATCTCGGCTACCTGCCGGTATGACCTCAAGCCGAGAGCGCCGCAACAGCCCAGGAGCCCTCGCCGCCGGTCACATCGCCCCCCAGCTATATCATGACCCACCCCGTCAGGTATGTCAATTCATAGGTCTAAAATATGCTGTCGCATACAATTTAGCCTGCATTTGGCTGGTAAATGATCTATCCGGCCGCGAAATTCTCACTAACTGGGAATTCTGGTCGGCCGGGCAGCAGCGCATTCATCGCCGGCGAACCCCGAGGCGCGGCGTGGTCACCAGGCAGAACCCCGACGCAGCGTCGTAGAGGTCGCCGGGATCCATCTTCATCGGGGCCAGGGTGGCGGCCGACGGCGCGACCCGGTCGGTAGCCATGGCCCGGGCGAGCCGCGCCGCTCCGGCGAGGCCGAGGGGGGGCGCCGGCGCGCCTACGGTGGTGGCGTCGCCGAGGTCGGAGAGCCCGGCGACGATGGCGCCGAACGCGTTGTCTGGCGGTTCTGCGTCTCCGGGCCGCAGCAGGGTCTGCGCGAGCCAGAAGTACTGCTTGCGGCCCTGGTACTTCCGGTACATCCCGGAGACCAGGGCGAGCAGGCGCCCGTAGGAGTTGCGGAAGAGCGTCTCGTAGAACCGGGCCGCTTCCGTCTCGGTGATGTCTCCGTCGTCGACGGCCGTGATCGCGGCGGCGCAGAGCATCCCGCTGTACATGGCGAGATGGACGCCGGTAGACATCAGCGGGTCCAGGAAGCAGGCCGCGTCCCCGGCCATGAAATAGCCGGGACCGCAGAACCGGTCGGCGACGTAGGAGTAATCCTGCTCGACCCGGACCGGCCCGGTGAATCGCCCCGGCGCCATCATGGCGCTGACCGTCGGCGACTCGGCGATCAGCGCCAGGTACATCTCCTCCGGCGAGGCAAAGGCGGGCCGCCGAGCCTGAAACTGGGTCTTGTGGGTCACGAAGCCGACGCTGAACTCCTCGTCCTTGAGCGGGATCACCCAGTACCAGCCGTGCGGCGATGAGATGACGTCGATCCCGCCGGACGGCGTACGCGGCAACAGGTCACCCCCCTGGTAGTAGGCCCAGATGGCAACGTTGCGGAAGACCTCGTGCGGGCGGCGGTTCTGGAACTGGCGGACCGCCAGGACACCGGCCCGGCCCGAGGCGTCCACCACGTAGTCGGCGTCGAAGGTGCGCGGCTGGCCGTCGCATATCGCCCGGACCGCCACCGCCCGGTCGTCATGGAAATCTATCCCCTTGACCACGGCGCCCTGCATGACCTCGACGCCCTGGCTGGCGGCGTGCTCCAGCAGGACCTGGTCGAAGTCGGCGCGGTCGACCTGCCAGGAGCGGATGTCCTCGCCGAACATCTGCCGCCAGTCGACGGCCCAGTCCTTCTCGGCGCCCCAGCGCAGCAAGATGCCGTGCTTGACCACGTACTCGCGTGCCGCGATCTTCTCGCCGACGCCGGCGAAGTCGATGATCGCCCGGCAGGACGGGGAGATGGACTCGCCGATGTGGTAGCGCGGGAAGTGCTCCCGCTCGAGCAGCCTGACCGCGAGACCGGACCTGGCCAGTAGCGCGGCGGCGATGGAGCCGGCCGGTCCGCCGCCGACGACGATTACCTGGCGAGTCATGGGCAACCTTTCTGAGCAGTGTCACTGCCGGCCTGGGTCTTACGGCAGGTGGCCGGCGATGGCCGGGGCCACCGCCTCGGGCCGTTCCAGCAAGGGGAGATGACCGGCGTGGTCGACCGTGAGCCGGCGGCAGCCCTCGACCAGCTCACCGAGCAGCCGGGCGTTGTCAACGAAAACCGGCAGGTCCTCGCGCCCGGTCACCACCAAGGTGCGGGCCTTGATCCGGCGCAGCTGGGCGGGCGTGTGCCGGCCGGCGGTGAGCGTCTGCATCGAGCCGTCGTCGAGCTCCCGCCAGGTGTGCCGGGCGATGACCGAGCGCAACTGCTCCCGCAGCTGGGGGTGACGCTCGGTGCCCAGGAAGATATCCGGCGGCGACCGCATCCACAGGTCGACCAGGGCCTTCCCGGTCCCGGCCAGCCGCTTCAGCATCACCAGCTCCTGATAACGCTGCCGGGCCAGCGGGTCCGGGCGGGCGCCGGCCAGGGTAGGGGCGGCGAGCACAAGCCGGTCGAGCAGGTTCGGGTGGTCCACCGCGAGCTGCACCGCGGCCAGCGAACCGAACGACAGGGCGACCACCCGCCTGGCCTCCTCGGCCCGCGCGATGTCCGCGATCGCGGCTCCGAGCTGCGGCAGCGTCATCCCGGCCGGCACCGGACCGGAGCCGCCGTGGCCCGGCAGGTCGACGCCCACGTGGCGCCAGCCAGGCAGCAGTTCCCACAGCGGCCCCCACGTGCTGGAGTCCATGGTGTACCCGTGGATCCACAGCACCACGGGACCACGGCCGTGGGATCGCGTGGCGATCACGGCAGGCGGCCGAAGTCGGCGCAGAACGCGCGGAAGGCGATCACCGGCGCGTCCCGCGCGTCGTACCGGGGGACGATGCCGAGGTCCAAGTGCTCCCATAGGACCCGGTCTTCGGCGAGCGCCCTGAGGCTGCCTGCGATCAGGACCGGCAGCTCCTCCGCCTGGTCCTCCTGGACCCCCACCGCGACCCTGGCCACGCAGCCGGACCCGGCCGGTACCGCCGCGGTGATGATCACATGCCGGTTCTCCGGCGGGCCGAACAGGGTCACCACCAGGCCCGGGCTGAACGCCCGGGCATAGAACCTGGCCCGGTAGTCCCAGCGGACCGTCCCGGTACGGACCGTGTTCCAGCGGACCTGCTCCTTGATCCGTTCGGCTTGCCAGGGCGAGGTCTGCATCAGGAACTCGCCTTCGATGGCGAGCTCGCCGTGGTCGCCCGGACGGGTCTGCATCCCGGCCAGCTTCGGCACCTTGTGCAAGGCGGTGAAGTGATCGGCGTCGAACGCGTTTTCTGTGATGAGGTCGGCGGCCGCGGCGATCGGCTGGACCAGCGCGGCGACGAGCGGGTACGCGGCGTCGAGCTCCTTGTGCGTCTCGCTGAACCCGCGGTCGCCGTCCTCGTCCGCGGATAGCCGGACGAACACCGCGTCGCCCCACTGGGCCACCTCGTACTCGGGCACATGCCAGTGTTTGGCGGTGTCGCCGAGCACGATCCGCTTGCCATGGAACGGGCAGACCAGGCAGTTGCCGTCGAGCTTGCCGCCGTAGCCGAGGTGGGCGCCCCGGTGCGGGCAGCTGCCGTCGAAGATCCTCACCCGGCCGTTCTCGCGGACGGCGACGAGCCGGCGGTCGCCGATCGCCAGCGGGCTCACCTCCGCGGTGAGCTCGGAGAGGAAGACCGGCAGGTACCAACCCGAGTGCAGCATGGTCCCCGTCATTTCCGCGCTACCTCCAGAATCTGCCCAGCGGCACGGATGCCGCTGGCCATGGCCCCCTGGACCCATGGCAGCCGGGTACCGGCCACGGTCGCCTCACCCGCGAAGAACAGGGTGTCCGCGACCGGCTGCGCCCACACGGCAGCCGCCTGGCCCGCCCCGAACCCGGCGTGGGTAAAGGCGCCAAGGCTGTACCGGTCACCGCCCCAGTCCGCGACCGCCGACTCGACGACGCGGGCCCCGGCGGTCCACGGCAGCGCCGGCCTGAGGAACGCGGCGAGATCCCGCGCGTGCCGCACCGTCGCGGCGGCGCCTGCCTTGGCTACGACCAGTACCTCGGGACGGCCGGCCTGGCTGCTGACGAACCCGCGCGCGCCGTCGGCGTCGAACACGATCGCGGTATCCGGTGCCGGCCGGGAGAAGGTAACGACGGCGCAGTAGCCGTCGCCCGGCCGGAGCGCGGCGGCGGCCGCCGCCTTGCCGGGCGGCAGGTCCTCGATGACCAGCCCGCCCGCGGTGACCACGGCGCACGGCACGGTGATCACGACGGCCGAACCCGCCGCGACCCCCTCGCCGGTCACGGCCTTGATCCGGCCCGGGTGCCAGCGGACCGAGCTGACCGGGCAGCCGGTCCTGACCTCGAGGTCGCGCGCGAGCAGCCGCGGCAACTGGTCGAATCCGCCGCGGACGGTGTACTCGGCGTCGTCGAAGGCTTGGTCGCCACGGTGGGCCGCGGCGACGGCGCGGGTGCTCAGCACGTCCGGATCAGCGGCCCAGTGCTGCCGGAACCATTCCCGGGCCGCGGCCTCCTCGGCGTCGGTGAGGCCGCGGGCCATGAGCCACTTGTCGACGTCGGCGTCGTCCAGGCCGGGCGCGACGTTGAGCTGCCGCTGCAGCGCCCACGGAGCGTTCTGCCCGCGGCCCAGGACGCTCATGTCCCCGCCGACGCCGCCGACGATCGCGCAGGCTCTAACGTCGCGCGAGACGATCTGCGTGTTCTGCTCCCCGACGATCTCGTGCACCGGGTTTCGCGTGCCGTGGACCACCTGGGCGCCAAGCTCGGCGGGCCGCCCGCCGTCGGCGGGGTGGAACGTCCTGATCCGCCCGCCGATCCGGTCCCGGCCCTCGTAAACGATCACGTCGAGGCCCGCGCCGGCGAGCCGGCCGGCGCAGGTCAGGCCGCTGATGCCGGCGCCGATGACCACGACGTCAGCGGCCATCGCGGGTTCCCCCGGCCGGATCGCTGAGGTCCACCGGGCATGCGGTGAGCCGCCGCGGCACCACGCGCGCATCCCACACCAGCTCCGGTGCGTTCTCGGGGCTCAGCCGCCGGGCCAGCTCCGGCAGCAGCAGGGCGCCCACCGATCGCACCAGCTGCGCGCCGAGGCAGAAGTGGGCGCCCGCGCCGTACGCGAGGTGCGGGTTGGGCGACCGGTCGAGGACGAGCTCGTCCGCGCGGTCGAAGACCGCCGGGTCCCGGTTGGCCGCGGAGATGACAATCAGGACGGCGGCGTCGCGGGGAACCGTGGCTCCCGGCGTGGGTTCGGTACCGGGCAGCGGGACATCGGTCAGGGCGACCCGCGCGGTGAACGGGATGGGTGCCTCGAGCCGCAGGAGCTCGTCCACGGCGAGCCGGCCCCTGCCCTCGTCAGCCGCTCGCATCCAGTCGAGCGCGGCGGGCCGGGGCAGCAACCAGTACAGGGCGTTGCCGACCATCTCGGCGAGCGGCTGCCAGCCGCCCACCACCGCCAAACCGAGAATGCCGAGCCGCTCGGCCCTGGTAATCCGGCCGTCGGCGGCGAGCTGGGCCGCCGGGCAGTCGCTGGTTTCCCGGTCCAGATACCTGCTGAGCTCGCTCATGGCCATGCGTCCCGTGGTGGCCAAAGCCGGTGCCGCGAACGGGTCCAGGTTGACCGAGGCGGCCTTGGCCATGGCGGCGAACACGCCCCACTCGTGCGCCGGCAGGCCAAACAGCCTCGCGAAGACCGCGGTAGCCAGCGGCTCGCCGATCGCCTCCACCGCGTCGACCCGCCCGGCGAGCGCCCCCAGCAGCTCCGCCAGATCGTTGCTGATGCCGCCGAAGACCGAACGGACGGCGGCCGGCCCGAGCAGCAGCGAGCCAGGAGCGCGCAGCCGCTGATGTTCGGGCGGGTCCGTGGTGAGCATCGACACCGGCAGGTCGTCGCGCCGCGCCCGCTGACGCTGGCCGCGGGCCGCGGAGAACCGGTCGTCGCGCAGCACCGCCGAGCAGGCGGCATGGCCCGTGATCAGCCACGCGCCGGAGCGCCGGTCAAAGTGGACCGGCGAGTGCCGCTGTAGCCAGCGGTAGGCCACGAACGGGTCGATCCGGCCCTCCGGTGCGAACGGATGGGCAATCTCGTCCGGCAGGTCGACGGGCGTCGTCACGAAGTTTGCCCCTTGGGGCTCTTCCATCGGAACGTCATCGCGGCGAGGATCCCCCCGGCCACCGCCCACACCGCAAGTACGAGCGCGATCCGGCTGAGTTCCCAGTGGCCCGCGGGCTCCACCACGGTGAAGGAGTCGGGCAGGAACACTGACCTGAACCCCTGGGCCATCCACTTCACCGGGAACAGCGCGGCGGTGCTCTGCATCCACCGCGGCAGCTCGTTGAACGGGAAGAAGACTCCCGAGATGAACTGCAGCGCCATGAAGACCGGAGTGACCACCGCGGCGGCGGAGCGGCCGTTCGGGATCAGGGCGGTGTAGGCGATCGCCGCCAGCGCGCAGGCCACCGTGCCGAGCCCGAGATCCCAGCCGAGCGTCAGCCAGCGCTGCCCGGTCGACGGCATCGGCAGGTGAAACAAGACCACCGCGATCCCGATCAGCAGGACCGTCTCGAGCACCGTCGTGACCACGACGCGGACCAGCTTGCCGGCGAAATACGCCGATTTCGGCATCGGTGTCAGCCCGATCCGCCTGATCATCCCGGAGTCGCGCTCGAGCGCGATGCTGATCGCCAGGCCGGAGAATGCGGTGCTCATTACCCCGGCCGCGATGATGCCGGCCATGAACACCTGCTTGACGTCGGTCTGCGTGCCCTTCACCGTGCCAGAGAAGATCGACCCGAAGATGAGGAGCAGCAGCACCGGAAACATCAGGGTGAACACCAGCGACTGCTTGTTACGGAAGAACGCCTTCAGCTCGACGGAGGACCGGGCCGCGCCGGCCCGCCACAGACCCGGAAGCCGCGCCTGCCCGCCGGGCACCGCCGCCGCCGCGGTCCGCTCCGCTGATCGGGTGGCGGTCACGAGGTGCTGCCTGTCGATGCGGTCTGGCGGTTGCGGCGGATCAGGTCGAGATAAACCTCTTCCAGCGTCGGCTGGTGCACCCGCAGCTCCGGCAGTTCGGTAGTGCCCGCTGTCTCGGCCCACCGCAGCAGCGCGCGGATGACCGCGCACGGGGTCGGGGTCAGGACGCTGACGGAGGCCCCGTGCGTCTCCACCGCGCTGCTGCCGGGCAGCGGCGGCAGCTCACGCCCGTCCAGCGCGGGCGAGCGCAGGAAGGAGACGGTGGTCGGCGTGTCGGCCCGCCCGCCGAGTTCGTGCATCGCGCCGCTCTCCACCACCCGGCCGTCGACGATGATCGCCGCCCGCTGGGCCAGCGCCTCCGCCTCCTCCAGGTAGTGCGTGGTGAGCACGGTGGTCTTGCCGCGGTCGGCGAAGTACCTGACCAGGTCCCAGGCCTCCCGGCGAGCGACCGGGTCCAGGCCGGTGGTCGGCTCGTCGAGAAAGATCAACTCAGGGTCGCCGATCACCCCCACCGCCACGTCAAGGCGGCGCTGCTGGCCGCCGGAAAGCGCGACCGTCTGCTTCTTCCGCTGCTCGGTCAGCCCCACCATGTCCAGGACCTGCGCGACCGGCAGCGGCGCCGGGTAGAACGCGGCGAAGTGCCCGATGACCTCGCCCACCGTCAGGTCGAGGTAGACGCCGGTGCTCTGCGGCACCACGCCGATCCTCGCCCGCCAGGAGCGGCGGTCCTGCGCCGGGTCGGATCCCAGCACCTGGACATCGCCCGCGCTGCGGTTGCGGATCCCCTCCAGGATCTCCACCGTCGTGGTTTTCCCCGCCCCGTTCGGTCCGAGCAGCGCGAATACCTCACCCTTATGCACATCCAGGTCGATTCCACGGACCGCCTGGTGATTTCCATAGTGCTTCGTCAATCCACGGACGGTGATGGGTTGGACCGCGCCGACGACCACCTAAGAGCTCCTTTTGCTGTACTGGTTTTGCCCCCAGTCTGACACAGCGGGTCAGCGGAGCCAATGCTGCTCAATTTCCGGCCGGGGTCGCACATTGAAAATTCTGCGCAGCGGGGCTACATTGCGGTGACTCGCCCCGGTGGATGCGTACATCTAATACGTATCGGGCTGCTGATTGCGTACAATTCTGCGGCTCAGGGTTTTGAATTGGCGTACGTATCGCATACGCATGCGTAGGCCGGCCGCCATTCGACGTACGACAGGTGATCCGCATGCACAAACATCTGGTCCTGCCGCCAGGTCCGGCCGGAGCAGTCGATCTGGAACGGATGCGGCAGGCGCCGCTGGACTTCGTCACCGAGCTGGCAGGCACCTATGGCGACGTCACCCGTCACCAGGCGGACGGCGACACCGTGTATATGGTGAACCGGCCCGACCTGGCCCGTTACGTGCTCAAGGAGAACGGCGCCAACTACGGCAAGGAGCACACCCCCGACGACCACATGCTGCGGCCACTGCTCGGCAACGGCCTGCTGACCAGCGACGGCGAGGTGTGGGCGAGGCAACGCCGCGCGTGCGCCCCGGCCTTCAGGCTTACCGAGGTCAGGACGTTCGACGGCATCATAACCGAGGCGGCCCACGGCCTGCTCGACCGCTGGCGGCCCGCGATCGAGTCGGGCGCGCCGCTCGCCGTCGACCACCACCTGACCGCGCTCACCCTGACCATCATCACCCGGGCGATCCTCGGCGTCGATATCGACGGCGTGGGGGAGGGCTTCGGGCAGGCGGTGGACGCCGTCAACAGCTGCATCGGGCACTACGTACCGCCCGAAGACCCGGATCCGGCCGACACCGCCCGGCGCCAGCAGAGCTTCAACCGGGCCCGGATATTCCTGGACACGGTGACTCGCACCCTGATCTCCGCGCGCCGGGTCGCCGGGCCTGACCCTGGCCGCGGCACGTTGCTCGACGCGCTGCTCGACAGCGAGCTCACCGGGTCCGACGTCGAACTGCGGGACCAGGTCCTCACCCTGATCATGGCCGGGCACGAGACCACCGCGAAGGCGCTGACCTGGACGCTTTACCTGCTCGACCGGCATCCGGAGCAAGCGGCGCTGGTCCGGGCCGAGGTTGACCAGGTGCTCGGCGACCGCACCCCGACCGCTGCCGACCAGCCGCGCCTGCTCCGGTGCAGACGGGCCATCCAGGAGGCGATGCGGCTGTATCCACCGGTCTGGCTGATCTCCAGGCGGGCCCGGGCAGCGGACGAGATCGACGGCTACGACGTGGAGCCAGGGACGCTGGTCTGCATCAGCCAGTGGGTACTGCACCGCGATCCGCGCTACTGGAGCCGCCCCCAGGAGTTCCGGCCGGAACGGTTCGCCGAGCCCGTCCGGCCCAGTCACCTCTACCTGCCGTTCGGCGGCGGTGAGCGGATCTGCATTGGCCAGCACTTCGCGATGGTGGAGGCGACACTGGTGCTCGCCATGCTCATCCAGAACGTCCGGCTCGAACTCGTCGACGGCTTCCCGGTCGAGCCGGAGGCCCTGGTCACGCTGCGGCCGCGGTACGGCATGAGCATGATCGCCCGACGCCCGTGAGCAGGTCAGGATCATACGATCCGGCCCGCACCACGGCCGGCGGCCTGGCCGGAGAGATCGCCAGGCTGGAGGCGCAGGCCGAGTTCTCCTTCGCCGAGGAACTGCGCATCCTGCGGGAGTCGGGCATCGGCGGGTCAGGCACGCTGCTGGAACTCGGCGCCGGTTCCGGTGCGGTGACCCGGCGGCTGCGCGCCGCCCTGCCGGACGCGAGAATCCTCGCGCTCGACATCGACGAGACCTTGTGGCGGTCCGCCCGCGCCGCGGACACGGCGCTGGTCGTCGGCGACGCGGCCCGGCTGCCGCTGCCGGACAACTGCGTAGACGCCGTCGTGCTGCGCTATGTCCTGCAGCACATTGCTGATCCCGGGCCGGTGCTGGCCGAGGCAGGCCGGGTCCTGCGGCCCGCGGGCCGGGTCGTGGTCATCGATGTCGACGGCGCCTGCTGGGGCCTGGCTGACCCCATGTATCCCGAACTGGCCGGGGTGCACGCCAAGGTGGCGGCGGCCCAGCGTGCGGCCGGCGGCGACCGGTCGATCGGCCGTCGGCTCACCCGGCTGCTGCGCGACGCGGGCTTCGATCATGTCGCGCTGCGGCTGTTCGGCACCACCAGCGACGACCGCCCGATGGAGGCGTTCGCGCCGCACCTGGGGCCGCAACGACTCGAACCGCTGCTCGCCGCCGGCCAGCTATCCTTCGCCGAGGTAGCGCTGGCGGCCGACCGATGGGCGCGGTTCCGCCAGGACCCGGATGCCTGGGTGATGCTGGTCGGTTTCGCCGCGGTAGGCACGGCGACATGACCGCGCCGGTCAGTACCGCGGCTTGCGGGTCAGCGCGAGGCCGGCCAGCAGGAACGCGACGCCCAGAATGCCGGCGATGATCGCCGTCGTGGACTCGGACGGCTTGTGGCTCATCGCGGTCACCGTCGTGAACAGGCCGACGGCGGCGCTGATGTAGCAGAAGATCGTGATGAAGATCTTCAGTTTGACATTCACGGGGTTCCTTTCAGCTGAATACGTACAACGTCCTAAGACTGCTGCCTTAGGCATCTCATACGTACTTTCTATGCGTATATAGAGGGGCCTACAAACGGATAATATACGGCAGCAGGCGAGACCGCTCAATACTTACCGAACAGGAACGGGAAGTTAAGTCTGGCGAGCTCGCTAGCCCGCATGTAAATCTTAACGATATCGGCGGCGGAAAACCTCGCCGAAATGAGAACCGAAGTTCTGGAAAGAGGAGAACGCCGTGGCTTTGGACCCCAGAAAGCGCGCCGAGTTCGTCAACGCCTACACCCGTGCCCTGATCACCGCCTGGTCGAGCGACGCCTACGCAGCCAGGCTCAGCACGGACGCGCGGGGGGCGCTCGCCGAGGCGGGCCTGCAGATCCCGGCGGACGCCGAGATCGTTATCCAGCGCAGCGTGCCCAGCGGCCAGCACGAGGGCAACCTCGAGGTGCAGGTCGAGCTCTGGGAGGCCGGTCTGGCCACCGGCCGTTACGAGTTCCACATTCCCGAGACGCCGCAGATCGACATGGCCGAGCTTTCCGAAGGCGACCTGTCCGACGTCGCCGCCGGCGGTACCTCGTGCTGCTGCCCCTGCAGCTGCTGCACCTGATCACCGCACCGTCTTACGCAACCGCACCGGTCCTGAAGGAGGGACCGGTGCGGTCGTTATCCCAGGGGGTTGCCATCATGCTGGCGGACGGCCCCGTCCCGGTCCTCGGCGGCCACGAGCTGATGATATTGCTCCTCCAGGTCGGACTGCTGCTCACGCTCGCCGTGCTGCTCGGCCGGGTTGCCATCCGGTTCCGGATGTCGGCCATCGTCGGCGAACTGCTCGCTGGCGTGTTGCTGGGCCCGTCGCTGCTGGCCCATCTGCTGCCGAGGCTGTCCGGCTGGCTGCTCCCCCTGAAGCCGGAGCAGTTTCACCTTCTCGACGCGGTCGGCCAGATCGGCGTGATCCTGCTCGTCGGGATCACCGGAACCCAGCTGGACTTCGGGCTGGTCCGGCGGCGCAGCGCCACGGCCATCCGGGTCGCCATCCCCGGCCTGGCGGTCCCGCTGGCCCTCGGGGTCGCGGGAGGGTTCCTGATCCCGGCCGCCCTCCTGGCCCGCGGGTCGGATCGCCTCGTGTTCGCCCTGTTCGTCGGCGTCGCGATGTCGGTCAGCGCCATCCCGGTCATCGCTAAGACGCTGCAGGACATGGGCTTGCTGCACCGTAACATCGGGCAGCTTACGCTGGCCGCGGCGACGGTGGACGACACGCTCGGCTGGCTCATGCTCTCGATCGTCGCTGCCCTGGCGACGAAGGGCGTGCAGGCCGCTACCATCGGCCGCCAGACCGGCCTGCTGGTGGTGTTCCTGGTCGTGGTGACCCTGCTGGGCCGCCCGGCGGTGGCCGCCGTGATGCGGATCGCGAGCCGGGCCGATGGCGATGGACCGATCACGACGTACGCCGTCGTGATCATGGTGCTGGGAGCCGCCGTGACCCAGGCCATGGGGCTGGAGGCGGTGTTCGGCGCCTTCGTGGCCGGGATGGTCATAGGCACGTGCGGGCACGTGGACCCCGGCAGGCTCGCCTCGATGCGTACGGTCACGCTCTCTGTTATCGCGCCGGTCTTCTTCGCCACGGTCGGACTCCGGGTCGACCTGACCATGCTCCGCAGACCGGTCGTGCTCCTGGCCGTGCTGATGATGCTGGCCATCGCGGTCATCGGCAAGTTCGCCGGCTCGTTTGCCGGGGCGAAGGCCAGCCGACTGACCAGCTGGGAGGCTCTCGCCCTCGGTGCCGGCCTGAACGCGAGGGGAGTCGTGCAGCTGGTCGTGGCCACCGTGGGTCTGCAGCTCGGCGTTCTCACCACGGTCACCTACACCATCGTCGTGCTCATCGCCATCACCACATCCGTGATGACGCCCTCGATATTGCGCATGGCGATGGCGCATGTGGAGCACACCGATGAGGAACGACTCCGCGCGGCCGTCTACGCGGCCCACGTCCCGAGGTAGCGCCCCGGCGGGGCAGTGCGCTCCGTCGCGCGTCCCAGATCCCTTGCGCGACGCTGCCTGTGCTGGGTTCTACAGCTCATCCGGCGGCAGGCTCACCGCGGAACGATTGCCGCTTTGGGCAGCCGCTTGAGCTTCCCGCTGCCGGGAATGTGCTCATCTGCTGCGCCCGTCCCCGCTCCGACGTCGTCCTGATGCGTAGCGGCGCGTGTATCAGGCTTGGCAGAAAGCCCTCTTCTGTGAGTGGAGAGCGTGCTGACCGAGCTGAAGAACCTGTCTCGGGTGGATCGCCACCCACGCCGCTCCGGCCCGGTACCGGGCCTGGCGACAGGGAACGGCCGGAGCGGCCCTTCATTGAGCTGCTGCCCGGTCCGATCAGGAATGTGCTCCGTTTTACGCGGACGCGAGTGCGACATCTCGAACCGACAAGGAGTGCGTGGTGGTGGTTGGAAATCGACCGAAAACGGTCGACGGGTTCGCGCTGGGTGACCTCGTGGAGATCAGGTCCGCCGAGGAGATCCTCGCCGGGCTGGATTCGCGTGGCGAACACGACTCCCTGCAGTTCATGCCGGAGATGCTGCAGTACTGCGGCCGGACGTTCCGAATCGACAAGATCGCCGGCAAGACCTGCGACACGGTCAACTGGTCCGGCATGCGCGAGATGCAGAACACGGTCCACCTGGCCGACGTGCGCTGCGACGGGCAGGCCCACGGGGGGTGCCAGGCGGGCTGCCTCATCTACTGGAAGACGAGTTGGGTCAAGCCGGCGAGCGGCAACAGCGCCGGCTCCGGTGCGCCGGGCCTGCGGACGCTGCCGATCGCCGCGGTCACGCGACCAGAGGCCACGCCGCGGGCCGCGTGCACGCCGCAGCGGTTGGCGGAGGTGGCCCACGGCGGCTGCCGGCCCGCGGCCGAGCACGCGGAGGCCGGCGAGACGCTCTACTCCTGTCAGGCCACAGAGCTTCCGCGGGCCGTCGGCCGGGTCATCCCGATGCACGACGCCAGGCAGTACGTTGACGACGTTCGCTACGGCAACGCGTCGGTCTGGAGCGTAGCGCGGGGGATCCTCGTCGGTGCCTTCAACCAGTTCCAGGACCTCTCCCTCAAGCTCCCGGCCCGGCTCCGGATCCGCGGCGGCAACCGCTATCCGTTCCTGTTCGGGACCGCGACCAAGGGCCATGTGGAGAAGCTCGATCTGCAGCCGGGCGAATGGGTCCGGGTGAAATCGGCCGAGGAGATTGAGAAGACGCTGAACAGCAACTACCGCAACCGGGGCCTCCACTTCGACCGGGAGATGCTGCGGTACTGCGGGAAGGTGGTGCAGGTGCACCATCGCGTCAACCAGATCATCGACGAGCCGACCGGCAAGATGATCACGATGAAGACGCCCTGCATCATCCTCTCCGATGTGGTCTGTATGGCCGACTTTCACCGCAGCTGCCCCCGGAAGATCTACGCCTACTGGCGCGAGATCTGGCTGGAGCGCGTCCCCGAGCCCGTCCGGACCGATCGCTTCGTCGTTGCCGACGGCGTCGCCGGCAACGGGCAGTAGTCAGCGAGCGAGGCGGTTCGATCTGAGTCCCGCACTTGATTTGATCTTGACTAGGTTTCCGGCGGCCGTCGGTAGCCGCTGCTGACGCTAGCTGCCTTCTGCAGCGCCGGCCCAGCGGACAATTTCCGAATTTTATATCGCCATAGATTCCTAAGCGGCCACCGGTATTCCCGCAGGCCAGCGCCAGGAAGGCGCTACACAGACCAAGCGCCCCCAGCAGGATTCGAACCTGCGCTCCCGCCTCCGGAGGGCGGTGCTCTATCCCCTGAGCTATGGGGGCTGTGCGACATCAAAGGCTACCAGTCGCAAAGCCCGCGCGGACACGTCCCGCCAGGAGGCTCCAGCACTGCTCGCGAGACGCTACCCTCACGCGGGTGACGCACGGATTGGGACGGGTGCTCGTCGTCGACGACGACGAGGTGATCAGGCGGCTGATCGCGGTAAACCTCCAGCTCGAGGGCTTCGAGGTGGAGACCGCGGTGGACGGGCAGGACTGCCTGGACAAGGTGACGGATATCGACCCGGACGTCATCACGCTGGACGTGATGATGCCCAGGCTCGACGGCTGGGAGACGGCGGTGCAGCTGCGCCGCTCGCCGGACACGGCCCACATCAAGGTGGTGCTGATCACCGCGCGGGCCCAGGAGGACGACAAGGCCCACGGCGCCCGCGTCGGCGCCGACGCGTACCTGACCAAGCCGTTCGACCCGAACGAGATGATCCGCGTCGTCCGCGAGCTGGCCGGCACCAGCCAAGCATGATCACCGCCGACCTGCGGCGCGCCATCGTCGCCGCGGCCGGCCACGACCCCCTGCTCCGCCCCGGCCCGCGGCCGGGCAGCTACACCTCCAGCCTCCCGTTCCGCCTCAGCCAGGAAGAACACAAGGCCCTCACGGACCGCCTCAGCGCGGAGCCCTGGATAAAAACCGCCGAGATCGCCGGCCACCTCACCATTACCGTCACACACGACGCACTGGCCACACTCGCGGTGCGCATCGCCCGGGCCGGCCCGGCCTGCGCCGCCAGCGACGCCCTGCACGGCCGCACCGTGCCCGCCCACGCGGACCTCACCGCGTACCTGACCGCCCGGCTCGCCGCGACCGCGGGCGCGACCTTGTCTTTTTATCCCGAACGGGCCGTGGTTCGGGCCCCGGAAACCCGCTCACCGGTATCCGCGGCGGTCGCCTACGCGGGCCCCGACGCGGTCCGGTACGCCCTGGCCGCCACGCCGCCCGGCGGCGTCACGCCCAGCGCCGAGGTCATCGCCAGGCAAGTCCTCGGCAATCCCGCTTATGCTGTTCGGTACGCGCATGCCGCCGCTGCCGCCGTGCTGCGCTGGGCCGCCGCGCTGGACACAGGACCAGGCGGGTTCCGGCCGCGCCAGCTCACGGCACCCCAGGAGCTGGCGCTGCTCGACGCGTTGTCCTGGCTCCCGGAACGGGTGGCCATGGCCGCGCGCCGCGGCCGGCCCGACGACTTCGCCGGGTACCTGGCCGAACTGGCAGCGCGAACGCTTGACACCATGAGCACTACGGGTTTTACCACGATATCGAGTATCAGCAGCGAACGGCTGTGGCTGGCGGACGCGGCGCGGACCGGGCTCGCCGCCGGGCTCGAGCTGCTCGGCGTGGACGCGCCGGAAAGGATATAGATGAGCCGCGTCGCCCACCCGGCCGGGCCTCGCCACGGTGACGTGCTGCCCGCCGACCACCCGCCCGCCCCGCCGAACGACCTCAACCTCCTGCACCCTGGCATCTGGCCGCGCGGCGCGCGGCGGGACGGCGGGGTGCTCACGCTGGGCGGCGCGGACGTGCGCGAGCTGGCCGGGAGGTTCGGCACGCCGCTGTACGTGTGCGACGAGGCCGACGTGCGGTCCCGGTGCCGGGAGTACGTGGAGGCGTTCGGCCCGCAGGCCCGGGTGTTCTACGCGGCCAAGGCGTTCTGCTCCCGGGCCGTGCTGCGCTGGGTGAGCGCCGAAGGCCTCGGCATCGACGTGTGCACCGGCGGCGAGCTGGAGGTGGCGCTGTCGGTCGGCGTGCCGGCCGAGCAGATCACCCTGCACGGCAACAACAAGACCCAGGACGAGCTGGCCCGCGCGGTCGACGCCGGCGTCGGGCACATCGTGACCGATTCCTTCGAGGAGATCGCCCGGCTCGCCTACCTGACCGGTGCCGGGGACCCGGGCGTCCCCGCGGCCCGGCCGAAGGTCCTGGTCCGCGTGACCACCGGCGTGGAGGCGCACACCCACGAGTTCATGGCCACCGCGCACGACGACCAGAAGTTCGGCTTCTCGCTGGCCTCCGGCGCGGCCGACGAGGCGGTGCGGCGGGTCATCGCGTGCCCGGGGCTGGAGTTCGCCGGGCTGCACTCGCACATCGGCTCGCAGATCTTCGACGCGGCCGGCTTCGAGGTGGCCGCGCACCGGGTGATCGAGCTGGCCGTCCGGATCCGGGACGAGCACGGCATCCAGATCGCCGAGCTCGACCTGGGCGGCGGGTTCGGCATCGCCTACACCGACGAGGACGACGCCCCCGAGGTCAAGGACCTGGCGCAGAGCCTGCGCCAGATCGTGGACGTGCAGTGCGCCATGGCCGGGCTGGCCCGGCCGCGGCTGACCGTCGAGCCGGGCCGGGCCATCGTCGGGCCGTCCATGGTGACGCTGTACACGGTGGGCACGATCAAGGACGTGGACGGGCTGCGCACCTACGTCAGCGTGGACGGCGGGATGAGCGACAACATCAGGACCGCCCTGTACGACGCGGAGTACACGACCGCGCTCGCCTCCCGCGAGTCCGCGGCCCCGCCCATGCTGTCCCGGGTGGTGGGCCGGCACTGCGAGAGCGGCGACATCGTGGTCCGGCACGCCTACCTGCCGTCCGACCTGGCCGCCGGCGACCTGCTGGCCGTCGCCGCTACCGGCGCCTACTGCCGGTCCCTGGCCAGCAACTACAACCACGTCCCCCGCCCCGCCGTGGTCGCGGTCGCCGACGGCGCCGACCCGGTCGTGATCGTCCGCCGCGAGACCCTGGACGACCTGCTCAAACTGGACCTCGGATGATGGGAAACCCGCCTGCCCCGCCCGGCGCCCACGACCCCGCCCCGCCGACCCTGCCCACGCTCAAGGTAGCCCTGCTCGGCTGCGGGGTGGTCGGCTCCGAGGTGGCCCGGCTGCTCACCGAGCAGGCCGGCGACCTGGCCCTGCGGATCGGGGCCCGGCTCGAGCTGGCCGGCATCGCGGTGCGCCGGGTCGGCCACCCGCGGGCCGCGGGCATCGACCGGGCGCTGCTCACCGCGGACGCGCACGCGCTGGTCACCCGGCCAGACGTGGACATCGTGGTCGAGGTGATCGGCGGCATCGAGCCGGCCCGCTCGCTGCTGCTGGCCGCGCTGAAGAACGGCACGCCGGTGGTGACCGCGAACAAGGCGCTGCTCGCCGAGGACGGCGCGGAGATCCACGGCGCGGCCCGCGAGTTCGGCGCCGACTTGTACTACGAGGCCTCGGTGGCCGGGGCCATCCCGCTGCTGCGCCCGCTGCGCGAGTCGCTGGCCGGGGACACCGTGCACCGCGTGCTCGGCATCGTCAACGGCACCACCAACTTCATCCTGGACCGGATGGACTCCTCCGGC
>Ga0070735_10002098_pt1 | contig 18362 bp, 19 predicted proteins | sample Coa_R1_FD_66443 | JGI IMG/M metagenome (GOLD analysis project Ga0070735, IMG submission 66443) | Surface soil microbial communities from Centralia Pennsylvania, which are recovering from an underground coalmine fire - Coalmine... | ecosystem: Environmental > Terrestrial > Soil > Unclassified ... | reverse complement strand
TAATTTTTCTCGAAAAATTCACGCAGTTACTGCTAAAGGATTTGAATTAAAAATTATTATGTTTGTTTTTGCTTATGCTACAAAGTTTTTAGTAGCAACTTAGGTTAGTAATAATATAACTATCTATACAAGAGTAATACGCCATGAAAAACAGTATTTTGCAAATCAATTCCTTAACAAAAACATATGAAAGTAATGGCAACATTGTTAACGCACTTAATAATGTATCTTTTACTATTGATGCGGGTGAAATATTCGGCCTTCTCGGCGTAAACGGTGCGGGAAAAACCACACTGTCATCTATTTTAGCAACACTCCATCCACCAACATCAGGCGATATACTGTATAATGGAACTTCTATTTATAATGATATTGATGCCTATCGCATGAATCTGGGTTTTTGCCCCCAACATCAAAATTTGGATCAATTTTTAACGGTAGAAGAAAATTTATATTTTGCAGGCCGTTATTTTTTAATTCCTAAAGCTGTTTTAGCAGAAAGAGTTGCATCTCTTATTGAACGCTTTGGATTACAAAAATATGCGCACTTTTCTATCAATCAACTTTCTGGTGGTAATAAACAACGCGTACTTATTGCACGCGCATTAATTCACCATCCTAAAATTATTATTTTTGATGAACCAACCGTTGGCTTGGATCCTGATATACGCCGTGCATTATGGCAAGAAATTAAATCATTAAAAAATATGGGTATTACTATTATTTTGACCACCCATTACCTTGATGAAGCAGAACAACTATCTGATAGAATCTGCTTTCTGCATAAAGGAAAAATTATTCTCATTGAATCAGTACAAAAACTTAAATCTGAGCGCAACAAAGAACGGCTCGAAGATATATTTATCGATCTTGTACAAGAACAACAAGAGGAGTAAATAAGATGAACAGCTTTACTCAAAATATCTCAATTTTTTATGCTTTGATGACACGTGATATTAAAGTACTGCGACAACGTTTGCATGATATTATTATCGATGGTTTAATTCTTGTATGCGTTACGGTGCTTGTGTTTGGTTATTTGCTACCAAAATTAGGTATGCCTACCAAACTTATTGGACCAATTTTTTTGGGCAATTCATTATCTTTTTTTCTTGCTTCACTCGGATATGCATTTGCAACACGCATGGTGTATGATCTTAAGTTTGATCGCTTTATTGAATATTTTTTAACATTGCCATTGCCAAAACGCTGGCTATTCGTTTATTTTCTCAGTTCATTTATTATAGAAACAAGCATTGTCACGTTGCCACTGGTTACTTTTGGTATTGTATTACTTGGTGATAATTTTGGTCCTATTAATGGAAGTTTTATAACTTTTTTATTCATTTATTTTTTGGTACTTCTTTTTTGGGCCCTTTTCTTTTTAGGATCAAGTTTTACGTTCAGTTATCAGTGGTTTAAAAATAATATGTGGGCACGCCGCCTTACACCCCTTTTTATGTTGAGCCCTGCATTTTTTACGCTCAAAAGTATAACTCTCATCGTTCCCACCTGTGCAAAGTTGATGCTACTCAATCCACTTACCTATCTTATTGAAGGTTTGCGCAGCTCACTATTGGGTGGAAATGATTATTTGCCTCTGACTACGTGTTGTATAGGAATAACAGTTACCCTTGTTTGTATGGCAATTCGATTGTATCATGGTTTTCATCAACAACTTGATCCGGTATAAGGAAACACAATGATATCTGAAAAAACTACCCGTACTCTTTCTATTTTTATGGAATTCTTACGCCGCGACTTGTATGTTTATACGCGTCAAATGCGTGATCATATTATTAATTATTCTCTGGTGTATCCGCTGCTTTATATATTTTGTTTTGCATATTTACAAACACAAATCTATTTTCATGGACAAACGTATATCGGAGCAATCGTATTTACCGGAACATGCCTCATTCCTCTGATGGCAATGACCTTCCACATTACTTTTGATTTACTTTTTGATTTAGAAAAAAACCGTCATACCGATTTTCAAATAATGGTACTTAATCCGCATCTTATTATTATTGAGCAAATTTTATTTTCTTCTCTTTTTACTTTTGCGGTAATGATCCCTTATTTTCTTTTAGCCCGTATTTTTGCAAGCTCATGTATTAATCTGGAACATGTTTCTTGGCCATCTTTGTATGTAATCTTATATTGCGGCTCATTATGTATTTCTGCTTATCATAAACTTGCTGCAACTATATTAACAGTTAAGAAAATTAACATGTTTTGGACTCGTGTTAATCATATTCTCTTAGTTTTAGGTGGCTTTTGGATTCCACTCTATACCATTCAATCTTTTTCTCCGCTGTTAGGATTTTTGCTCCGCTTGAATCCTATTGTCTACTTTACTGAAGGATTGCGCCAATCGATTGTTGGCGGCACACAGTTCTTACCTTTATCACAATGCATCGGTGCATTGTTGGTACTGACTATCATCTTTACTGCTCTTGCCTGTTATTTTTTTAAAAAACGCGTTGATCATCTTTAAAACGATGTAACTCCACGATTGCCCATATAAATATCAAACTATTCTTTCTTGAGTATCAAAAGAGATAGTCTGTCTTTTAAGGGGGAATCGTGACAATGATAGTAAAAAAGATACTTTCTATTCTTTTTTATACCACGTCTCTGTGCGCAATGGAGCCCAAGCTCTTTAGCGTAGTAATTCTTGATACCACTATTAACATCAGAAAAGAATCTATCTTTAACGCGGATAAACATTTAGATTTTTTGGTAGTTGGGCTTAACCAACAATCCCTTCTTAAGCAAGATAATAATCCTTTTTCTTTTAATGTAGGAAGAATACAATACTCTCACCAAAAAAAGCTATATGAAGAAGAAATACATCAACCAGATCAAGAGAATCTATGGTCAGAGAGAAAAATATATAAAATGAATAAGCAGTTGCACAGTTGTGAAAATATTGCAAAGGTAAATTCACAACGTGTTGCCTGTAATGTTCTTAAGCTTACTGAACCGGTTATTTTATCTTTTTATTCGTATCAAAATGAAGAACTACAAATAAGTTATTTTATTGAAATAGTAGATCCTCGCGATAATAAATCTAAAGTATGCGATTTTGGCGGTAAAGAAGCGTTAGAAATAGGATCTCTGCATTTAGGAGAATGCTATGACTATATCTTATCTTCCGATGATACATATAATTTATCTCGATTTTTTCAACAATTAAAAAGTAAACCAAAGAAAAGTATAGGCTTTTATCCTCTTGGCTCTGGAATGGGTTTTTCTCCTAAAACCACCGCGCATGTTGCTATAAAAAGCATTTTAAAATTTATTCGCAATAATCCCCGCGAATATAGCACTATAGATTTTTTTATGCAAAAAGAGGTGGATTTTAAAAAATTTAAGCATTCTCTCAACAAATATTTAGGAGAAGTACGCAAAATATGCCTTGTACTTTCCGCTCATACAAAAAAAGATGGTATTTTTTCACTATTTCCCCGCGACATACTATACTATATCGCACATATTCTTGATTTAATTACGTAACAACACCACAAAGGATTTTAGTGAAAAAGTCTCTTTTATTCTTATCTTTTTTTTCTATCGTATGTATTTACTCAATGGAAGACACTCAACGTTGGAAAATTACGTGCAATAAAACAAATATCCATCTTACCACTGATTTGTTTGAAGCATGTGATAAAGCGTATGTTATTGTTGCCGGCAAACATGAGCAAAATTTATTCCATCCATGCCCTGAAGAAGGATATGATATGGTAAAAACAATATATCATTCTTCTATCGATCAGATATATAAAGATAAAAATAATAAAAAAGAGATACATAACGCTGTTTTTATGAAAATTGTGGAACCATTTTTAATCTCCGAAAATAAAGATGAAAAAGACAAAAACCCTACCTATACAGTTTATACTCCAAATGCGTGCGTTGATTATACAGGAGAAAGAGCAGCTGTTAACGCATACGCAGATTTAATGCTCTGTTACCGTAATGCTTTAAAATTTTGCATGGATAATTATGAAAGCATATTATCAAACATAGACTTTAATTCAGAAAAGCTCGATGAAATCTTAAAAAAACCTACATCTATTGCGATTTCTTCTTTAAGTACCAATGTGGGATTACCTTATGATAAAGCTTCACTCAGTGCAGTAGCAGAAATAATCGGATTTATTGAAAATAACAAACAAGTATATGATGATATTTATGTAGCAGTGAATAATATTACAGAGTTTAACTTTTACAAACTATACTTATTAAAACGTACCGATTTATTCCATAAAATATGCCTTTTTTATTTGGGACATGCATTGGATAAAGAAAGCATTTTATCTTTATTACCAAAAGATTTGATTATCTATATATACAATTATTTGCTTAACAACCACTGAGAATTTTCATGATAAAAAAAACACTTTTATTGATTCTTTCTTTTTGCGGTATTGATGCAATGGAAAATAACATTGAATGGGTTGTAAAATACCAAAAAACAAAAATCCATCTTACGACTGAATCATTGTATGATATTTGTGATAAAGTAAACATTGCTATAGTAGGGCATCATCAGCAAGATCTCTTGTTTCAAACTCACCCTGATGATCCTCGATGTACGGGAAATTTCTATATACGATTTTTTATTTATAAAACAAAAGATATTCAGAAAAGAAAAGACCAAGGTATGTGCATAACGGTAATGGAACCATGCCTCAAAAAAAATAGTTATTTAAATAAACATCAGCAATTAGCAAAAAGATGTGAATATGTTTCTCTAAAAGACCAAGCTCTTTACACAGATGATGCTTTGGACGTAGCATCTCAAGATTTAACCACTTGTTATTATAATGCTCTATCTTTCATAATAAACACTCATGTTATAAAAGAATACTCTTCCTACGCAAAGTATCAACCGCACCCTAATCCAAAAAGTATTGCGCTTCCAACTTTAAGTACCACAACAGGATTTCCTTTTGATGATGCTGCACCCATTGCAATAAAAACTGTTGTAAATTTTATTAAAGCTCAGCCTGAATGCTATGATGATATTTATTTAAGTGTTGATGATATGATGCAATTTAATACATATAAAAAGTTGTTATTAAAGCGTACGGGATCATGGGATAAAATGTTACTTTTTTATTTGATCTATAAAAAGGGAAATAATATTTTAAGCTTTTTGCCTCACGATGTAATAAAGCTAATTCTGCAATTAATATAAAAATGAAGAATGAGTAAAGAAAAAAGAAAGAAAAGATAAATCCCCAACTTGAGCGTTGGGGACCCTAACCTTCACTCCGTTACGGTTGATTTTTCGTGGAGGGTTCTTGCCAACCCTCCACACCACAGGCACAAACAGTTCCTTTTGATCCCTATAAAGGCGCGAACTCGGTCCCAAGCTTACTCATAAGAATGAGCAATCTAAAGACCTCACACAGGCGCGCCTTATCAGCCTTGGTTACAAAACTAAATTGGATCTCATAATTCAGTGTGATCTGCAAAAAGCAAGTTCCTTTAGTCCTCTCTTTTTATACGCCGTTCGTATGCTTCGACAAACTCAGCACGAACGGAAGAAAAAATTCTAATTCCCGCTCGTCCTGACCATGTTTAACCCCATCTTCAATCCTTTCAGACGTGGACCCCGGTTTGTCCTTCGACAAGCTCAGGATGAGCGGATGAATTGTCTTAGTCAGGGTACCCAACTGAAATGCAGTGAAAGTTGGGTTAAAAAACTGGGGCAAAAGGATATCTTCGAGCGCAAATATTAAATAAGTACAACGAGGGTTATCGGCGAGTCTCTGGCGTTTTTCTTAAAACGACATGGGGCTCGGTCGCCATCAAACCGTCGCGGGATCAGGAGCAGGTTTGATCAGCGACCTTGCTTATAACCCGATAAATAGATCAAACAGGATGTTTGTGTACGGGGGTGTGGGGGTGTTTACACAACACCACCACGAAATCAACCGTAACGAAGTGAAGGTTCGGGGTCCCCAACGCTCAAGTTGGGGATTTGTCTTTTTCTTTCTTAATCAATCTTTCTTAAAAAATAAACTTTATATGCTATACTACAAATAAGACACTTTATCTAACAGGTACATTCCAATGAACAAAATAATCCTTTTTTATAAATACATAAACATCGAATATCCCAAACAAATCATGAAATGGCAACGCGAAATCTGCCAAAACCTTAATATCCTTGGTAGAATATTAATCAGCCATGAAGGGATTAATGGTACATTGGGTGGATCGGCAGAAAACCTGGAAGAATATAAAAAGATTATGTCTGCTCATGAACTGTTTGACGCTATCGATTTTAAAGAAAGTGATGGCGGACCAGAATGCTTTCCACGCTTAAGCGTAAAAGTACGCGATGAAGCAGTTTCTCTGGGTATTCCATACGATCAATTAACACCACGAACCGCAGGGCAACATCTTAAGCCACACGAAACACATCAACTCTTAACGGAAAACCCTGAAAATTTAGTTATTTTAGATGCTCGCAATGATTATGAATGGGCAATTGGCCGCTTTAAAAATGCTATAACCCCCAACATTGAAAACTTTAGAGATTTGCCACAATATCTTGATGAAAATATTGAGCAGTTTAAAGATAAACAAGTATTGATGTATTGCACTGGCGGCATCCGTTGTGAACGTGCAAGCGCGTATCTAAATGAAAAAAGTGTCGCAAAAAAAGTATACCAAATGGAAGGTGGTATTCACCGTTACGTGGAAGAATATCCTGATGGATATTTTCGTGGAAAAAACTATGTTTTTGATGGACGCGTTTCGGTCAGAATAAATGAAGATATTCTCAGCTCTTGTGCATTATGCGCAAAGCCATGCGATGATTATTATAATTGCTTTAACGCTACGTGTAATAAACATTTTATCTGTTGCAATGAATGCGTAGCAACCTATGAAAACACGTGTGGCCAAACCTGCCAAACATTAATTAAAGAAAAAAAAGTAAATTCTAGACCCGCCTTCGCTTCTCCTTCGCGCAAAGCTACGGAGAACAGCAGTAAAGCTTCCTCCTTCGTTGAAACTTCGAAGGACAAGTCGGCGGATAAACCCCCTTTTAACAAAACATGCTCTTTATTTAAGTAGTAGTAATTATGCAAAAAACATCTTTTATCGATACAAATAACCCTCTCTGTTTACTTATGCAAACAAATGTTTCTCTTGCTGATAAAAATTGGTTCAAAACGGGTGGCCCTGCACGATTTTATTGCGAGCCCACCACACGTGAACAATTTCAAGAAGCGCTTATCTATGCTGCAACACACAGCCTGGATATTTTTATTTTAGGGCAAGGCGCCAATATCTTAATTAGCGATGAAGGTTTTGATGGTCTTGTTATTCATCCCAAATTAACCACCATAGAAATAATGTCGCGCAATGATCATGAAGTTTATATTAAAGCAGATGCAGGCATTACCATGCCACATCTAATTGATTATTGTCTTGCCAATAATATCATTGGCTTAGAAGAATTTAGCGGAATTCCGGGAACAGTTGGCGGATCTGTGTATATTAACCTTCATTATTTTAATTTTTTACTTGAAAGTTTTCTGGTCTCCGCTGAGATTATCAATAAAAAAACAGGTGTTACCGAAACAGTCACTGGATCATGGTTCAATTTTGGCTACAATGATTCACAATTGCATAAAAAAAATTATTTTTTAATTAACGCTACTTTCCGTCTTAAGCCTGCAACTACTGAAGAAACTGCTTTTGCACGTGGACGGCAAACAGAAATTATTCGCCATCGCGCGCATCGCTACCCACAAGTACGCACCTGCGGAAGCTTTTTCAGAAACTTTTTACCACATGAAGTTACGCTCGAAGTTGATAGCAAAAAAATCATATTTGTTGCCTATTACCTGGATAAAATTGGCGTTAAAGGAACGTTGCGCACCGGCGATGCAATTATATCACCTCAACATGCGAATATGATTATTAACCTTGGAAATGCAACAAGCACCGATATCATTACACTTGCTCAAGAAATGCAACGATTGGTGCTTGATAAGTTCAATATTGTACCACAACCGGAATGTCAGTTGATTGGATTTAAAAAATATCCACTCATACAATAAGTTTTTAAACGGTTATTTTTTTATCGACAACAATGTATTTTGCAAAGAGACCCATTGCTGTCCACTTATCTTTATCTTCATCAGTAATAGCTTGACCTCGCTTTATTTTCTCAAGCTCAAGCATTTTGCCTTCATTATACGTTGTAATTGCAACACGATTTATAAGATCTGCATCATCACTCTCTTGACTACATTTATTTATAAGCATACCTAAACGATCCAGAGCATGATCATCAGACCTAATTTCCATGAAAATTTGCTTAATTTCTTCAGGAGGGCGCCTAAAAAAGGGATATGATGCAGGAATACAAATGTCTCTAACAAACTCATTATATCCCCTATCTTTTGCACCTTTTTTTACCGCTGCATCACCAAAATAAAATACATTATTAAATTTATTTATCCACCATCGTTCACTCAAAACATCTTCCTCAAAAGATTCATAATGCTCATTTAATAATTCTTTTGTTTGCTTAATTCTTTGAGCATCTTCACTTGCATACAAAAATCCGCTTATCAAGACAATCGATAACCCTATTTTATTTCTCAATAACTGAGTCATAAATCCCCCACCATTAACTATTTTATTTTCTTTTAGATTCTTGTTCCAAATAATACCGTACCGCAAAATTCAAAAGAGTGTAATACATATACTCATCTTTTTTAACAATGCCAGATCGCACAAATTCATCCATTTTGAGTGGATCTTTTTCCAATAATACTCTTTGCTCAGGAATCACGTTAATGCGAGCAACCACCCGTTTATATAAAAACGCTCCCAAAGTGTTCTGGCTCACCTTCTTTTTGGCTCCTGTTAACGTTTTTTTATACTCTTCTTTGGCTTCTTGAATATAAGCAACGGCTGCGTCATTGGTAAGCCGTTTAAAAACTTCATCTATAGCGTGTGGATCGGTGTAAAATTCAAAAGGAATCGCATCAAACGTATAACTGCTAATTCCTGCAAAGGTCTTAGCCATTCCTTTTCCCCATTTTTTAGCTTTTTTAAGATCTTCAGCAATCTTTTTGGTCACGTATATCTTAAAAACCAACAGGTCATTTTGTAAAAGTGGGACGGTTATCGTTATAGAGCGGGCAAGAGAATCATTTTTCGCCAATAAAGATAATGAAGAAAGGTTACTCAAAATAAGGATAGTAGCAACAGCACGCAAAAACCCCATCTTTTTTATTATCATAATAACCTGCCATTTATTGAACTCACCTTTAAAGTATCTTCCCCCCGCTCGTCCTGAGCTTGTCGAAGGATATCTTGGAGCGCTCGAAGAAAACCCTTCAACAAGTTCAGGGCGAGCGCTAAGAATTTAATATTTTTATCTTTAAGGTAAATTCTTATTTTTTAATTTATCAATTACTATATACTATAGTAGTATATCAGGAAAATAAAAAACTAGAATTATGTCCTCTTTGTCATGAATGAATTAATTTTTGCCCTTCATACCGTTATTATTGCAATTTTCTCACTCGGCGCCCTTTGGCTTGGCCAAGGTGCTTTAGTGGCATTTGTCTGCATGTGCTGCATACTTGCAAACCTTTTTGTGGTTAAACAAATTACCCTTTTTGGCCTGACTGCCACCTGCGCTGATGCATTTACCGTGGGCGCAACCATTGGCCTCAATCTGTTGCAAGAATATTTTGGTAAAGAAATCGCCAAAAAAACGATTGGGATTAACTTTTTCTTGTTGGTATTCTATGCCATTGTTTCCCAGCTTCACCTTATCTATGTACCTCATACGGCCGATACCATGCACCTGCATTTTATGCCACTGCTCAATCTTATGCCACGTATTGTAGTTGCATCATTTTGCGTATACTATATTTCCCAAATGGCCGATTATTATTTGTATGGCTTTTTAAAAAAGGTTTTTCATAACCGCTACATAGTACTACGCAACTATGCTTCCATTATAATCTGCCAACTACTTGATACGGTTTTATTTAGCTTTTTCGGTCTGTATGGCATTATTGATAATATCGCGGAAGTTATTGTTATCAGTTATCTGATTAAACTTGCAAGTATTCTTATCGCTACTCCATTTGTCAGCTTTTCGCGCAAAATCTATAAAGCTACCTCTCATTAATCTTTTCAAGCATGCTTAATGTATTGGCTTTTTTTCACTAATCTATTACCTTATAACCCAATATAATTCATAACAAGAGAGGGCATTCATATGAAAGCACTATTTTTTATAACTTTCATGTCTATTTTAACTTTCAATAATCTCTTTTGCGCGGAAATGAATAAACAAGAAGCAGATACATTTATCCTATTGCAAAAAAACTATGTTCAGTTTAAAAACGATCATTGCAATATCTTTCCCACACTTCATAAAGATTTTGATGGCAAAAATGCTGGCCAAGATCTCTATCGCATAAAAAAACTAGTCCATTTTGCAGAACATACGTATCCCATACTTCATGATAAAGTAAAACAATTATGTACTAGTTTTATTCATTTTAAACAACAACACGGATCGGAAATTGAAAAAACTGTATACAAAAATATATCATTACCCAGTTTTATCATACGCTTACTAGAAAAAAGACCATTAACATCTATAAGCAGTTCAAATGAAAGATGCGAAGCTGTTCGATTACGCAATGATCCTACCAAAACAACAATAGAAGATTTAAATTTTAATTATATCGGTACCCATGATGAAAAAGCTCCTCTTACCTTAGAAAACTATCTTTCTTATGATGAAATGAAAATTGCAGCATTAATCGGATTATCAGGTTTAACTCTTTTTATTAATGATGGAGACCGTTCAAACAATGGAGTAGAAGGAGAATTTGAACAAAAATTCTTTCAACACGAAGGTCTGTATGTTGGATTGGTTGGAGCTCGTTTTGAAAAACCCCATAAAATGGAATGGCAAGATATTATTATAACTAAAGAACAAAATACCAAAGAAAATGGTTATGGGTTACACTATTGCAAAAATGGCCTTATTGGGCTATGGGCAGATGTGTATGGATGCAAATTTCCTACGTATGAAGAAGCCAAAGATCATCCTGATAAATACATACAGCTAGATCAAAAGTATTTCAATATTGAGGTATATAAAAAGCGCATAGAATTGGTAATAACACCTTTTTTACGTGAAGCAAATCTGCGAGGCGAACAACAAAACAAAAAAGCGTATGTTCATGCGGTTGGTCTTGGCACGGGAACATGGGCAATTCACAAAAAAATACAAGAAACTGCCATGATTACGGTATATGAAGAAATTATCAAAAAATATCACTTTCCTCATATAAGCGATATTCATTTTAGTTGGTTTGGAGAAGCTACTCAATCATTTGCAAAACCAGATGAAACAATTATATGGAAAGACAAGAAAAAGCATAAACTTCTTATTCAATTTTCCCAAAGAAATCCTGCAAGTAAATTAGTGGGAACAAATGACGGCAAACTACTGGTAGCCTGTTACCCCTGGGATAGCAATGCGTATCCCGGAAATGAATATTGGATATATAGCCGTACAACTTCCGGAAATCCTGCAGCTGCATGTTGCTCAAATATAGCAATCTTGCAAAATATACTGATTAACCCTTATATCAAAGAAAACATTCTTAAGAACTATCCTTCAAGTTCATAATTGGTTATACTAATATTCATGTCTTACTTTACCTTTGAACATATTCATACATCAAAAAAATCACGCGCTCGCGTGGGACGTATTCATACGCCTCACGGTATTATTGATACACCCAACTTTGTAGGTGTAGGCACTAATGCAGCGCTCAAAGCAGTTGATGCTGCTTTGGTTGATCAGATTGGACTGCAGTTAATGTTCTGCAACACCTACCATCTGATGCTGCAACCAGGCACCCAGATTGTTAAGCAAGCCGGTGGCTTGCATCAGTTTATGAATCGTAAACATCCCATTATTACCGATTCAGGTGGATTTCAGGTATTCAGTCTTGCATATGGTACGGTAAAAGATGAGCTGAAAAGCCGTGGTCAAAAAAAAGGTGATAATTTGGTTCTTAAAACATCAGAAGATGGTGTTTTATTCCGCTCATACCGTGATGGGCAGCAAATATTATTAACTCCCGAAACATCTATTGCGGCACAAAAAGATTTGGGTGCAGATATTATTATTCCATTTGATGAGCTACCACCCTATCATATTGATCCTCGCAAACTGATTAATTCACTACATCGCACGCATCGTTGGGAAAAAAGATCACTTGATGCACATCTTGCAAACAGGCAAAATCAAGCAATGTATTCAGTAATTCATGGTGGCATCAATAAAGAATTACGCAAAGAAAGCTGTGAGGTGCTTACCAAACTTCCATTTGATGGCCACGCAATTGGTGGCAGTATGGGAAAAAATAGAGAAGAAATGATTGATATGCTCACCTTTGTTATGCCATTACTACCAACCGATAAACCAAATCATTTACTCGGCATTGGTGATTTAGCATCTATTGAACCATGCGTACAACTTGGTATTGATACGTTTGATAGTTCACATCCTACTCGATGTGCTCGTCATGGCCTTTTTTTTACCACCAAAGGTTTTGTAAAAATTGGCAACGCAGAAAATAAAACTGCTTTCAGACCTGTTGATGAATCATGCAGTTGTTACACCTGTCAACATTATACACGCGCATACCTTCATCATTTATTTAAAGCAGCAGAATTAAGCGCATACACACTTGCAACCATTCACAATCTCCATTTTATGGTAGACTTAATGAAGCGTTATAGGATGCAGATACTTAATGATGAATTATAGCAATTTAAATCGTTCCCTTCGACAAGCTCAGGGCGAACAGAAAAAAATATCTTTTTAACACCGTTCGTGGTGAGCTTGTCGAACCATACGAACGTTAAAATAATTATAGAATAAAGATTTTAAACGATGAACTATAAACAAATAAATTCTCCCACTAATCCACTGATCAAGCATATTGTTACCTTACATGCAGCAAAAAACCGCACAAAATCACAACAATTTATTGCTGAAGGCTTCCGTGCTATTTCTACCATTATCAAAGCAGGAAACCAACCACTTAACCTTTTTGTTATCGAAGATCTTTTATACGATGCTCAACAATTGGTTAATGATAGTCTTATTATAGTTGTTCCACCTGCGGTAATGGAAAAAATAAGTGCTGCACAATCGCCAAGTGGATTACTTGCGACCTTTAAAATACCGCAACAACCAGCTATGGCCGCATTAAGCGCTGGGTTGGTTCTTGCACAAGTCACCGATCCAGGAAATATGGGAACATTAATCCGTACTGCTGCAGCAATGAATAAAAAAACAGTGGTATGCATTGAAACAGTAGATCCATGGAATCCTAAAGTGGTGCAGGCAACAGCAGGTGCTATTGGCAGTGTATCTATTTTCCGCATGAGCTGGGATGAATTACTGAAACATAAAAATAATATTCCTTTGTATGCTCTCGTGGCATCAGAAGGAAAAAATCCAAGCTCAGTACTTTTAAAAAGTGGATTGATTGTAGTGGGAAGCGAAAGCCATGGCATTCATCAAGAATGGGTTGAACAATGCGATGAAAAAGTTACCCTTCCAATGCCAGGAAATTTTGAAAGTTTAAATGCAGCAGTTGCAGGTTCAATTGCATTATATCTTGCCGCAACAGAAAACTAACTATTCTAGCCCGTTCGCACTGATCCTTCGATACATCCTCCTTCGCCAAGGCTTCGAAGGACACTCAGGATGAACGGAGGATAAAAGATGTTAAATTCCCAACCGCTCGCCCTGAGTGTTCTTCGAGCCGAAGGCGAAGAAGAATGTATCGAAGGGTGCGGTTAAAAAAAGATAAAAAAATGAACGATTTTTATGTTTATATTCTAAAATGTAATGATGCGTCTTATTATGTTGGACATACGGATAATATTGAAAAACGAATAGCTGAACATAACTCAAATGAATATAAATGTTATACTTCTAAACGATTACCCATAGAAGTTGTGTTTGTGCAACCTTTTGGGTCACGAGATGAAGCGTTTAATGCTGAACGTCAAATTAAAAAATGGAATAGAAGAAAAAAAGAAGCTTTAATCGAAGAAAATTTTACTAAACTTTCCTTAATGGCAAAAAAGAAATTTAACTAACTCCGCACCCTTCGATACATTTTTTGCAAGCAAAAAACACTCAGGGCGAGCGGAGGATAGCAACAGAATAAGGACATACATGTCAACCAAAACCAACCATCTATCTTTATGGTCAGCTGTCATCATCAACCTGAATATTATCATTGGTTCAGGTGTCTTTATTAATACCACCGAACTTGCAAAGCGTGCAGGTTTACTTGGTAGTTTGTGTTATGGTATTGTTGGTTTTTTATTGTTACCGCTTATTGTTTCTTTTGTGCGATTATTAATCATTCACCCAAGTGGTGGATTTTATTCCTTTTGCGGTAGATCAATTCATCCTTTAGTTGGATTTCTTAATACGTGGTCTTACTTTTTTGCAAAACTATCTTCCGCAACACTTTCTATTCATATTTTTACCTTATTAGTACAAAAAACATTCCCTGCTTTAGCATGCATTCAGCCCCTTATCTTTGATAGTGCAATATTAACCATTTTATTATTGCTTAATATGCTCAATGTACGTACGGGAAGCAAAATTCAAAGTTGGTTGATGATTCTTAAATTATCACCATTGTTGTTAGTTATTGCATCAGGATTTTTATTTTTCCAAAGCAGCAATCTTGCACCCATACATCAGTTATGGTCAGGTATCCCTGCGGCAATCCCCTTGGTGCTGCACGCATTATTAGGATTTGAAGTTGCATGCGCAATTAGTCGTAATTTAGAAAATCCTGAAGTAAACGGGCCTCGAGCAATACTTATTTCATACGGCATTGTTATTACGCTCTATATGTTGTATCAAGGCTTTTTCTATGCAATAGTAGGAAGCGATCTAATGAACGCAGCAGATTACCGTGGTGCGTTTCCATTATTGATTAGTAAATTCAATATAAGTGCCCATGCACGCGATATTTTAGGACATTTTATTCATCTTGCTATTGGCGTTTCTGCGCTCAGTGCTGGCTTTGGTATTATTTATACTAATTTATGGAATCTTTATTCCCTTGCAGAATTAAAACATATCTTTGCGCCACAGGTTATTATGCAACGCAACCGTTTTAATGTTCCTTTTATGTGCGTAATTATTCAAGGCATAATTATGTTCTCATATCTGCTTGTTATGTCCGGAGAACAGATCACGTTTCAGCAATTCAGTGCGTTCGGCACAACAATGACCTATATTATGAGTATTGCAGGTTTGTATGCAACGCTGCGCACAAAAGGTCACTCAATTGTATTGCCATTACTCGGCTTTTTTAATTGCGCTCTTTTAATCGCTGCTTCTTTATATGCAATGGTTAAAACGCATAACCCCATACCATTGTATATTTTTCTGACTATCATCATACTTGGAATGATAACCTTTAGTATGTCAGGAGAAAAAAAGGAGCAATAGTGAAATATGTGCTTTTCACCTTATTCCTTATAACGATTAACGCCACTTTATATTCCATGCAACCCATCACCTTGCCTCCTAAAAAAGTTATCTATGATCGTCTCTATAGTTTAGGATGGAAAGATTTTCTTAAGAAAACTAAATTGCACAAAGACTTAGGTTTTAAAAATCAACATCCTGATAAAACAATTGCTCACGTTGAATTTACCATCAAAAAATACAATGCAAAATACGCCAGACCATCTTCACGTCAACACAAAAAATATTCCACAAAACGGTTAACAGAAAAAGATAGAGCTGCCATTATAGCAGCTCTTTTTAAATATCATCCTGAAATAGTTCATTACATAGATAAAAATAGTTCTATTGCGTAAGCTTTTTTCTATACGATTTTTCTTTGCACTGAATTTGGCGTGCCATCTCCAAATCGCTAATTATTGTATCAAAGTTCTCTCTATATCCTAAAGCATAAGTATTCAGTAAAGATTTTTTAGCCTCTTGAAGAGCACTCGATTGTCTTTTATTTTTTAAGAAAGGATTAGCCCCTGCATCAATAAGTGCTCTTACAACTTTATCCTGTCCACACCGTGCTGCCCATATTAATGCAGTGTCACCATACCTATGATCGCGATCATATATTTTTATATCAGGTTGCTTAAGAAGAAGTTTAACTGTTGTGATACTGCCAAATAATGATGCTACAATTAAGAGAGTTACTTCTTTATAAAGCATTCTTCCTTGAATGCCATAGGTAAATCTAAAATTTACATCCATTCCATCGAATAAAAAATATTTAACTTCGTGAGATTTATCATACTTCAATGCCCAAAATAATCTTCGTACATCTACGGACGTTTTTTGTATATCCATACTCACCAGACAAGTAAAAGAAATGGCTATCATCATCAACAGTCGCTGCATCAACATATATACCCTTATACTTTAAAAACTTTCTTGCATAAAATTTTCAGGTGATAGTTTAACTTCATTTTTATGTAATAACAAATCAACTATATTGTGCTTACCTATTTCTTGTGCTGCCGACGTCAAAGACATATTAAAAAAATCAGACATAGCAGGATCCATACCCATATCCAGCGCAGCCTTTACAATATCATAATCTTGTCCTTTCCACGCCAGGCGATCTGTTAACAAACTTGCTTTCTCTGGTTCTATTCCATAACGTACCACTACAAATAAAAATGCTTTTAAATGCTCTTTTTCATCTTCATTGTTTTCAATAAGATCTTTTCCAACCTCTATCGCTCCCGGCATACCTAACACAGCTGCAGCCGATGCTCTCCAGAATCCACCGGAATTGCGCATAAAATAATCAAATCCCTTTCTATCAAAAGTATAAGGATAACCAGATAAACAATCTTTTACATGACTCAACAAAGAATGAGTAAGATCTTTATCGTTGGTGATTACCTTCCAGCGCTCATCTTTTTCGATAAACACCTTATTTCTTATTTCTTTGGCAAAATCTTCAAAAAGATACTTTTTCTCTTTGAGCATATCTTTAACAGCAAAAACATCATTGCGAGTTAACGCTTTGCTCTCTTTTTTAAGAATAACTTCCATCGTCCAGATACAGTTATTGGTCACTAAAAGCGCCGCCATCAGATAACGTAAAAATAACATATGAACTCCTTATTTTTTATTTATCGTATTTTTAAAGTAATCAGCGTCAACAAGCATAATACTAAAGAAATAATGCCAAAACGAGCCGTAATTTTTGATTCGGGCCATCCAAGCAACTCAAAATGGTGATGAATAGGTGCCATCTTGAATAATCGTTTTCCCGTTAAACGTACGGAAAATACTTGTAAAATAACGGAAATGGTTTCTACCACAAAAAGCCCTCCTGCAATGGGCAGTAAAAGTTCCTGCTTTGCCATAAGTGCCATTAAAGCAAGACCTGCTCCCAAGGCAAGTGACCCTACATCACCCATAAAAATTTGGGCCGGATAGGTGTTATACCATAAAAAACCGAGTGAAGAACCGATGAGAATAGCTCCGATAATGGCAATTTCTGCCGTTCCTGCAAAGGGTATATGAAGATAGCGAGCTATACCAAAATGGCCTGCAAGATAACAAATAAGAGAAAAAGTGGCAAAATTGGGGATCAGAGACCCAACGGCCAGCCCATCAAGCCCATCGGTCAAATTTACCGCATTACTACACCCTACAATGATAAATATTGCCCATAACAGGAAAAATAGACCAAAATCCGGGCTACAATGCTTAAAAAAAGGTAAAACCACTTGGGTATTGGTCCCAGCACAGAAAACCAGCATAAGAGCCGAAATTGTTGCTATAATGAGCTGCAATTTGAATTTAATCCCAGCGGAAATACCTTTATGGTGATAAATCTTGCGCCAATCGTCCCAAAAACCGATCATCCCAAAGCCTACCGTGCAAAAAAGGAAGATCCAGACCTTTATAGAGCTTAAATCGCACCATAAAAGGGTATTCAGGACCATAATACCCAAAATAAAGACTCCCCCCATGGTGGGCATACTATCCTTGCTTTTATGAGCTTCGGGGGTAAATTCCCGCGCTTTTGACCGAAAAAAGCGTTGTGAGATAGCCAAAAACAGCTTTCCGCACAGCAAAAAAGTGGCTAAAGAACAGAGTAAAGCAGCCATAGCACGTACACTTACATAGTGCAAAACGTTAAAGAATGGCCAATAGTGCTTCAAATAAACAGATAAATGGTATATCATAGGCTTACCTAGGTTATTTTGAGGGTGAACGATATAGGGCAACCAAT
>Ga0070735_10002097_pt1 | contig 18365 bp, 21 predicted proteins | sample Coa_R1_FD_66443 | JGI IMG/M metagenome (GOLD analysis project Ga0070735, IMG submission 66443) | Surface soil microbial communities from Centralia Pennsylvania, which are recovering from an underground coalmine fire - Coalmine... | ecosystem: Environmental > Terrestrial > Soil > Unclassified ... | reverse complement strand
ATCGCCGCAGTCTGCGCCTCATCGTATTGGAAAGACTCCGTCGTTATCGTCACCTACGACGAAAACGGCGGACGTTGGGATCATGTGGCGCCGCCCAAGGTCGACGAATGGGGGCCGGGAACCCGGGTCCCCGCAATCATCATCTCTCCGTACGCAAAGCCGCACTTTGTGGATCACACGGAATACGAGACCGCTTCGATTCTGACATTGATCGAGCGCCGCTTTGGGCTCCCTAACCTCGGCTCGCACGATGCGCACGCGAATCCGTTGATGAACGCTTTCGACTTCGAGCAAACCCCACTGGCTTGCCACTCGTCCTAGCCTTCGTTCTGGTCTTCGCCGCGCTGCTCGGTTGGCGCGGGCCGTCGACGCTGAACGCTCCCGATCTTCCACAAATACCGGAAGTGCGCAGTCAGGATGGTGTCGCCGCTCTGACCTTGCGCGCTGCGCTCGACCCGCATGGACGTCCGGCATTTTTTTGGAACGGGCGCGAGATTGCTCCGACGATTCGCGTTCGACCCGGCGACGTGATCCGCGTGCATTACGTAAACGCACTTCCCGAATTTTGCGGGATCGGGATGATCTCCGATTCGAACCTGCACTTTCACGGCTTGACGACCTCACCGCTTCCGCCCGGCGATGACGTGCTCACGACGATGGTCGCGCCGTCGCGTACGTTCGACTACGTCGTGCGCGTCGGACGCAATCAGCCGCCCGGGTTGTACTGGTATCATCCGCACCCGCACGGACTCTCGAATTGGGAGCTCGGTAACGGCATGTCCGGTGCAATCGTCATCGAGGGTATTGCGGACGACGTTCCGAGCCTGGCCGGATTGCGAGAGCGCGTGATCGTATTGCGCGACATTCCGCGCGACCCGAGCGTCGGCGCCGCCGAGAGCAAAACGCAGTTGACGGCCGCTCCGCCCCTCCGAATCGCGCTCGCGAAAACGCATCTCGGAATGGACGACGAAGATTATCAGGGCAACACATCGTGCGGCGTCGATGCGGACGCGCAGCCGACAATCAATGGAATTCCGAGCGCGACGATCGCAATTGCAAACGGTGAACGCCAGTTGTGGCGCGTGCTCAACGCCTCCGGAAAGCGCCATTACGATCTTGCGATCGCCGGTGTACGCCTGCAGCTCGTCGCGCGCGATGGCGTTCCGATCAAGCTATTGGAAAAAATCCAGGAACGCGATGTCGATCACGTGCTGATTCCGCCCGGCGGACGCGCCGAGATCGTCGTCACCGGCACGTCGCATCCGCAGCTCCTGCTCTCGCGCTGCTACGATGCAGGCAAAACCGGTGAAGCGAATCCCGGCGTCATCTTCGGCGAGCTCGTCGACGATCGCGGCACCGGTGTCGCGACGCGCGTCGCTTCGCCATTCGGCGTGGCGAGCGATCGCACGTATTCGAACCTACCCCCGTCTGTCGCCCGGCACCGCACGATATACTTCCGCGAAGATGCTCATGGATTTTCGCTCAACGGCAAGCGTTTTTCGCCGAACGATCCACCGGTGTTCGTCGCGCACGCGGGAACGACGGAGGAATGGACGCTTCAAAACGACACCGACGAAGTCCACGCATTTCACATCCATCAGGTCCACTTCGTCGTCGAGCGGACCCACGAGTGGCGCGACGTGGTCGACGTCCCGCCTCGCACGAAGCTGCGCATCGTCGTCGATTTTCGCGATTCCGTCGTACGCGGAACGTTTTTGTTCCATTGCCACCTTACGGATCATGAAGATGGCGGGATGATGGCCGAGATCAAGGTCGTCTAGGGCGCGCCCGGACTCCCCGCAGAGGTCCGACAAGGCAGCCCCAGGAAGCGGTCGCCGCAAGCGCACACTTTCCGGGAGGGGCACCGTTGGCTAAGGTGACACGGGGAGACTTCTTCAAATTCGCCGGCGCTGGCGCCGGAGTTCTGCTGACCTCCGAGCTGGGCTTCGATGTCGCAAAAGCGACCGAAATCAAGAAGCAGCTCAGGATCGCCGGCGCGACCGAAGCACATTCGGTCTGTCCGTATTGCGCAGTCGGATGTTCGATGATCGCGTACACGCGGCAGAATCCCGACGGAACGGTGAAGCTGCTTCAGATCGAAGGCGATCCGGACAGCCCTGTCAACGAAGGGCGCCTGTGTCCCAAAGGCGCGACTGCGATGCAGCTGGCGGTCTCGAGCCGGCGCGTCGAGTCACCGATGTACCGCGCCCCCGGTGCAACCGAGTGGCAAAAGATTTCCTGGGACGACATGCTCGACCGGATCGCGCGGCGCGTGAAAGATTCGCGCGATCGCACCTTCGTGCAAATTGACAAGAAGGGCAACCTGGTCAATCGCACTGACGGTATATCGTTCGCCGGCGGCGCTGCGTTCTCGAGCGAAGAGGGCTACTTCGCCTGCAAAGTGATGCGAGGCCTCGGCCTTACACATTTGGAGCAGCAAGCCAGGGTTTGACACGGCCCGACGGTGGTCAGTTTGGCCGCCACGTTCGGACGCGGAGCAATGACGAACCACTGGCGTGACATCAAAAACGCCGACGTCATCTTCATCGCCGGCGCGAACCCAGCAGAAGCACATCCGGTCGGATTCCAATGGTTCATGCGGGCCAAACTGGACCCGACCAAGGGCCCCGGCAAGGGTGGCGGCGCGAAGATCATCCACGTCGATCCGCGCTTCTCGCGAACGTCAGCGGTCGCGGATATGTACGTTCGCATCCGAACAGGAACCGACGTCGCGATGTTCGGCGGCTTGATGAACTACGTGCTGCAGAACAACAAATTCCACGACGAATACGTCCGCAATTACACCAACGCGACGTTTATCGTCAACGACAAGTACGGCTTCTCCGACGGTCTCTTCAACGGCTACGATCCGAAAATGCGCAGCTACGGAGCAACTGCCTGGAACTACGAGCTCGGGCCCGACGGATTCGCGCATCGCGACATGTCGATGCAGCATCCGCGCTCCGTCTTCCAGCTCATGAAAGCGCACTACGCGCGCTACACACCGGAGATGGTCGAAACTATCACGGGAATCCCGAGAGAAGATTTCCTGAAGATCGCACAGATCGTCGGCGAGATGGGGCGTCCCGACAAAGTGATGACGATCGTCTATGCGGTCGGTCTTACGCAACACACGACCGGCAGCCAGTTGATTCGCTCCGGCGCGTGCCTGCAGCTGCTGCTCGGGAATATGGGACGTCCCGGCGGCGGCATGAACGCCGAGCGCGGACACGCCAATATCCAAGGCAACACCGACCACGCGATATCGTGGGAAATCTTGCCGGGCTATCTCAGATCCCGCAACCCGGTCAAAAGAGCATCGACGACTACATCAAGGCTAGTGCGTCGAAGAAACTCGATCCAAATTCGTGGAATTTCTTCGGCACCAACTACAAGAAGTTTTTGGTCAGTTTGCTCAAATCGTGGTACGGCGACGCTGCGACCAAAGATAATGACTTTGCGTTCAGCTACATTCCAAAGCCGGACGGGAACTCGTCTTGGATTACGATCTGGGATCAAGCCATCCAAGGCAAGATGGAAGGCGTCTTCCTCTCGGGGATGACGGCGACCAGTATCGGGCCGGATACGAATCAAGTTTTGCAAGGGCTTTCGAATCTCAAGTGGCTGGTCGTGATGGACGCGTTTCCAACGACGACATCGGAATTTTGGCACACCGCTGCCAACATGGATCCCGCCAAAATTCAAACGGAAGTCTTCCTCGTACCGACGACGCATTGGATCGAAAAATCCGGAAACTTCGTCAACAGCGGACGCTGGGTGCAGTGGAAAGACCAAGTGATTCCGCCCGTGGGCGACTCGCGGCACGATCACTGGATCACAGCCGAGATCTTCAATCGCGTCAAAGCGCTCTATCAAAAGGAAGGCGGCAAATTCCCGGATCCGATCATGCACCTCACGATGGACTACAAGGATCCGGTCAAGCCCGACTTCGACGAGATCGCGCGCGAGATCAACGGTAAGGATCTTAAAACCGGTAAACAGATGGTCACATTCGCGAAGCTGGCAGACGACGGCTCGACGTCATCAGGCGATTGGATCTACGTTGGGAGCTACACGCCCAAAGGCAATCAGATGAAACGCCGCATGGGCATTTCCGATCCGGCGACAAACGATCCGACCGGGATGGGCTTCTACCCGCAGTGGGCGTGGAGCTGGCCGCTCAACCGGCGCGTGCTCTATAATCGCGCGTCCGCCGACGTGGACGGCAATCCGTGGGATCCGAAGCGTCCGGGCATCAAGTGGAACGGCGCCAAATGGGTCGGCGACGTCCCCGACTATCCTCCGGCGATGAGCCCGCACGATCCCAAAGCTTGGCTACCCTTCATCATGAACGGTGAGGGTACGGGCCGCATCTTCTCCAACACGATGGTCGACGGTCCGCTCCCCGAGCATTACGAGCCGATGGAATCACCGGTTCAAAACGCTCTGCACCCGAGCGTGCAAAACGATCCGGTCGTGTTCTTATACGATAAGAGCGCCGGGCGTCCGAACCGTTTCGGAACCAGTGCCGACTACCCGATCGTTGCAACGACGTATCGCTTGACGGAGCACGAACACTTCCTCACGCAGCAAGTCCCGTTGCTCGTAGCACTGCAACCTGAACCGTTTGTTGAGATGCCGCCCGGTCTCGCACAAGAGAAGGGCATCAAGAACGGTGACCTCGTCAGCATAAAATCGATGCGCGGACAGATGGTGGTGCGTGCGCTCGTCACCAACCGCGTCGGGCAGTTGACGCTAGGTGGAACGAAGGTCTGGCAGGTCGGTATTCCGATCCACTGGGGTACGGTCGGCATCCAAGCCGACAAGAATCCCGAAGGCGCGAAATACTGGCTCGCTAATGCCCTTACGCCGTTTGTCGGCGATGCCAACTCGCGAACACCCGAGACCAAAGCGTTCCTCGTCAACATCGAAAAGGCATGATGCTGCAGCCGGTTCTCGACAAACGCTGGTCCGAACGGCGCGAACGCGCAGGTGCGCTTGCGGAGCGGTGGAGCTTTGCGGCGGAAGTCTTAAGCTTCTACCGTGCGCTCCTCGATGCGCAAGAGCGTGCGTTCGACGCCGCACTTACGGATCGTCCGGCGCGCGACCGGATCGCAGTGTACGCGACCGAACGCGTGCTGCCGAGCGTCATCGATGCAAGCGTAGCGAGCGGACCGCCCGGAATGACCGAATCGGTGCTGACGGCGTTTCACGAGACGGAGTTCGTGCCCACGATCGAGGCGTGGCTGCGCGGCGAAAATCTCAGTGCCGTAGAGCGCTACCTAGCGCGCGCGTCCGCGGGTCCCGTTCTCGAAGCGCTCAGCTCGACGTTCGAGCCTGCCGCGAAGCGCAACGATTGCATCTGCCCGCAATGCGGCGGCTTGCCGCAACTCAGCTACTTTGCACCCTCCGAGGAAGATCTCGTCACGGCGCATCGTCACCTACTGTGCTCGCGCTGTGCCTGGACGTGGAAATTCCCGCGCCTCACGTGCGCCTCGTGCGGCGAAACCGAGACCAAAGAGCTCACGATCTACGGCGAGATCGGGACGACGCAAGCCGAGATTTCCGAGAACATCATCAAGGGGCGCAACAGTGATAAAGCGCCGAACCTGCCGGCGGCGCACTTCCCGCACATGCGCGTCGACGGATGCAAATCGTGCTCGAAGTTTCTCCTCAGCCTCGATCTCGAACGCGACCCGAACAGTGTCCCGGTCGTCGATGAGATCGCGGCTATTCCGCTCAGCCTCTATGCCGCCGAACACAACTTAAGTAAAATCGTGCCGAATCTGATGGGGTTTTAAGCAATGCCTGAACAGATTGGATTCTTTACCGACACCAGCATCTGCATCGGATGTAAAGCCTGCGAAGTCGCTTGTAAGGAATGGAATCAGCTGCCGGGCGATGCGCCCAAATTTCTCGACAGCTTCGACAACACCGGAAAGCTAGACGCGCAGAATTACCGGCACGTAAAATTCATCGATCTCGTTCCGGAATCGGCGAACATCATCACGGGTAATGGTGCAGCCTGGTTGATGATGTCCGACATTTGCAAGCACTGCACGAACGCAAGCTGCATGGAAGTGTGCCCGACCAACGCGATCATCAAGACCGAATACAACACGGTCTACATCCAGCCCGAAGTCTGCAACGGCTGCCGCGATTGCATGTCGGCGTGCCCCTACGGCGTGATCGGCTTCAACGAGCAGGCCGGAGTCGTCTCCAAATGCACGTTCTGCTACGACCGGCTGCAAGCCAACATGACGCCGGCCTGCGCAAAGGCGTGTCCGACGCAGTCAATTCAGTTCGGCACGCTGAGCGATCTGCACAAGAAGGCCGACGCGCGAGTCGCCGCGCTCCAAGCGCAAGGATACGATAAGGCGCAGCTTTACGGCCGCGACGACTCGGTCTACGGCGGCCTCGGCGCATTCTTCCTACTGATGGACAAACCCGAAGTCTATGGATTGCCGAACGCAAAGAACGCCGGCCTTCCGAGCCGCAACAACGTCAAAGGCTATCTTGGCGCGTTCATTACCGCAGCAGTCGGCGTCCTTGCCGGACTGATCGCCATCCGCCAAAACTCCGACGACTCGCAGAGGAGCGCGTAATGGCCGAGCATTTCGTTCAACCTCCGAACTGGGCAGTCTGGATAACCCTCTACTTCTTCCTCGCCGGTATCGCGGGCGGATCGTACACGCTTGCAACGATGCTGCGGCTCTGGGGCTCGCCGCGCGATGAAGCCACGGCGCGCGTTGCTTTCATGTGGGCGTTTCCGATTTCGGTCGTGTGCGGCATTCTCTTGACGATCGACCTCGGCAAACCACTGCGCTTCTGGCACATGCTCATCAATACGACGCCGGGATCCTTCGGCTTGAATTTTAAGGCGTGGTCACCTATCTCGCTGGGTAGCTGGGCGCTGTTGCTGTTCAGCTTGTTCGCGTTCGTCTCGTTCTTGGAAGTCATGACCAAGCGCGGTAACGACCGCAACGTCAGCGGCGGGATGATTGCCTGGAACGTAATCGGCTCGATCATCGCGCTATTTCTCGCATCGTACACCGGCGTCGTGCTGAGTGTCTCCAACCAGCCGGTATGGAGCGACAGCTATGCGATCGGCGGACTCTTCGTCGCATCCGCACTCAGCGCGTCCGCGGCATTTCTCGCGTTCATGTCACGCTTTCGCTCCGACGACGCAATCCCGACGGAGGGACGCCTCGAGCTGGCCGATTCCTACTTCGTCACCCTCGAGCTGATCATGATCGTTGCGTTCTTCGTCACGCTCTCCAATGCAGGCGAGCTCTGGCGCGAAACCGCGACGCCTTGGCTGATCGGCTGGATCCTGATTTTAGCCAGCTTCATCCCATCGCTCTTGACGCTTGCCAGCCGCGGCCGCATGCGGTACTCGGCGAGCGGTGGAACGCTTACCGCATCACGAGCCCTCGCAGGGACGGGAACCGGAGCCCTCATCGTCATAATTGGGGTTCTCATCCTGCGTTTCGTGGTGATATATAGCGCGCAATTCTAGCGACGTAGACTGGAAGTCCGAGCGTCCGGGTCCAAAAACCGAAGTTCGCATCGATGCCGTCGAGGACGGTGCGACGCGTCGGCGTTTTGACGACGTAGCCACCGAAGAGCCGCTCGAGATTCGTCTCGTGCTCGGCGGCGAGAGCCGTACGATAGCGGTGACGATGCGTACGCCGGGTGCCGATTTCGAGCTGGTCGCCGGATTCCTAAACAATGAAGGCGTTATCGCAAACAAAAGCGAGCTGCGCGGGCTTTCGTATTGCGTCGACCGCGACGTCGATGAAGAGCAGCGCTACAATATCGTCAACGTCGAGCTTTCGCGCAGCGCGTGGCCGCAGCTCGATCGGCTGGCGCGCCACTTTCTGACAACGAGCGCGTGCGGCGTATGCGGGAAAGCCAGCATCGAGTCGCTACGCATGCGCAATGTCCCCAACCTTAGCGGCGGACCCGCTCTGAGCGCCGCGCTGATCACATCGCTGCCCGACAAGCTCCGCGCCGCACAAGGCGTCTTTGAGACGACGGGCGGCTTGCACGCCGCGGCTCTGTTCGACGCAAACGGCTCACTGCTCGCGGTGCGTGAAGACGTCGGGCGACACAACGCACTCGACAAACTGATCGGCTGGGCGCTGATGAACGGAAAGCTTCCGCTGCAGGATGCGATCGTTATGGTGAGCGGACGGACCAGCTTCGAAATCGTGCAGAAGGGTCTCGTGGCCGGCGTTCCCGTCGTGTGCGCGATCTCGGCCCCAAGCAGTCTGGCCGTCTCTCTGGCTCGCGAGTTCGGGATGACGCTGATCGGATTTCTTCGCGGCGCCTCGTTCAACGTTTATGCCGGGGAAGACCGGTTCTCGCTCGCCGCCTCTTAGAAACCTAGGACGTAATACCAGACGTGCTCAGATCGAAGAGCTCGTCGATGACTCGAGCGTGGTGCTGCGCTTCCGCTTCGTCACTCACAATCTTCTCGCGGATTCGCGTGATTGGACGGTGCAAGAGACGCGAAATAATCGTCATTGACATGCTCTTGATCAACATTCGCTCGCGTTCCGTGAGCTCGGGACAACGTGTAAAGAGCCGCTCGAGCTCAGCTTCGCGAATCGCGTCGGCTTTTTGCGTAAGTGATGCGATGATCGGGACCGCGGCAGAGGATTGATACCAATCGACGAGCCGCCCAAGGTGTTCGTCGATGATCTCTTCAACAAACGGCACCGCCGTACGGCGTGAATCGAGCGTCTCGTCGACGACCGCCGAAAGCGCATCGATGTCGACCAGCGCGACACCGGGAATGCGCGAAACCTCCGGGTCGACGTCACGCGGCACGGCAATGTCGACGATGAAGAGCGGCCGCTCGGGTCGTGACGACATCGCTTGCTCAGCTTTCTCCGCATCGATCATCAAATGCGAAGCCCCCGTTGACGCTATGACGACGTCGGCTTCGCGGAGCGATTGCGCGAGGGTCGGAAGCGCCTGCGCCTCACCGCCGCCGAGTTGCGCAATGACCTCGCTCGCGCGCTCGTGCGTGCGATTGAGGAGCGTGAGTCGCGCGCCTTCTGTCTTCAGGCGTCGCGCTGCGGCAGTCCCCATCTTTCCCGCGCCGATGACGATGACGTTTTTCCCGCGCAGACTCCCTACGTGAGTCTTCGCCATCTCGATGGCCGCAGTCGCAATGCTAACCGAATGTTTTCCGATCTCGGTTTGCGAACGCGCGGCTTTTCCGGCGCTCAAGGCTTCGCGGAAAAGCTGGTGCAGCGATCTTCCGAGCGAACGCGCACGTTGCGCCTGAATATACGCGTCCTTCACTTGACCGAGAATCTGCGCTTCGCCGATTAGCATCGAATCTAGACCCGTCGCGACGCGCAGCAAATGTTCCATCGCCTGCCGGCCGAGCAGCGTGTACATGTACGATTCCATGTCGTACGTCTGCATCGCCGTACCGTGACGGAAATTGCCGAGAAATTGCTTTAGCTGATGCGTCCCGGTTTCGTAATCTTCCAGCTCCGCATAGATTTCGATGCGACCACATGTCGCGAGCATTGCCGCTTCGAGGATGTTGTCGTAGTCACGTAGCGCCGTTAGCGCTTCGCCGAGCATCGAACTCGGAAACGCATGGCGTTCGCGAACTTCGACCGGCGCCGTCCGATGAGAAAGCCCTAAGCAGACAAGCGACATAAGGGAATTCTACCATGCATCGTTACGGGCTCCCTTCGCTTATCGCAGGGATGCGGCGAGGTCGCCGCGGAAGAAATTTGCGTATGTAGCCTAACGTTTTCAAGGGGGATACATGTACGACAAGCCTACCACTCGCGCAGGGATGATACAGAAGCTAGCGGTTGCGCCGATAGCGATCGGTGCGCTGGCAGCGCTTCGCGCCGAAGCGGAAGCCGCTGCTTCCGTCGATCCGAAGGTCGCCGCGTATCAAACCAAACCGAACGCCGGCAAGCAATGCTCGACGTGCAGCCTCTTCATCGCTGCGAAGACCGCGCCGATGAAGTCGGCCGGAACGTGCAAGCTGGTCAAGGGATCGATCTCGCCAACCGGCTGGTGCAAGTTCTACTCCGCGAAAGCATAAGCGCGGGCGGAACCGACGCGGAACCGAGATGGAACTTTCAGCGAGTTTTGTTTTTGGTGGTCTCTTCGTTTGAGCGCGACGCGTCTTCGCTGCTTGCGTCCGAACCTTGGGGCTTGTAGGTCGCCCAGCCACCCAGATTCCAGTGGCCGTCAGCGAAATAACTGCTCGCAGTCGCCCCGTTGGCGGCCTTGGAGTAGACTTTCTGTTGAAGCTCGGCGGGAGTTCCCCAAACGGATTTGTCGAACGGCATGATGACGCTCCTCTCGTAATTCTTACAGTTCGCTGATGTAACTACTATACACTTTTTGGAGAGCGTAGCGGAGGTAGAGCGCAATGCCCACACAAGACGACGTTCGCGAAGCGCTCCGGACCGTACAGGATCCAGAGCTCATGATCGGCATGGTCGATCTCGGGCTCATCTACGGAATCGATGTCGCCGGCGAGCGTAACGAAGACGTCACCGTCACGATGACGCTGACATCGCCGACGTGTCCCGTCGGGCCGCAGTTCATGCAATCGGTCAAAGACAAAGTGAAGTCACTCGACGGAGTTAACACGGTAGAAGTTGCGATCACTTTCGATCCGCCGTGGGATCCCAGAATCCACGCTAGTGAAGATGCTAAATTCGATCTCGGGATCTGGTTTTAGCACGCCATTTAGCGCAGCGATGCTTTGATCGCGACGTCAGTGATATCATGGGCAGACGCAAAGCCGAGTATCAGCCGGCCGCTACGCGGCTCGAGCGAGACGGCTTCAAAATCGGGTAACAGTCGCAACATGCCGACGGTCTCGCCATGACGGCGTTCGAGTGCGGACCAGACGTCGTTAGCGGCGGTCGAACCCGGTTCGTTCGGTGTCACGGACACGTCGACAGAGAGACGAGTCCGGGCGTAAACGTCCGGCTGTGCCGAGTCGCCGTCGACCAAGAGTACGGCGGCCCGCCGTCGTGCCAAAAGATTCGCCGTGTGTGCGGCAAGACGGCTGACGACGATTCCAAAAGCGCCGGACACGGGTGCGAATGGAACGTAGCTTATCGAAGGAGCGCCGCTCTCACCGGCGGTTGCGAGCGCAATCCAGGGCAGCAATGAAATGAGGCGAGCCACCTCACGCTCTTGCGCTATCGGCATACGCCATGGCTGACGAACAGCCCATCGTGCTGCCGAGTTTGGCAGCGCAACGCCAGCAACCGTGCGCGGCAGTGTGCGGCAACGGTCACGTCTACTCGTGGTTTCTCGATCCGCTCGATGAGACCGGATACTGCCCGAAGTGCGGCAATCCTATCCTCGTTGCATGCCCGGCCTGCAATGCGCCGCTCCCCCCGGACGGCGAAATGCTCAAATGGGTGCCGTATCATACGAACTGCATCCGGTGCGGCAAACCCTATCCCTGGATAGCCGCCGACATTGCGCGCGCGAAGCGGACGCTGGCCGAGCGCTCGGAGGTCGAGAGCTGGAATGAAGCGGCCACAGCGAGAGCATCCGAGCTCGTCGACGATATCGTCGCAGACCGTGCCACACCCTCGGAGATGCTCGCGGCGCTGAAGTGGCTCGCGATGCATGATTGCGAAAGCGCTGAACCGACGATTCTCGAGGCAATCGAACGGCTCGGGAGTGCCGGCCTCAAGCAGGCTTTGCGATCGAGCTTTCCGGGTCAGTTTTAAATTCTTCGCCGTTGGCGCGAAAGATATCCGCGATCTTGATTGGTGCCGCAGGAAACATCGACGACGTTACGATCAGCAACGCCGCGTCCTTGTTCACGCCATGTTCCGCGTTGAACTCGGCGACGGCCGCTTGCGCCGCAGGGTAGTCGGTACCGTAGTCCCAATCCGTCGCCGTAAATCCCGGTTCGAGAGCCTTGACGAACGATGGATAGAAATGGCGTTCCCCGTCGGCTTGCACTCTCGCCATGTTTTCCGTGATGAGCAAGCACGCCGGCTTGCCGTCGATCTCGTACATTCAGTGCAAACGGATCGCCGGCGTCGTTTGGCCACCGAAGGCTGCGCTCAAGATCTTTATCAGCTCACCGCTCTCTGCCATCGGCCCGAGGATGTCGGTGTCGCCGTAGAATGAACCGCCGATAAATACTTTTGGCAGGGTGGGCCAGTCGGTAAGCCTTGTGAGCTCTTCACGTTTGGCCACATTCTCGAGAACGTCGATTACTTCGTACGGGTATCCAAATGCATTGAAGAACTCGACCGTTTCTCCGGTGAAGCCGCACAGCGGCATGTCTTTGGTGCCTTTACCATACACGAGGATGGTATTAGCCGCGACTTCATCCTCGATTTCTTTACGAATAGCGTCGTTTGGCATTGCTCTCCTCCACGTTCTCAGTGCGACGCGGCAAACACGATGAAACGAATATGCCGCTTGATGTGCATTAATGCATCCAACGCGCTCGACGCTTGTGAGAATTCGCCCAGCGCCTCGAGAGCTTGTGCTTTTCCTCGTGTGGCTCTCGCAATGATGATCTGCCGGTCGAGCTCTTCAATCCCATCCAGTGCTTCGGCCCTTCGAATCGTCTCTTCGAGTTTTGCGATCGCGCCGTCATAGTTGTGCATCTTGACTAAGAGCAATCCGTGGCCGAGAAAGGCGTCAACCGCATCCCGGCACGTCATCTGCGACGAAGTCACGATCTCCATCGCTTCGGTTCGAATGAACTCGGCCTCCGCGAGTGCATCGGTGCTCTCGAGAGTGCCGGCGTATTGACCGAGAATCCGAAGGAAGGCCGCCGGCGACGGCGGATTGGTTCGCGCTGCAGTTACCGCTCGACGGATCCGATCGACCGCAGCTTTCCCTTCACCGATAGCGACCATCGCTTCGAGACGGTACATCTGCTCGTACCAAGCGGTGAGGTCTTCGCGCTCACTCACTTCGAGCACAAGCTCAGCCTCCGATCTCCGAGAAGGCGCGCATCCGGCTCGATTGCTCGCCCAGTCGAAGATGATGGCGTTCCGGCTTGATGAGCATGCTGCCGCGGAAAATCTCCATGATATCTTCGCGCGATGCACCGGCTCGCACCGGCGTGCGCAAATCGATATGTTGATCGCCGAACAGGCACAGGCGCAAGCGGCCATCGGCCGAAAGGCGGACGCGATTGCAGCGCTCGCAATAGTCGTGCGAGAGCGGGCTTATCGCGCCGACCGCCCCGCGTGCGCCGGGGAATGCAAAGTATCGTGCAGGACCGTTTCCTTGCGGACCGGCGACAGGAACTAGTTCTTCGATCGTGCCGATGCGCGCGAGAATTTCGTCTGCGGATACATACGCGTCGCGCTGCAGATCGAGGTTGTCTTCGACCGGCATCATCTCGATGAACCGCACAAAAATTGCACGGTCGCGCGTCAGCGCCGCAAGCTCGCCGACCTCGTCGTCGTTCCGGCCACGCATCACCACGCAATTGATTTTAAGCGGCGCGAGACCGGCGTCGAGCGCCGCGTCGATACCGGCCAAGACACGGTCTAAGCCATGCCTGCGAGCAATCGTGAAGAAACGGTCTTCGCGCAGCGTATCCAGCGAGATATTGACGCGCCGAAGTCCGGCGGCGACAAGCGCGTCGATCCGTTCTGCAAGCAGCATTCCATTGGTCGACAATGCAATGTCGTCGATCCCCGGGATTGCGGCGAGCATCGCAACCAGCTTGTGCAGATCCAACCGGACCAGCGGCTCGCCGCCTGTGAGACGGATGCTGCGCACGCCGATTGCCGCAGCCGCCTCGACGATCTCCGTGATCTCTTCGTAGGTTAGAATTTCTCTCTTTTGGATCCACGGCAGGCCCTCTTCGGGCATGCAATAGACGCAGCGGAGATTGCACCGGTCGGTCACTGAGATCCGCAGGTACGTGATGGGACGGCGGAATTGATCGGCTAGAGGTGCTTGTGCGCCCGGTATTTCACCGATGAGGTCGATAGTGCTGACTGCCACGCTTCCTTTTAGACCGGCGCTGGTTGTTTAAGCGGGGGCAAGATATCGTCAGTGCTCTTGCGCGCGTAGTACGCCCAACCGATCGCCACACCCGTGAAGAGGAAGCCGGCAGTGAAGTTTCCGAGCGTGGCCGGAAGCTCGTTTCCGATCCACCAGTCGGTCATACTGATCGGCGCTCCATACAGCATTGCCGAAGGCATGATGAACATGTTCACGATCGCATGCTCCCAACCCATCCCGAAGAAGAGATAGATGGGGACGAACGTCACGACCATACGGGCAAGCGTCGAGCGGGTTGCGAGCGGAAGGACGACGCCGAGCGTCACCATCCAGTTGCAAAGCATTCCCTTGATGAAGCACGTGAACGCGCCGATGAGCCCAAATTGTTCGTAATGGAGCGTCTTGAGTTCACCGACTTTGACGGCGACCGCGGAGATGCCGGTGACGTCTTTGGCCGCCCCGGTCATCGTGATCGCCGCCCAGAGCATCCAAGCCACGATTAGGCTACCTACCAGATTGGCGGCGTACACCCAAAAGAACGCTCTGCACAATTGCATAAAATTGATGCGACGATGGATAAGCGCTAACGGAACGTAACAAAAGTAGCCCGTGGCCAAGTAGGCTTGGATCGTGTTGATGACCATGAAGCCGAGCGGAAAGAGCGCTCCTGCGAGAATCGTAGGCAGGCCCTGGGCGATGCCCAAGAAAGCAAAACCCGTCGCGTATGCAAGGAGGGCGCCCCCCAGCATGCCGCGCACGAACATCTTCCCGATCGGCATGGTCCCTTTGGACGCTCCCGCTTCGATCATCGCGTCGACCAGCTGAGGCGGCTTTACGTAATCGAGGACGGGCTCGCCGTCATAGGTCCCTGGGTCTTTCGGAAAAACTAACGATTCGGGCATGAACGAAACCTCCGGATTATGGAGTGCTCGATGCGCTTAGGGGTTTCTCAAGAACTAACGGTGCGATAAGAAACTTGCGCCATAGATAAAAACCAATCGCGATAATGCTCGAGGCTTCTGCCACGCCTAATACGTACGTCCACGATTCGGCGTGCAAAAGCATCGCGAGGACCGACAGGGCCAACGCGGGCGGCATCCGCGATCGAAATAGCGACTGAAACGTCAGCACGACCAGCGTGTCGACCGCGATTCCTAAAGGCGTCATACCGAGAAAGTGATAGCTTAGCTCTCCGGTTGCTGCGCCCAGACACGGCAAGACGATGATCGAACGGAGATTCGCCCATGGTCCGTACGGCTCTCGAAAGAGCAAGAAAACGACGACCGCAAGCGGCGGCAGCACTAAGAACTGCGTTATCGAACCTTGAAACTCGCGTTGCGTGGCGGTCAGCACTGCGAGGAGTGCCGGAACCGCCACGAACGAGCTGATCTGTGTCCATCGTTCTAAGCGGGCATCAGGGCGAGCCGTGTCTCTCTATATCCCGCGTTGCACGTAGGGGACATCGGGTCCGATTTGAGCGATCCCCTCGGGCGCCACGTACGGGAGGTTACGCTGACGATACCAGATGACGACCTGATAGGGCCGGAGCAGGTACGGGAGCGGCAGCGTCACCACGTGGACCAAACGCGTGAACGGAAAGAGCGCCAAGATAAAAAATGCGTTCAGCATGTGGATCTTGACCGGTATCGGCATCGCGGTAACGTAGTCGATCTGCGGATTGAAGACCGCGAGCGATTGCAGCCAGGGTACCGACGTGTGGAGATACCATTCCGACCCCCACCGGTAGAAGAATGCAATCCAGAATCCCATCACGACCTGGAGCGCGAGCGCTGCGAGGAGTACCCAATCCATCGTCGACGTAACGCTGTTGGCCCGCACGTTGATGAATCGCCGGACGATCAAGGTTGCGAGGCCGATGGTCGCCATCACCGCTAATGCCAAACCCGTAATTTCTAAAACATACAGGCGGCTTTGATCGGCGATCAGCACGGCCCACGCTTTGGGAAAGAGAAATCCGAGCGTGTGCGGGATCAAAATCAAAATGATCCCGTAGTGCCACATCGTTGATCCCCAGAAGGAGAGTCGATTCTCGAGAAACTGCGACGACTGGCTCGAGAATGAGAACCGGTCATTGAAATAACGGTAGAATCCGACAACGACGAACACCGTGAATGCGATGTACGGCCAGACTATCCAGAGAAATGTGTTCGACATGACTTTCCTCCGCTTGTCTACGAAACCAGACGGGAATCATCCGGCAGTGGTATGACCTCGAGCTCGGCCGGCGGCCCGTAGCGTTCTTGCAAAATCAACTGCAGCGCTCGTAGCACCCGGCTGTAGTCATCACCGATGTCGAAGGGAACCGGTGCTTCTTCATCGGGCCCGACGGGTTCGGCTTCAGGTGCCGCAATCATCGGATCGAGTGTCGGAAGTATCGCCTCGCGAACGAGTTCGGTGATGAGCTCCTCATCCGGGCAGAGCGCCATGAAACGCAAGAGCACGGCGATGTGGTCGGGCAATTCCAATCCCGAGTCGTAGCCATACGTTCGAAACCGCTCTTTGAGTTCGAGCAACAACACGCTCCGTTTGTACGCTTCGCCGAACATGTGATAACCGACGTACGGATGGCGCGATGCGTTCAAATCGAATGTCGCGGTGAAGACTTCTTCCAGGGTATTTCGGGGAGTGCGCTCTACGAACGCCGCGAACTCTTCGAGCCGCGCCGCAGCTTGCGGACTCTCGTCCGCAATGATTCGCGCACACTCATGCGCCGTCTGGGCCAACCCCGGGCTCGGGTACTCGAGCAGATCTGCGAAAAGCGCGAGTACCCGCGAAGCTGGAGTCGTTGACTCCATCGTCACCATCTACGTGCCGGTGCCGTTCGGTAGCCGAACCCGGCTGCCGGTTTGTGGGTGTACGGGTCGAGACTCTGTTCGATCGCCTCTTCGCGGCCCATCTCTGGAATCACAAACCGCTCTTCCATCGTCGGCAACGACGTCAGATTGAAGATTGCCTCAGCTTCTTCCGGGGTCGTTCTGCCGAGACGCATCGCCTCTGCAGCGTCTTCTGCGCTGATGTCCTTCACGCGCTGCGACCGCTTGTACAAGCGTACTGCAATCTGTTTCCGGTAGACTTCACGAATGATCTCCTCGTTGCCGGCTGAGAAAAGGCTGGCCATGTATCGAACGGGTACGCGCGCCTTCGAGAGAGAGTTGAGCATCTCGCCCAAGCCTTCGGGCGCCGCACTGTCATAGTTGCCGTCCTTCATCTTTCCGAGAACCGGCAGCATCGGCGGCACGTAGAACAGCATCGGAAGGGTGCGGAATTCAGGGTGCAGCGGAAGCGCAAGCCCCCACTTCTTCACGAACTTATACGAAGGCGAGTTTTGCGCAGCCGCGATCTGCTGATCCGTGATACCGTTTTTCTTGGCAGCAGCGATGATCAACGGATCGAATGGATCCTGAATGATGCTGCGCTGAGCTGCGACGAGGTCTTTGTCGTCGGCCAAGGCGACTTCTTGAATGCGATCCGCATCGTAGAGCAGCAATCCGAGATATCGGATGCGACCAACGCACGAATGGAAGCACGCCGGTGCTTGTCCCGTTTCCAGGCGCGGATAGCACAAGATGCACTTTTCCGACTTGCCCGTCGCCCAATTGTAGTACGTCTTCTTGTACGGGCAACCCGAGATGCACATCCGCCAGGCGCGGCATTTTTCCTGACTGATCAGGACGATGCCATCTTCACCGCGCTTGTAGATGGCTCCGGAGGGACAGGCTCCGACGCAAGCCGGGTTGAGGCAATGGTTGCAAATGCGCGGCAGGTAGAAAAAGACCAGCCGTTCGACTTCGTTGAGCTGCTCGCGCTCCTTCTCGGTTAGATGTTCGAGATTTACGTCGTTGCTGGCGTACACGGGCGAGCCGCCGAGGTCGTCGTCCCAATTCGGACCCGCCTCGATGTCGATCGGCTTTCCTGTTATCAGCGAGATCGGTCGTGCCGTTGGTTGATCATCGCCTTCAGGTGCGTTGAACAGCTCGTCGTACTGGTACGTCCACGGCTCGTAATAGTCGTCGATCGTCGGCAAGTTGGGGTTGAAAAAGATGTTGCCGAGACCTTCGGTGCGGCCTTGCAAGCGAAGCTTCAGCTTGTTGCCGTCTTTGACCCAACCGCCTTTGTACTTAGATTGGTCTTCCCACGTGGTGGGATAACCGGTTCCCGGTTTCGTCTCCACGTTGTTCCACCACATGTACTCGGTGCCCTTACGGTCAGTCCAGATATTCTTACATGCAATGCTGCATGTGTGGCAGCCGATGCACTTGTCGAGATGGAAGACCATTGATACCTGTGCACGTATGTCCATTGGTTTACCACTCCAGTTTTTCGAGAGCACGCACGACGGCATG
>Ga0070735_10002092_pt1 | contig 18390 bp, 43 predicted proteins | sample Coa_R1_FD_66443 | JGI IMG/M metagenome (GOLD analysis project Ga0070735, IMG submission 66443) | Surface soil microbial communities from Centralia Pennsylvania, which are recovering from an underground coalmine fire - Coalmine... | ecosystem: Environmental > Terrestrial > Soil > Unclassified ... | reverse complement strand
GTCGTCATACCTCCGAGCCCTCGCCGAGCCCGCCACGCACGCGCAATACGCAGCAATCGAGGATAGGTCATCCACATGCGAAGATTCGGTGATTCCGGTATCGCGGCAGGCGGGGCAGTGCGGCGTCCACGATGGCGGGTTAATTTCCGCTTCGCGGATCGCGGCGCGCTCGTTGGCTTCGTGGATCTCGCCGCGGAGGTAGGGCGCCAGCGGGCAGCGCGTGTCGGAGTTGGCGAAATCCATTACTCGGTCGATTATTTGCTTGGCGATAGCTTCGGTGTCGGCCGCCTGTACCGCGCAGATCAGGTCGTTGAGTGCGGCCGCAGCGCGGGGGAATCCGATGAGTTGCTCCAAGCGCATCACCTGCGATTCTGCGTAGGTTTCTTCGATCATACCGATGCTCTCCTGATCTTCCTTGCTTCCTCTAAAGTCTTGTCTAATGCAGACTTACGCACTGGTTCCGGCCTCGGCTTGCGGGTCCACTCGCGGTCTGCCAAGTAGTTCTGCGGGAGCTTTACGAACGCCGGCTCGCTCCTGGCTACCGCTTCGATCGCGGCCGCACGCTGCTCCCAGTCGAGCTGCCTCCATCCCCATGCAGCCTTTCCCCAGTCCTCGGGGGTGGCCGTGACGCCGGGGTACGCTTGCTGGAATTTAGGCCAGGATTCGTCGAGCAGGTTTGTTTTCGAAGTTCCGTTAGAAAAAGCACCGCAATCTGTTTTCTGTTTCTGCTCTGAGTCTGAGTCTGAGTCTGAGTCTGGTAGCGTTACATCGCCGTTACTGTAACGGTCAGTCGCCGTTACATCAGATAACTTCTTTTTCTTCCTATATTTAGAGACTCGTTTTTTTGAGTCATCACTGATAAATTGATGTTGCTTCCAATCGTGCGGACGCAATCTTCCGTCGGATAGTTTTTCAATCAGTCCGATCGATTCCAGGTAGGAAAGATACGCTTTGCAGATTTCCTCATCGACACGAAGACGCCACGCTATTTCTTCGAACTTGGGGAGTGTGTCGTCTTCTGATGCCCCAGTAAGACACCAGCAGTTTATGAGGAATCTAAATAGGTGGTCTGGTAGGCGCTGTACCTTTCCAGCGTTGGGAAGCTCGCAGTAGAGGCGGACCCACAGGCGGATCATACGCCGCACATCCCCTGACATTCTACCGAGAAGTTAATCGCCAACTGGGCCTTCCGGGGATCTGGTCGCGTGTCTAATTCTACCAATTCCAGAGGCTTACAGGAACGGTGCAAGTACATGACTTGATCCATATCCGGGTTTACAACTGAGCCTTGGGCGCGAAGCGAGTTGTCTACCTGAACGGCGCGCCTCCATCCATCCGGGTCTTCGCGCTTGATTCGATCCCACTCGTAGTCAGAATGGTATGGGCAAAACGTGCATGCGCTTCTAGGAGTTTCGTGTGGAACCCCGTAATGAATCAGCCAGTCGACGCAGTTGGCTCGCGTCATGAAGCGCTGGATCAAGGGGAATTTGGGTTGGAAGGCGCGATGCTCTTTTCTAAAGACTTCGGCGATGCGGGCTGCCCTTCCCCCTTCGTCAAGAGAGATACCCATGTAGCGAGCTACATGGGTATCTCTCGGAATCCGTTGTCGTGGCTGAAGACCTAATATCTCGCGTCTAATCGTCCGATTGATGACCTCGGTCTTGTACTCCTTGGAGCACTGCCTCCGCGTTATTCCCACGCTCTTGCCACTGTCCGAAGTAGTGAAGGCCGGGATGGAAACGAACCTCCCGCCATTTGAGTTTCGACCTCGTACCACATCGTCTCCAAGCCGTCCGACCGTGCGAACTAGGATCGGAGGTCCACCCAGCGATTGCAGCCACTCCAAGTGCCTGTATACCGCTTGCGGCTCCTCCTGCGTGTCCGCGAAGATCGCTGCGTCTATTTGCGGGTCTCCGCGGAAGAACATCAGGTACAGAGTTGTGGATTGGACGCCGGCCCCGAGTGAAGGAATGTGATATTGGGATTTTCGTACGGGTTCGCAAGTCTCGGTCATCGGCACTCTCCCTCAAGAGTGGAGGCGGTGTGAGGGCACCGCCTCCGTTAATCGATTACGCCTGAAGGCCGGATCGGCCTGCTTCAATTATCGCTCACGCCGGGCGGAGGGTCAAGCTCTCGGTAGTGCGCTAAATCTTGTGTCCCTGCGCGTGCCGCCACAGTTAGATGAGGCTCAGTTCCGGGCATGAAGAGATTATTTCTTCTCCGGTGCGGACTGCATTAATGCCTTCCGCAAAATCTCATCCAACGGGTCTTCCGGGTCGGGCAAATAGCGAGTTCCACTCAGGCCGACTATGGAACGAACTTTCTTCCCGTCTGCGGATATCACCGCCATCTGGATGCCCTGGTCCGCTGCATTAAGCATCCTGGACGGATCTTTCCCGATTTCTCCCTCGGTGACCTTTGAGAGATCGTGATGTTTGTAAACCTTGAATCCGGTTTTCAAAGTTCTCCTGACCGTTGCCATAGCAGCCTCGCTATACCACACGCTAGACCTAATAGCAATTTCAGTGTAACTAACTTGAGCTGTGGAAAATGAGCAGCGATCTGAACTAGCGAGAAGTGCAGCTAAGGCGAGATGGGAAGCTGGCAAGAGCGCCACCCCTACACCTAATCCTACGAGCAACTTAAAGGTAGTTTTTCGGCCTCAGAGCGCCACTACTCATCGCTCACGCCGGCCGGCGGGTCAAGCTCACCCCAGATATATCGAGGAGCAGTCATCCAGCAGGGACGCTTGCCCTTCGGCGCGCTCGCCTTTGCGGAGGCGCCTTTGTGGGGCGACGGAAGGCAATCCTTTCGACGCCTGAATCGCGCATCGTTCACATGCTATGCGGGGAGTTTTAAGTCTCTTGCCTCCCACCAACTCCCCGTTTCTGGGGATTTCCGCCCCGCATTTTAGGCAATAAAGAGTAGGGTCCCTGAAGTCCATTTCATCCCTCCCGTGGGTTCTCATCTCGTCCGCATCTCCCCGGCGTGCTTGGCGAGCCGCACGCGCTTGTGCCGCGATCGCACCGCGAGTTCGTCCACCAAGGCGCCGCGCTCGTCAATCATCTGCACAAACGTGATCGGCTGGTCGTCTGCCGCGCGCACCAGCTCGAAGTCGCCTCCCCGGGCGATCTCCGATAGCAGCAGATCCACCATGCGCGAGGCTAACATGTCTGCCCCTGCGCCTGACGGATCATCCTGCATCGCGAGCAAAACTTAGTGGCTGTGATCGTGTCGCACTTGCACCGCTGCCGCTTTATCCAGCCGAGCATCTCGGGAGCGGAGGACAGTAGGATGCCGTTTTTGTCCGCTTCCCGACGTGAATGAACAAGGGCTATACTTTCCCCTCCAGGACCAACAATGTTCCGCCCAGAGAGCGACCAGGGACCCCGGGTGTGCTTCATGCGCCCTCGCTCAGCGGCAGCTCGGCCTGCGCCTTCTTGCGCGTGCGCTTTGGTGGAGGGGGTTCGGTGCCGTTCGCGCGCTCCTTGAAACGTAGCAAGAATCCGCTTAGGTCGTGCATGCGCTGTAGCTGCGAATTGTCGGCTTCGAGTACCAGCGTTTCTAAACGTTCATCGAATGTGATTTTAGGTCTGCTCACTATGCGTAATCCTCCACGAATTGAATCGCCTCTTCTGCGCTATGGACGACGAACACACGACCCTTCCAACGCTTTATGAAAGCCTGCTCCATCTTGGTCAACCGGCAAGCACTGGGTGGCTTGGAACCGTCCTTTATCTCTAACAATAGATTTACTCCGCGGCGCCCCACGATCAGATCAGGGCACCCCAGCCCCACCGATGCCAGAGATTGCACCGAGCATCCGATGTCGAGCAGAGTGTGGACGACCTCCGCGTGGTTCGCATCCAGGCGCGGTTTCTGCACTCCTCGACTCATTCCTGCACCTCGCGTATCGCTTCCACCTGCCTTTTGAATTTGTTCCCCGCCATCGCTTTCTGCATCGCCCTGGCCGCGCAGGCCCCGCAGTAGTAAGGCTTCTTCCCGCACAGCGGGCACGGAGGCTTGCGAAGCGCATTGCCAGCCAGGTAGAGGACGACCAGCAGACCAAGGTAGGGGATTATCATGCCTTCCTCTCCCTCGCCCGCGCTACCACTTCCTCGATGTCCTGGTCGGTGATCCAGTCCTTAGAGTGATCCGGCTCCGGCTGCGGGCGCACGAACGGGCCGTACTTATGCGTAAGCTCCTCGCGGCACCGCAGCATGATCTCCACAAAGGATCGTAAAGCCTGTCCGAGCGTTGCAATGTATTCCTCGTCGCGTGGGACGCGAATCAGGACATGCGGAAGCGTGGGGTGGTAGGCGAACAAGTCTACCCACTTACGCCCGGTGATCCACAAGCGGCCCTGAAGCTGGCAGCGATACTCCTCGTCCACTTGGCGCGACAGCAAGTAGCCTACCTGGGTCTGCGCGAGTCCTGCCTTTATTTCTAGGTCTCCGTCTTCTCCCACTAGCCGATCCGGGGAGCAGCCGACCAGACCGTCATCGGTCGTGATGAATCCTCCCGGCTTGGTTTCCGTGTCGGTCTGGAACTCGTAAGCTGCTATGGCCTCGTCTTCCTTATCCGTTCCGCGCTGCATCCACTGGCTCGTTTCCTGCCAGTTCTCGACCGGCTGACCGAGAATCCACTCGGCAAGCAGCCTGTGCATGTAGCCCACTGATTGCGCGGAGAGCTTGCCCTTGGCAGTTACGATGCGATGGAACTCGGAGGCCGTCGGAATTCCCAAACGCGCCTGAATCCACTCTGGCGTGCGCGGGATGAGGTCGTGGTAAATCGGCATCAGAAGATCACCTTTACATTTCGGATGTTGCCATTCATGATGGCGTCCACCGTGGCGTGGAGCCTATCCGGGAACTCGGGATCGAACATCCCATAGCTATAAATATCGTCGGTTATTTCTCCGCGTATCTTGTCCTTGTGAGCTTCGTCGGCTTCTCGCTTTATGCGGTCCGCTTCTGCCTGTTTTCGCTCCTGCTCAATCTTCTCGCGCTCTCTTGCGGCGGCCGCCTCTGCATCGCGCTTTGCCTTTTCCTTTGCAGCCTTCAGATCGGCAGCGGCCTTCTGTTCAGCAGCCTTACGGTCGCGCTCCGCTTTCAATGCCGCTTCCTTGGCTCTAACCTCTGCCGCTACGCGCTCATCCTCACGTTTCTTCTCGGCGGCAATGCGGGCCGCTTCCGCATCAGCGGCGCGCCTTTCTGCGGCTTTCTTGGCTTGCTCCTCCCTAACACGAGCAGCCTCCGCTGCTTGGGCTGCTCGTTCGTTCTCAAGCCTTATACGTTCGGCTTCTTCTTGGGCCTTGCGCTCCGCCTCAAGTCGAGCCTTCTCTGCCGCTTCAGACTTTAGCTTCTCGTCGCGCTCGCGCTGTAGCCTTTCGGACTCTTCTCTGCGAAGTCTCGCCAACTCCTCCTGTTCAACTTCGTATCGCTTGCGCTCTTCAAGGCGCTTGACGATGTATTTCTCGGCTTCCTCGCGCGCCGACTTTGCTCGAGCCGAGAACTCTTCCCAATTCCTGTCAGGGCCGGCGGATCGAAGATCAATCAAATACCGTTCGAGCATCACAATCGACAGGTCCGGCGAAGCCGCAACCAAGGCATGGAGCCCGGTAATATCCTGGAGCGCCTCCTCGTGCTCAGCGACGCGAATCTTATCCTTGTTCTCGAAATCTGTAAGTGGCTTCCGAATCTCTTCCCCAAGAGCATCTAGCCGTTCCGTGGCCTTCTTGCGCTCCTCGTTAACCTTCTTGGTTGCCTCACGCCAGCCCTCGGTGAGTTTCTTTCCTTCCGCATCCAGAGCGACCTTCGTGCGGGCCACTTGGTAGGCCACGGAGCGAATCTCCTCGCGCCCTGTGGCAGTGGAAGGATCAAGCGGGATAGAGCGTACTTTCGCCTCAATTCCGTCTAGGATGGCGGCCATTCCTCCGCCAGTGAATATCTGAACGGCATTCTGAGCGTTCAGCGTCATCAGTTCCATCTGTTCGGTGCTCATTTTCCCTCCGCTTTCCGAACCGCCGCCTGTAGTTGCGTCATCGCCTCCGCGTAGCGCGATCGCGGCAAGTCGCTTACGATTTTGATTCCAAATATTTCGCAGAACCGCGCCTGCCTGTCGGCGCCCATGCTCGCCGCCACGAACATATCGTGAATCGTCATGACCTGATCTTCGGAGATCGGAACCGACGGCGCGTTCCCATCCTTGTCCGCATTCTTGAAGGTCAGGTTGAAGATCATCCGTGTGAGGATGCGCTGGAGATAGGTCATCGTGGAAGAGAGGCCCTGGATCGCGGTCTTGTTCGCCACGCCCTTGAAGCCGGTCATGTCCAGTTCTCCTTGGAGCGAGTATTCGCGCGAATGCCCCTGCTCATGCATGACCGTGCAGGATACGGACACGCCTTCCTCCTTCGAGAATCCCGGAGAGTTAAACGTCAGCGAGAAGCCGTGGCGGGTGTACACCGGCCGGATCGCTTCGTCAATCGCGTCCAGCGTGGCGTATCGGCTGTGCGTGCTGGTGTTCTCAGCGTTCCTGACGATCGGCACCATCTCGTCCTGCGCTGCCTTCATCGCCTGGCTGAACGCGACCTGGCGCTGCTCCATGCGAAGCTCGCGGGCCATCGCCATTAGCTCTTTCATCTTCTCGATGTCAACGGACGGGTCTTTCGCCGCCCGCGAGATCACGTCCATAAGCGATGCGGTCGCGTCAATTTCGACTTCCGCCGGCCGCGCCTGAAGTTCGTTACTCATCTTTCGTGGGTTCCTTTGAGATGTATCCACAACCCTCGCAGCGGGAGCATATCTTCCAACGGTGCGAGAAGTTCCTAGAGGGAGTCTCGATCCTTCCCTCTCCAGCGCAGTCAGGGCAACGACTAAGCTTCTGAGCCTCCTCGAGGCTCATCATGTCTTCTCCCCATAGATGCTTACTCATCGGCATTGAACCCTCCATGTTTCCAGCAGGCTGCGGGATAGGCCACAGCGGCGTATCCTGGCGTTTCCCGATCCCCGCTCCCCGTCCCGTGATCGGAGCAGAACGGCGTGTCGCAAATCTCGCACGCCGCCACCGCAGGCTCAGAGCACAGCGGGTGTCCGCAGTCCGTTTGCAGGCTCATGCGGTGACCGCCTCGTAAGTGGCCTCAAAGATGTCGGGCTTGCACGGATAAACTTCCCCCTTGATGCCTCGAATGATGTAGTCTCCCGGGTTGGCCCGCATATCCCCTTCCAGGGTCACGATCACCAGAACCATGTTGGGATATACCGTGTTAGCGTCGACGCGGATGCCATAACCTACCTCATCCCTGAACCATTCCGGCCACTCAGTCCCGTCCGTGAGCTTTCCGTACCACCTCACGGCCTCAATCACGACTGGCTTCTTTCTGTATTTCGCCATTAGATTTTCGCTCCCTCCAACAGTTGAATCACCCGCCGCTGGCTCTCGGTACTCGGCATGTTCACCCCCGCCTTCGCCGCCATGTTCTGCCAGTCCTCCTCGGTCGATTGCCGCACGATGCGGACGGTCTCCGCGAGGATGTATCTTGCAAGCTGGCGGCATTTAATTTCCCTCGCATTCTGTTCGTGCAGGTTCGGGATGCTCATGAGTAGTTCCCTGCGGATGCTGAAGTTTTTGCATCGTAGACGATGGTTCTTGCTTTCGCAATTGCTTCATGGAAAGTCAGTGGGAATTCTGGGTCGTGCATCAGTATGGCGGCCGTGATGCTCATAGCGAGCATTTGAATGCGGTCGTCCAATATGCGTAACTGTTCGTCGGTCATTTCCTTATCCCCGCAAGTTCGCGCCGTAGCATCTCGACCTCGGCGGGAGAAAGCTCGATCATCGGCAACCGCTCGCGAAACTGGCGCAGCCGATAGCGGCGGTCGTAGCTGCGCGACCACAGGTAGACGAGGCCCCACGCTACGGACAGAGCGGCGATGGCAACGGCGAGGTAGATCAACAGTTCAGCCATCACGCCTCCTCGAATTGCTCGGTGAACGCCTGGTCTGCGGCGGCGTAGCGGTCCTCGTCCTTCGACTCCAGCTCGCAGCACTCGGCGCAGATGTACTCCTCTTGCACGTAGCCCGTCTCCCGCTCCATCGGATAGCGGCGCACCTCGTAGCCATCGGATAGCGTACCGCCGCAGCGGTCGCAGCCCGAAGGTAGGTCGGTAGGGGTGTAGGTGGTCATGCGGAAACCTCAGATGCCGCTTTCATGCCATCTAACTCGATGTCAGAAACGGAGCGATACAGGCAAATATCTCCAGTGTCGGCCCAAGTTTGCTGAATTATTGTTCCATCAGGCGAAGACCAGAAAGTGAGAGCGGTGCGCACTTCCACATCCTGGATATCCCGGATCGCCTTGTAGCCTAGAGCCTTCAATTTCTCCCCGGTTTCTTTGTATCCCTTAAGTCCAAAAGAAGACCACTTCAACTGTTTCATATTGATTTCCCTCCACTTTCTGAAGTGTACTATAGCCCTCTTGACAAGTCAATAGCCAGATGCTATTATTTTCCCATGGCGGCGACATTGAAGAAACAGAACGGTTTCGGAATGGTCCAACTCTCGCGGTCGATGCTCGCGGAACTTCGACAGCAAGCGTCCCGCGAGCAACGCACTATCAAGGTGGTGTTGGAGCGCGCCTGGGAGCTGTACAAGATCCGCGCCCCGGAAGATGACCTCTATGCGAAGGTGCCCAAGCGATGATACCGGGACTGCCAGAAGGCATGCGCGTCAAGCGGATCTCTCGAATGGGTGTGGATATATCGGACCATTCTCCAAATAGGGCTACGGTAGCGATGACAAAAGCACGCGGTTTCGATCCGTGGATTGCCGAGCTGGAACCTATCCCCGAATGCGATGTTAGCGACCAAGAGTTGCTCGGTTGGATGCTAGACGACGCTCAGTGGACGCGAAAGCAGGCAGTTGCTGCGATGAAGCGATTGAGGAAGGCAGACGATGCGCTGGAGTGGAAATGAGCGACAAACTGGAGCGACCGGACGTGGATGCGTTCAAACACGCATGCCAGCATGCAGACTGGACCCAGGTTGTACTGAATGGTGGGCCTCCCTGCTTTCACCTGGAAGGATCGCGGTTTTGTTTGCGAGCGGAGCGTTGGCAAGGCCACGGAATTTCGCATCCTTATGTGACGCTCTCTGAGGCAGTCCAATCCCGCATCGCCCAACTGGAGCGCGTGCTGGAGGCGGCAGAGAGAATGCTGAAAGTTGCGTACTCGTACCCTAACAATCTACCGATAGTGGATATTGCGGAACTTCGCGAGGCTCTCAAGGCTTGCGATCAGGCGAACAGCGGCAAGGAGAAACAACGATGAAGCGACGGCAGGCGATCTTAATGTCCGCTGGGGTCCTTCCAGTTCTAGCTCAGGTTAAGAGCGAGTTCCAGATTTCATCAGCGGCATCTTCACTCTCATCCTCAAATCCGTTCGTGAAATTCTCAAACGCCAACACCTTTATCGAGTTTGGTTGGGATCTGGCGACGATGGAGTTGGTTGTTCGCGATGGCGGAAGGGAAGCTCGCATTCCCAAGAATGAATTGCTTGATGCTCTCGGAGCTAAGTGAACAGCGGCAGTAGCGCGGTCCCGCCCTCGTGATGGTACATGAGCTTTATGATCGCCCTCTTATCCTCTTCCGCGAGCTTCAGCCACGTCGCGTTAGGCAGGTCCATGTACGTCCACCGAGGGGCACCGTAATGCGTCTGCCATCCTGCCGTGTCGAGCACGCGAATCGTCAATGCGACCGGGTCTCCAAGGAGCTTGGCCGTGTAATATGTCTCCGTGCGTCCCTGAGCGTCGGTCACCGTGAACGGGTCGCCCTGCGCGTAATCAACGTTGAGCGTGAGCCCGCCGTCCTGCGCCACGGAAGTGGTGAACGCGGCCGGGCTATTGTTGCGGTCGGCTCGGGTCATATGGGGATATGGTAACGCGAAAGCCGCTGTGCATTGATTTATATTGCGGGTTGGGGGGATGGGCTGAGGGCTTTCTGGCCGAGGGCTACGATGTCGTCGGATTCGACATTGAGCGGCATGACTACGGAAACTGTGGCTATCCCGGTCAACTCGTGCTACAGGACGTGCTGACGCTCCACGGATCGCAGTTCCGGGGAGCGGCGGTCATCGTGGCTAGTCCACCGTGTCAATTTTTCTCTCGCATGGCGATGCCGTTCAGGATGCCTTGGAAGCGTGATGAGTTTGAGCGCCGACGCAACCTTGCGCTGTCTCTGTTCTGGCAGTGCTGGCGGATTCAGCACGAAGCCTCCGAAGCCGCTGGGCACGAAATTCCACTGGTGGTGGAGAATGTGGTCGGAACGCAAACTTGGGTAGGTTCCGCGCGCTGGCATCATCGCAGCTTTTACCTCTGGGGCGATCTTCCTGCCTTTGATGCCTATTCCCGCAAGCGGGCAGAAAAACACCGGGGGCTCGTGGTTTGGACAGCGGGACGGACAGCACAATCGCATGGTCCCAGACGGTACGAAAATTGGTGGTGGATGGTGGAACGATTCCACGAATAACCCGATCCGCAAAGCCTCGTCGCGCAGCCAAGCCCGCAAAGCCGCCTCCGCGCAGATAGCCAAGATCCCGTTCCCGCTCGCGCAGCACATCGCGAGGGTCTACAAGCCGTGACGCTACGCCCGTCCCCAGTACAGTTCCGTGTAGCCGCCCTCGTTCCGCACGAGCTACGCGATCCGATACCAGTAGGCGATCATGTCTCCGTTGACGTTCTCCAACTCGTTGGCCGTGATCTCGGGGTTAGGACCGCCGTTCGGACTGGTCAGGAGCTTCTCAAACGTGCCGTTTACGGCGTACAGGGGCGGGGTTCCGGTCCAACGTGCGCCGATGGGGGAAACATCGTGTGGGCAGTTGAAGCTCGTACCGATTCCGAGCGGATCGGCGGAAGACACCATGCGGTTGCGATCGGAGAAAGGGCAAGCAGCGGTGAGCACCATGTCAGCGGCCGGCGGGAAGTCAGCGGGATTGGTCGACACCTTGATGCCCGGCTGGTCCACGCCCATCTGCTCGCGCTGCGTCATCACCGTGAGCGGATCGCCGGCGAGTTCGACAATATCGGTGTCCACGGTGAATCCAGACGCGCGGAGCGATTCTCCCAGGCGGATGCGGTACGACCAGTCGGTAATCACGCGCAGCGCGCGGACCGGCTGCGGAAGGGAGAAATAGTACGTGTCATCGAAATCGTCGGGGGAACCAACCAGCGGCCAAAGGATAAGGGGCATTCCGCTATTGTACACTTTCGGGAGGATAATGAGGCATGAACAGCGAATTGAACGTATTGGTGGCCCAGAAGGTGATGGGGTGGACCTTATTGCCAAAAGGGGATTTGCGCGAGGGATGTTGGCTTGACGAGCACAATAAAAAATTGTATCTGGTTCTCGCCGACTTCAGCGGCGACATCGCGCAGGCGTGGAGGGTCGTGGAGAAGATGCGAGAGCTTGGTTGGGACACTACCATTAACTGCCATCAAACGGCTCGCGGTAACTCACAATACTTGGTCGAGATGGAACCGCTCAGTCGCGATGACTTTCACAAAGCGGTATCCAAATCTGCCCCGGAAGCCATCTGCCGCGCGGCCCTCGCTGCGGTCGGCTGCGAAGTTCCCGCCAAGGTACCCGCATGAAGTACCGCGTCGCTCTGCTAATAGCCGTGCTCGCCGCGATCCTCGCCGCCCAGGTGTCCACCGGCAACGGACCGCCGAGCGCATCGACGCCGGGGCCGATCTACGTACAGAAGGACGGCGCAACGGGGCTGTACTTGTGGGCGCTGACATCGGCAGGGTGGCGCAGGCAGGGAGACGGCGCGGTTCCACCGACGGCAGGCTACTGGGTGTCCACGACCGGCAGCGACTCGAACCCCGGCACGTTCGCCGCTCCCTGGCGGCACCTGTCGAAAGCCGCGGCGGTCGCGACTCATCCGGGGGACATCGTTACCGTGATGGACGGCACATACGACAACGAGGGGGTCATCGCTCCAAACTTCGTCGCCACGATCAACTCGACGGGAACGGCGGTCGCGCCGATCACCTTTCAGGCGCAGAATCGGGGCGCGGCCATCCTCGACTCGGGCAACACCGTCACTGACGCATCCCCGTGCAACGGGGCGAGCGCGTACTTCAACATCGCCAACTCGTCGTATCTCGTGATCCAGGGCTTCGTGATGCAGCACGCCTGCGACGGAGGCTTGCAGGCTAACGGCTCCGCGCACCACGTCACGATTCGCTGGAACGAGATTCGGTACATCGCCAATCGCATCATCACGGATCAGATCGGACGCGACGGCGTGTACCTCAACGCCGGCGAGCACGACTTCAACCTCGATGGCAACACCTTCCACAACATCGGGCGCGTCTCTGGGCAGGCGTTGAACCAGTTCGATCACGGCATCTATGCGGCCGCACAGAACGTCACGATCAGCAACAACACCTTCTACAGCATGACGAAGGGATGGCCGATCACGCAATCGGACGGGGCCGCCAACTGGCTGGTGGCTTTCAACACATTCTACGGATCTTCGGCGGGCGTGGGGCAGATGATGCTGTGGAACTCGGTCACCGGAATCACGATTCGCAACAATATTTTCTATTTGCCTACGACTGCCGCGATCACGCGCTACACCTCGACCGCAAACGGGTGCACGGTGGATCACAATATCGTGTGGGGAGTCTCGCTGATGATGTCCGACGCCACCGGCTGCAACGTGGACAATACGAACAAATGGAACGTGAACCCGCTGCTCGTGAATGCTCCCGCGTTCGACTTCCACCTGACGTCAGCCTCGCCCGCTATCGGCGCGGGGCTATCGGTTCCAGCGGTAACGATTGACCACGACGGGCGAACGAGGAAGAACCCGCCTTCGATTGGAGCTTATGAGTAAACAAGTCAGGGACATAATTGATGTGCTTCGCATGGAATTCTTCCGTGATCAACTATGGCAGTTCATATCTATTGACGAATGGATATATGCGGAGCTGCCGCGTAGGCTGGATCATCCTCAGGATCTCGATGAAGGAAAAGCCGTTAGCGACCGGTGAGCGGAGCCGGTGACATCGGGGCATATGGGCATTAGGGGGATGCAGAAAATGCTAAATCATCACGGCGTCAACCCGGCTATCGCGCACCTTTCGAGCAAGGCAAAGAGAAGAATCTTAGAATCTGAGTTGCGGATTCGAGAGAGCGGAGAATGGGGGGCGTGGGAACGGTTAGACCCCAAGCCAATGTTATCGGGACAGGCCGGATGGTTGCGAGACGTAAATACGGCTTGGCGCAATAAAGTCTTCTGCGTTCTCGTGCGCGATGATGAAGTCGGAGTCATACATGCAGCCGTAAGCTCTCTTTCTGGAGTTCGCCCAAGTTGGTACGAAATGCAGCGGATCAAAGATGAATTGTTCGGAGCTACCCTAACCGCAGTCGAAATATATCCTCCGCACTCCGAAATAGTTGACGGCTCAGATATGTTTCATCTGTGGGTGTTGCCCAAGGATATTCCATTCGGATTGACCAAACTTTCCGCTAGTCGTCAGTCCACGACGTCAGCGGGTAATATTCTCCTCGGAACTAAGGGACCACTATCCTGATCGGTCCAATCGTCTCCACGCTCGGAGCCATCCCCGCCACGATGAGCCACGTGCCGCACTGCGCAGCGACCAGCGATACAGTCGCGGGCAGCAGGTCACCGAGGATCGTCTGCGGATTGGGCGCGCCTCTCGCCACCTCTGCTCGTATCAGCATAACCGCCATGAGCGACAGCCCGCTGATCGTAGCGTAGTTCTGCTTCTTCGACAGCCCGTAAGCCACGCCCGCCGTAGACACGATGGGAAGCGTCCCGTCGATGATCCTGAGTGCCACGCTTGGCGCGCTGGCGGCCGCCCTGCGGTTGAGCACCTCCTGGGCTATATCGTTGGGCAGCTCGTGGATCGCGGGCACAGCGGCCATCAGGCGCTCGCGGGGGATGGTCAGCGGGGTGGCCTGCTCACTGCATACCTCGGTCTGCCAGACCGAGAACCCAGTATTCCCCGTGACCTGCGCCAGACGCGAGTGGCGGCCCGTCACCGGCTTGATGACCGCACTGGAGAGGTTCTTGAAGGTAACCGTAGCTTGGGCGTGGCAGAGAGCGGAGGACAGCAGGAGCAACAGAATCATTTATCGGTAGGATAACAAACTAAGCGGGGGAACCTGCCTCTCGTTCTCTTGGGTCGGTGAGTTCACTGCCACTTTTTAACCCGGCCTCGAACTGCAACCGGAGAGATTCACCGCTCATGCACTCACAACCAACAGCGGCTACTCGCAAGCCCGTCTTCCCAAGGTCCCTTACTACGAGGACTTCCGGTTCCCCCTATCGTGGTGGGAATCCGAAGTCACAGGATAGCTTGAAATGGGGATGCGATGCAACAACAAAAAGGCCCGCGCGCTCGGAGGAAGACGTGCGGGCCAGTCGAAGTGTTGCCAAGCCCAGGGTACGCTTTTGGAGGGCCTATGTCAACACTCAGAAGCTATTTTCGTCCGTGCGCGGCACCGGGAGCCGGGGGCACGCTACCGGGGGCGGCTGTGTTGATGGCGGCGAGCGCGGTAACCAGGGAATTGAACTGGCTGAGGTTCGCGGTGCTTTGGGCCACGGCGGCGTCGAGGGTCGCCTGATCGGCCGGCGTGATCGTTCCAGGCGAGTTCTGCAAGGTAGTGATGAGCGTATCGAGAGCGGCCACCCCCGAGGCGAGCGCCGGGATGGTGGTAGCCATCGTCGCGAGTGCGGCGTTGATGGCGGTCTGTACGGGCGCTTCTGCGGCGGCCCACGCTTGGATCGGAGTCGGTGTAGTTGCCATTGTGAATTATTCCTTTTCTGGTGGATTGGTGTTGATCGTTCCGACTTCGGTAGCAAGGTCGGATAACTGCTTTGCTTCTACGGTGTCCTGCTGGAGTTTCGCTTGAAGCAGGGCGATGTCTGCGGGACTGATGATCTGCGCGTCACCGATTCCCAGGAACTCCTGTATCGACAGCACGCCGAGCTTGAGCGTCTCCTGATTCGCCAAGATCTTGTCCAGCTTCGCGTTCGTATCGGTGGGATCCAGCACGTCCGAGAGCACTTGCCGGATCAGGTCCTCGATGGTGGTGAAGGGGCTAGGCATCAGATCGACTCGTTAACTGGAGCGGTGTGCTCGAACTTAGGGCCAGAGTAAAAGGCACCGTGAACACAGTTTAGTTGTTCGCATCCCATCAGCCAAGACCAAATGGCTTCCGCAGCCTCACCTTCCGCGAAGTCTCGCGAACCATCGTCGTACTCAACCTCGATGCGAATTGCTTTCTTCATGCGGCCTCCGCGTGGATGCGTTCAAACACGCATGCCAGCATGCAGATGCGATGGCGTCTGTTCCCGGAGTGTACGTCGAGCGCACGCGGTCAGCCTTGGCGATCTGACGCAGCAGGCGCCGCGAGCCGACATGCGGACGCGCCCGCACCTTCTGTACGGCGGTGTCCATGCGTCCATTGATCTGGACCCATCCCTGCGATGGCTTGTTCAGGTCCAGCATGCTCATGTAGCCTCCGGGTGTCAGCATGAGCGGAGCCGTGAGCTTCTTCAGAAAATCGTAAGGCCCTGGCAGCGCCGACTGCCACCAAGAGGGTAGCGCGAAGTTCGACACCGGGACCGCAGTTCCAGCCCCCGCCCATCCTGCCGGGATCGTGATGTCGTAAGAGTCATTTTCCACCATGTCGCACATTTCGTATGCCCACAGCACGGCGCCGTCCTGAGCCGCGAGATTGATGTACGGGTCGCCGAGCATTTCCAGAAACTCGTGGCTCGCCGTGACTTCGACCTTCTCTCCGTCCGCGAGCGTGGTGGCTACGAAGATTTTTCCGAGGGGAGCTCCGGTGGTGCTTTCGTCGTGATATCCGAGGGCATTGGCCTGGTCCGAGTTGTCGAGCAGCACCAGCGGCCAGTGGGACGCCGTAGGATTCTTGCCTGTAGGCGTGTAGAACACCTTGGCGTTGATCCCCCAGATCGGGTAGAAGTCGCGCGTCACCTGAATCTGTAGCGCATTGGCGAGCGCGGGCAGCAGCGCATCGCTGTACTGCGTGGATTGGTTTACGAGGCTGATGAAGATAGGGCTCGTCATCGCCGCGGGTAGAACCCGAGTCCCAATCCGCCGCCACCGGCCAGGCCCAGCAGGATGTACAGCAACCAGATCACGACGAACACGACCACAACGACGCGGATTAGCTTCGCAATCATCGGGTCGAGCGGGAACTGGCTGACGGCCCACAGAATCACGCCGACGATAATCAGGACGATGAGCGTCTGAATCAGGAAGGCTGGCATTGCAACTCTCCTAGCGCATTGAGTGTAGCACGTTCAGTCGGCACCGTCGGCTTGGCCGCGGGCGCGACCGTCCAGGCGCATGTCGTGGGCCATCAAAACCTGCCTGACGTGCATCTCCTGCTGGTTCCGCTCGACCTCGCTCACGCGCCCGTCCAAGTCGTCCACCTTTTCTATGACGTATTCCAACTTGACCTCTTGCTGCGTATTGTGGGCGATCTGCTCGCGGTGGGCTTTAACGAGATCTTCAAGAACGCTGCCGATCGATCCGCGAAATAACCACATCAGGCCCACTACCAGTAGGGGACCCCCGAGCTGTAACGCCACTGCGGCGAGGGGATTCATAGGCCAAATTCACCTGGTGCTGATCGCTCACGATTTCTTCTCAGCCTCCGTGGTGGATCTCGTTTCCGTGTGCATGGTCAGGGCCTGCATTCCCGCAGGAACATCATCTCCTGTGCCTCGTGGCTTGACGCGCATCAGGAGCGCCCCGGCGAATCCCGTTATCAAACCGCTGATGACCTGGAAGATTTGCCCGTCCATGGGAAACCAGTGCTCGGCTCCGAATAGCAGGAACGTGAACAGAACCACCAGCGCGGACAAGAGTAGAACTATCGGCTCGACCGGAGGCATGGAGCAATTCTATCCTATTTGGCTGGCTCTTTCGGCGCTGCTGGCATCTGCGGCGGCTGCCCGATGCAGGCGTCTTGCAGGGTTCGATCAGAAGCCGCATAGCGCATGCTATCCAACTTGGACTTTTCGTTCCACCACCGCTGAAGCGTCTGAATGAAGGTCTCCAGATCGGCCACGCGCTTTTCTAGTTGCTGCTCGTGCGTGGGCTTGGGTGGTTCCGCTTTCGGAGGATCTTGCGCCGTCAGGCAGAGCGGGAGAATCAGAAACACGAGTTTCAGTGGCAAGTGCATGTCCCTCCAGCGCCGACGACTGAAGTGCAATAGCTCAGTGTGGTTGTGGTTTTCCAACAGATTGCGGCATTAGCCGAACCGACCGCTGCACCACCATGCTCAATTCCGGTGACATTAGCAACGCCTGTGTCAATTTGGGCCAATGCTCCTCCGTCCGCCACGCGCTTACCGTTGTTTATTTCCAACTCCGTTCCGGAGTTGGCAGGAGTAATTCCGAGCATGGCACCCAAAAACCTTCCGCAATTGGATGCATCATTTGCCAATTCAATCTCGCCCGATGCTCTCGCTTGGATGGCTACTCCCGCCAATCCTGTTGACTGCGTGGCGAACGTCCCGATACAAACACCTTGCGGTACATTTATGCTGCCCCCGGAAACACTTGGATCCCCATCAGCAAACACTTCCCATGATGAACCGTCTAAATAATGCTGTGCTCCACTTGTAGAGAAGTATTCTTGAATGTTTAGAAAATATAAAATGTCTCCATCCTGCACAGGTTGTGGACTGTCCGTCGTGCCTCGCGCATTGAATGTTGAGAACGCGCATCCAGTCCCGCCCGAACCCCCGCACGCAAATCCATATTCATTGTGAAGACCGGCTATTAGAAAATCTATCGGATCGGGAATTTGGGCAGGCACGCCGGCAGGCACTATCGAAACTCTGTGCAATGCGGGATCACACAGAAAATCCGCAGACCCGCTGATCGCCGTCGCCGCAGAGTAGAACGCGCACTCTGGCGCGGCAGCGGAGTTGATGGTGCCGGAGCCGCCGGAGCCGCTCGTCTTGACCCACATGGACGTCATCGGGTCGCAGTTGTACAGGTCGCCATTCGTCTGGTTCACCCCGAGCATCAGGAAAACGCAGCTTCCGCTAGGCACGCCGGGAAAGTTGATCGTCAGCGTGTTTCCGCCCTGCGCCTTGGCATGACTGGCGCACAAAATTATAAAAGCTGCCAGCAGAAATAGTCGTCGCATGGCTACCTCGTGATGAACGAAACGCCGACGTTGACCGAGTTCGTATCGCTGGTGAGCCAGATATGGTCGAGGCGAATCAGGTTGGAAGACATGGAGTAGATCGGAAACGCCTGCGTCGCGACCAGTGCCACTCCGAAGTTGGTAGACGACACGAGTTTGTTTCCGACA
>Ga0070735_10002091_pt1 | contig 18392 bp, 10 predicted proteins | sample Coa_R1_FD_66443 | JGI IMG/M metagenome (GOLD analysis project Ga0070735, IMG submission 66443) | Surface soil microbial communities from Centralia Pennsylvania, which are recovering from an underground coalmine fire - Coalmine... | ecosystem: Environmental > Terrestrial > Soil > Unclassified ... | reverse complement strand
TCCCGGTACTCCAGGTACCTTTGAAACTTCACCCAGAAATGGCAGGAAATATCCTTGTGCCTTGCTGCTCCCCGCGACCTCAATCCGCACATTTTTTTGCGGAGTCTGCACCGGGTTCACTCCTCCCTGTAATCCTGCGAAGTTCGCAAAGAATACGTGCGGCGTGCCCTCGACCTGCGCAATCGACGTGGCCACGGCAGGCGAAGCAAATATTCGTATTGAACTCGAGGGCGGCAACTTATCGAGAAACGCCTGTTCTTTATCCGGCGTGGTCGCACCAAAATCCTTGCTCAATGCCGCGAAGTATTCCGCTCCGGGATCTTTTTCGAAGCGGACAACATTCTCCGCGGTTCCGAGCTGCGTAGCGTCCTCTCCGGTGATCACCAGCGTCCGACCGCCATCCACATACTTCCGCAACGTAGTTCTCTCGTCATCGTCCAGCACTCGCACGTCGGGAAGCACCAACCTTTTGCCCTGAAAATCCGCCAGCGTTCGCGGCGTGACCACCTGGAACTCCAAATGTTTTTGCATCAGCAGGATCAGAATTCCGCGATAGGACGTAATAAACTCATCGGCAAAATAATCACGTGTTTTAGGAGAGAAATACACCCCTACTGGGGAAATCGGCGTACGCGGCTGGTAAAACGTGTTCTGATGGGCCTTGATCCACGAAAATATTTCCCGCCGGGTCGCATAATCGTTCGATCCCGCCATCGAATGGCCCGGGGCGTCCCAGAAATTCGCCCCGTCCATAATTTGCGACATGGCAAGGTTTTTCATCGGCTCGCGGGGGCCTATCTTTTTGTAACCGTCCCACGAGTAATTCAAAATCCACGTGGCTTTGCCTTGTGCAAAGGCACGAAACGAATGCATCCCGACCTGGTAGTTAAACCAGTCCAAGGGGTTTCTCGCAACCGCCATGTGATCGCCTTCGCCGAATTCGTACTCATGCGCGATCGCGTCCACCACCGGGTAAAGACTGTACACATCGGCGCCCACCCGCACGGCTTCCTTCTCAATGCCGGGATAAATCTCGGGGATGATTTTGATGTCCGGATTTACCGATTTCGCGTTCTGCCCGATCTCTGCCATAAAATCGGTGAAGGTCTGAATTCTGAAATCCACCCATTTGCGAAAATTAGGATCGGCGAAATCTCCCAGCTTCAGATCTTTCTTGGCATCTAATCCCGTCTGCTTGCGGAATGCTTCGACGGTATAATCGTCAAAGCTCGCCCAGGTGTTTTCCCAGCCCTCGAAGTGGGTCATCCAGTAGGGAATATCGACATAGATGCCATCAATCCCAGTGCCCGCAATCTGCCGGATGTGCTCCATGTAAATCTTGCGCCACTCTGGCGCGTACGGGCTCACCCAGACATCTTCATCACCTTTCCTGATCCAGAACGCGCTGCCGCCGCCAAATATCGCCGGCTCCCCGGTGATCTTGCGCTGCAGCCAGTCGGGATGCTCTTTGGCTAGCGTATGCGGCGTTTTATCCGCATTGGCGGTAATACATTCCGTTCCCGCGACGTAAACAAAGGCATAATTCTTTGCCTCATGCGCTTTCTCGGCCACCGCTTTAATTGCTTTCAGTTTCGCGGTGGGATCCAAAAAACTTTCGTATCGCCCCTCGATATCATTGTCCACTTCAATGCCAAACACGTCATCGCGCTCGGCTTTGGCAACGATCTCCTCGGCATCTCCGCCCTTCAATCCGTAGGCGCCAATACGGACATAATGGGTCCAGTCCTGCTCCACGGAATCGGAAGCAAGACTGGGCACAAAGTACAGAACCAGCAGAAACGCAAGACACGGCCCACGGGTTCTCCAGCTTGGGTTCAACAAAGGGAGGTCTAGCCGAGGCGGAGAAATCGATTCCATCGTGTTTCGTATCATTTCGTTTGTTAACTTTTAGTTTCGATATAGGGGAGTTGTCAAGTATAAAATACGGGACGCGACTTGGTTTGCCGCAACGTAAGCGGACCCGAATTTACTTATTCGACAAGGAAAAGCCTGTGCTCAACGAGGAACGTCGGCGCCTGATCGTGGAAATGGTAAAGCACGACGGCCGTGTGCTTGTAGGACATCTGGCGAAACACTTCCACACCTCCCAGGTTACGATTCGCAAAGACCTCGATATCCTGCAGGCGCAGGGGCAGATTCACCGCAGCCACGGCGGCGCGTTGCCGCCTCATACCAGCGTTCTTGAAGATCCCACGCTGCGCGAAAAAGAAAAGCTGCACCGCAAAGAGAAGATGCAAATCGCGCGCGCCGCTGCCCGCATGGTGAAAGAAGGGCAGGTGGTAATTCTGGACTCCGGGACCACAACCACCGCCATCGCCCGCGTCCTGCGTGAATTCGAAAGCCTCACGGTAATTACCAATGCGGTGAACATCGCCGCCGAATTATCCGGCTCTTCGCTGGAAGTAATTTTGACCGGAGGCAGCCTTCGCAAGAATTCGTTTTCTCTTGTAGGGCCTATTGCTGAAGAAACACTGCATCGCCTGAACGCCGACATTCTCTTTCTGGGCGTCGATGGGTTCGATCTACACTACGGTCTGAGCACGCCTAATCTGCTCGAAGCCAAAGTCAATCGTGCCATGATGGACGTCACCAGAGTCACCGTCGCCGTCTGCGATTCAAGCAAATTCGGACGGCGCAGTCTGTCTTCAATCGCCCCCGTCTCAGAAATTCAGCACCTCATTTCTGACCGTGAGATATCGAAGGCTGATTTGGCGGCATTAAAGAAGCTCAACCTCCAGGTCACGCTCGTTTGACAATTATTTGCTCGCGCCAATCGCATCTACCCCGCGAAATTGCTTGAACATCCGCTCCGCATTCTTGTGATAAATCTTCTCCAGCACCTCATCCGGTAATGCCATTCCGTAAATCCGCCACCGCCCCTGGCCCGGATAGCCCCAGTAGTCGAAAGACTCGTCTGCTGTTTCCAGCCAACGGAAATGATTTCGGTACATGGCCTCATCCATGCTGTTATCGGTTCCGAACATGATCCGGTCCTGATACTTCAGAAAAAATTCTCGCGCCCATCGCGGCTGCCGGCCCAGTTCCGCCTCACGCGCCCCAAACTCGACCATCACGTTCGGCAGCTTATCCAGCAAGCTAGAAACGTAATCCAGATTTTCCGGCCAGTTCGCCATGTGCAATGCAACAAAGGTTGTATGCGGATGTTTGGCGAACATCCGGTCCCGCTGTGCCAGCACCTCTTCCTTGCTGGGGAACTGCGGACCATAAAAACTCCAGTCCGGATGCGAGATTAGTTCCTCATAGCGTTCATTCTTGTTGTCAATGGGATGAAAAAAAGCTTCCGGATCCGTGCTGTGAATCGACACCGGAATTCCCAACCGGCCCGCTTCCTCCCAGATAGGATCAAGCCGGGGATCATCAATGGCAATCAGCTTCCCGGTTTTGTCCCGGTCAGTCAGCCCGAGATCTTTTAATTGCTTCAGGCCTCGTGCCCCGCGTCGAACCGAATCATCCAGTTGCGCAACCATCTCCTGGCTGAAATTACGATCATCGATCTTGCTGAAGTCAATTTGCTCAAAAACCAAGAATCGCCCGGGATACGGCTTCACCATCTCATCGATTACGTGCTGCAGCTTGTCTCCCCACATGCCGGTGAGTATCACCACCGTCTTCACATTGGTGTCGTCCATGATTTTGACGACTTGCTCCGGCGGCATGTGCTCATCAATGCCCTGGGCGTCGTTGACGTGATTGTGAACATCGATGACGTAATATTTTGCCTTGTCCACGTTGTGAACCGGCGCATGCAGCATCTGGACGGGATGAAAATCTCTAAGCAACAAAGTTTTCTTCTGCTCCGCGTCAGGAGCCTCGCCATAGCCGATCTGCTCCTTGGGTTGAGTTTGTTGGGCCCGTGCCGCACGGATGGCCGGCCACAGCGCGACGCCACAAAGCGCCAGTAACAGAATCAGCAACTTATTTTTCATGGCGGATTTCTCCAGTTTCATCTAATTCGTGGTTGACAATGCAACTAAACGAAAGTAAAAGTAATCGTTCGCAATATAGCGCAAGTACAACCCTCACCGACAGAAAAATTTAAAAAGTTTCGATGCTCGACGAACACAACCTATGACGAAGACCTCAAAGTTTACTCTTATTGCTCTAATCCTGATTGGATTTGCGCTTCCCCAAGCGTTCGGCGCGCAAGCTCAGCCGGCGCAGATTGAGAATTCCACGCTGCTGGTCTCCGTCAATTCCAAAACTGGCGCTTACACCATTCGCGAAAAGAGCGGCCCGGTGCGCCTGACGGCTGACGTCGCGGCTAAAGTGAACGGTCAGTGGGTGCACTCCGCCGATTATCCCAAGCACGCAGTCTCGTCCTCCGCTGCGGCCGAAGGCACTCAAGAACTCACGATTACATATTCGGGTTTAGCAGGACAACCCGATCTTGCGTGTTCGGCGCGCCTGCATTCTGCTCCCGCTTACGTTGAAGTGACAGTTACCGTGCGCAACACGGCTCAAAAGCCGGTGGAAGTGCAGGGAATTCGTGCTCTCGAAATTCGCGACCCGAGATTACTGGATCTCGGCGCTCCCGCATCCGCTCTTCGCATTCTTTCCGACAGCTTCAGCGAAGACCGCCCTGCCATGGCCATCCACGATTTTGGCGACAACACCGACGGCCTGTATCGCGGCGTCGGCAGCCAGCTTCTCTACAATCGTCAGAGCAGGCAGAGTTTATTTATCGGAGCGCTGAACTCGGACAAGTGGCTCACCATGCTGCGCCTGCACGCGCCTCAGTCAAAGATTACAGCCTACGAAGTCGAATCCGCAGGCACCACCGAACTCGAACTTGAAAATTCTTTAGAAACATCTCCACCCGAAGATCGCGTCGAGCTAAGCCTGCCGGTTGCGCCGGGATCAACCATTTCTTCCGAAAGTATCATGCTCGCATTAGGTCCGGACTATCATGCGCAGCTCGAAGCTTACGGTGGACTCATTCGCGAGCTGCATCATGCTCGCGTGACCCTGCCATCGCTGATTGGTTGGTGGAGTTGGACTGCTTATTATTTCGGCCTCAATCAAGGAGAGGCGTTAACCAATGCACAATTCCTCGCCCAGCGCCTGAAGGATTTCGGCTACAACTATTTTCACATCGACGAAGGTTATCAATATGCCCGCGGCGAATACACCACCGAAAACGCTGCAAATTTTCCCGACGGAATGAAAGCGTTCGAAACCAAGGTCCAGCGCCTCGGGCTCAACCCGGGCATTTGGACAGCGCCTTTCGAAGTTTCTGAGCGTTCGTGGATCTATCAAAATCACAAAGACTGGTTGGTGCGCAACCTTCAGGATCAGCCGATCCATGCCGGCTTTGTCATCAACAATCCTGAACGCAAAAAGCAACTCGACCAGCTTTACATGCTCGACACCACCCATCGGGACGCGCAAAATTATCTTCGGCAAACATACCGGACTCTGGCCCACGATTGGGGCATTCGCTACATCAAGCTCGACTTCATGGATGATTCCGCAATCGAAGGCCGTCACTATCGCCCCAACACTACTGCCATGGAAGCTCAGCGAATTGGCCTGCAGGTAATTCGCGAAGCAGTTGGCGAAAACGTAATTCTGGATAAAGACGGCAGCGCAATGTTGAATCCCGTCGGACTGGTTGATTCCGGCCGCATCTCGCAGGACACCGGCCACACCTTCGAGTCCAGCCACGATGCCGCCACCGGCGTTGCCGCGCGTTATTACATGAATCGCAATTTTTACGTCAGCGACCCCGACGCCTTCACCGTCTCTCGTCAGACCGTCGATGAGCAGGAGTGGCACGGCGGCAAACGTTCGCTAACTCTCGACGAAGCTCGGGTCTCGATTGCCCTCTCTGCGGTTGCCGGCGGCATGTTCGAAATCGGCGACGATCTCCCCACGCTATACGCCGATGCCGATCGCATTGCCTTGGTCGAAAATCGCGATCTGATTAACATGGCGCGTCTCGGTCGTGCCTCCTTCCCTGTGGATCTGATGACCTACGCCGCTGAAGACACCATGCCGAGTATCTTTGTCTTGCATGAAAGCAAACGGCAATCAATCGTCACCATATTTAATTGGACCGAAAAACCACGGCAGCATCAGCTCCAGCTGTCAGATCTCGGATTGCCCAGCGCCGTTCAGATTTCTGATCTTCTCAACGATAAAACTCCATTTCAGCAACAGGCCGCGGCAATTTCATTGGACCTCGCGCCACATTCGGTCCGCATGTTCAAAATTATCGACAATTCGATCCCCGCCGCCGCGCCCCAGGTAAATGCACGCATTCCAGAGAACGCTTCCGTTGGCAAGCCTAGCGAATTCGCGGCCGAGATGGAATCAGGCAGTGTTCCCGCCCTCGCCTATCACTGGGATTTCGGCGACGGCACAACTTCTTCCGGAGCCGCCGTGCGGCACACTTTCACCCATCGCGGCAATTTCACGGTTCACCTGCTGGCGGATGGGATCGAGGGTGTCCCATTCGAAAAGACTCAACAGATTTCCGTTTCCGGCGCTGTTGATTCAACCTTCAATCCCGAACACATCTCCCGCCGCGAACAATAATCGTCCCAAAGAATATTAGAGGGTGCCCCACCCTACGCGATTTTCGTAGGGTGGGTATAGGAAACGCGTGTTAGTCATCCGCGTTAGCAGTGATCTCCGTCGAACCCGACGGCACCTTGATTTCCTGATCTTTGTATTGCAGTTGGTAAAGCTTGTAGTAAATCCCGCGCTGCGCCAGCAGTTGCTGATGCGTTCCCATCTCCCGCAACTGGGCTTTATGCATCACGATAATCTTGTCCGCGCGCTGAATCGTAGAAAGCCTGTGCGCAATGATGATCGACGTTCGCCCTTCAATCATTTTGTTCAACGCGTCTCGCACCTTGAATTCTGTATCCGTATCTACGCTCGAAGTCGCCTCATCCAGAATCAGAATCTTCGGCGAATGTGCCAGCGCCCGGGCAAATGAAATGAGCTGCTTCTGTCCAGTCGAAAGCGTCGTGCCGCGCTCCCGCACCTCTTCTTTGTAAGTGTTCGGCAGTGCGTGAATGAAGTCCGCCAGGTTTACATCTTCCGCCGCCTGGCGCACCTGCTCATCGCTGATCCACTCGCTTCCCAGCCGAATATTTCCTTCAAGCGTGCCTGTAAACAGAAATGGGTCCTGCAATACCACCCCAAACCTGCGCCGCAAATCCGGCAGCGGCATCTCTCTTATATCGACACCATCAATCCGAATCGCCCCACGTTGCACGTCATAAAACCGCAGCAGCAGGGAAATGATCGTCGTCTTCCCAGCTCCGGTGTGTCCAACGATAGCAACCGTCTCTCCCGGCTCAATCGTAAAGCTCACATCCCGCAGCACCCAATCCGGCTCTGATTGTTCAAGCCCTCGTGAAGAATGCGGGGTGCCCCATGTCTCGCCTTTTTTGCGAGACGTGGGATCCTGTGGCGCAACAGCCACCTTAGGCCTGCCCTTCTCATCAGACTCAACCGGCACACTCCTATACGCAAACCACACCCGATCAAACTCAATCCGTCCCGGTCCGTCCGGGACTTTCGTGACGCGAGCCTCAGTAATCTCCGCCGGAGTATCGAGCAACTTAAAAACCCGCTCAGAGGCCGCCATCGCCGATTGCAGAATGTTGTACTTCTCGCTCAAATCCTGGATCGGCCGAAAGAACCGTTGCGCATATTGCATAAACGCGACCAGCACACCCAGCGTCGTCACATTCCGAACCAGCTGAAACGAAATCAGCGTCTTTGGATTGAAATGCACCGCGATCCCGGTAATCGTCCACTGCCGGATCACATCGCCGCCCCCGAACCAAATCACCAGCGCAATCGCAATCGCCGACAGGATTTCGACCACCGGGTAATAAACCGCGTGCGCCATGATCGCGTCTTTGTACGCGTCCATGTGCTGCGCATTCACGTCAGAAAAAGTTTTGAACGCTTTCTTCTCGCGATTGAACAATTGCAGCACCACCATGCCGCTCACGTGCTCCTGCAGGTGAGCGTTGATCCGGGCAATGGCCACGCGAATTCGGCGATATGAATCCCGCACCCGATCGCGAAATATTTTCGTCGCAAATGCAATAAACGGGAGCACTGCAAACGTGATCAGCGCCAGCTTCCAGTTCACCGACAACATGATGGCGAGAATTCCTGCCAGCACAAAGATGTCTTCAAAAATCGAGACCACGCCTGATGTGAACATTTCGTTCAGCGCGTCCACATCGGTCGTCACCCGTGTCACCAGGCGCCCCACCGGATTTTTGTCATAGAAGCCGATGTGCATGCGCTGCAGATGCCGGAAGATTTCGCTGCGCAGGTCGTACATCACCATCTGCCCGGCCCATTGCATGAAATATGTCTGCAGATATTCAAGCAGGAAACTGAAGATCGTCAGCCCAACATAAATCCCGGCAATTTCGGCAATGCCAGTCATCGGCCGCGGACTCAGCCAACTCGTCAGCCATGCCGGCTTGTTGTGGACAGGCGCAAGATAGCGGTCGATCGCTACCATGGTCAGAAACGGTCCCAGCACGTCGGCGCCCGCCTTGAGCACAATCGACACCAGCGCCACCGAGACTTGCCATCGGTACGGCCGCAAATACCGCAACAGCCGCTTCATCAGTCGGCTGTCATACGCTTTGCCGAGGACCTCTTCTTCATGGGCAGACGCCATTCACACCATTCTAAATTGTTCGCGAAAAAGAAACCGCGCTGAGTGCCTCGTGTCGCCCATAGCTCCAGCGCCGCGTTTTGGGCACCCGTTTCGCGTCAATCGGGAGTCCCACAAATTCCAGCCCCCGCCGCCTACGTGAATAATGCGGAAAGACTCAGGGTTTTGTCGGTACTGCGCCTGAGGCAAACAAGTCAGAGAGATCTGTCGCTTTGGCGGCATCTCGGAGGAAGGGGAATACGTGAAAAACCTCCTGCCAAGTGCGCAGGTCCGAGGAGTGCGTGTAGTTCGCCGAACTCACATACGGCAGCCCGTTCACATTTGGGTGCGCCAGCGGCGAGATGATGATCTCCGGGATGGTGTGATTAAAATCATCGGCGTTGTCTCCTGGAACGCCGTCTTCATTCGACTCGTCAAACCAGATAACGATCACGCCATTATCTTTATATGCGTTGGAGGCCATAATCACTGGAATAATCTGCCGAAGAAACTCATCCCCCTGTCGAATCTGTGCCGCGTCGCCTGTCAGACCCTTAAAACCTGCGCTCAGCGTGGTATGCATGTCGTTGTATTCGTCGGGTGTAATCCAGTTGTAATTCGCAACCGCGCGGTTGGCCAGGTCCACCTTCAGTTGCTGCAGCGGCGCATAGTGTGAAGCCATGCGATTCGCCGGGCTCGAATCGTTGCCACCATTGGTATCCCTAAAGAAAACCATTGGATTGTGTTTTGCCGCATAGCTAAATTGATTTGAGCCGTTGTAGGCATTGACGTTTCCGCCCACAAAAATCCCAGAAAAGCTGCTCAGCGGGACCGTCCACTTCTCTTGCGGCAAAGGAACATTGAGGAGCTGTCGATCTTTCGGGGTAAGGTCGATGTCCTCCTGATACGAGCGCCAGCTTTTGCCGGCTTTGGCCAACAAGGCGCTCAGGTGCTCTGTCGTATTCTGATTTGACCCGGCGACCGGAGAGTATGGATCGTTATCGTTCCTCACCGCGAAATTGGTACCCGCTTCCGACCAGATATAGCTGGGTTCAGATGGATGAATGTGAGGGTTGTTTCCCCTGGGCGTGGCAAGGACATTGTGGTACGCCGTAGCATAAGCGACCTGCCGGCTGATCTTTTCTTCGGATCCATTCACCATCGCCGTCGCGCTTCCGTCTACCAGGCTGTTAATAAATGGCGCATTCGGGTTCTTGTAAATCTGCTGAATACCGCCGGAGAACTTATTGGCTGGCTGCGTCCAGTTGTGATTTTCCATAGCAATCACGAAAACGGTTTTGATTTCCTGGGCCCGAGCGCTGGAAATTCCCACCAACCCCCAAAGTACAAATGCAATTAAAAGATGAGGACGTCTGCTCCGTAACATCGCTTCTCCTCCGGTTATCCGATGGCAGATCTCTGAACGAATCATGATTACCGCAAGAATATTTCGTTACTTGGTGCTCTTCAATTCGCGCGCTTTGAACGCATAGACCACGGCCAGCAGCGGAGCCGCCACCAGCACCCCCCAGAACGGCCACACAATTCCCAGTACAATCGGGGCCAGAATCGATGCCCACACCGGCACCTTGGCAGTCCGCTTCATAATAAATGGCTGCAGCAGAAATCCGTCCAGCAAGGCAATGACTGCGTAAAGCGCAAGCACCTCAGCCGGATGCTGCCAGTCTCGAAAAGCAAAAGTTGCGCTGAATAGCGGACCCAGCAAACTCAACACGGGTCCAAGATGGGGAATGATTTGCAGCAATGCCGCCAAAATTGCCCACAGGGGATAAAGCGGAACATGCAGGTAATAAAGCCCGATCAGCCACAGCGCGCCTACTGCGAGTGAATCCTGAATTTGCGCAATGGCCCAATTTTTAAGAGCGCCACCCGCAGTCCGCAAATGATCATCAATCGGCATGCTTTGTGGCAGATGAGTCGAAACTGGAGCTTAAATCGTCCAGCGCAACAGCGTCGCGCCTACTGTGAATCCGGCGCCCACCGAAGCCAGCAGTACCAGATCGCCCTCCTTCAACTTGCCTTCTTCGCGCGCGGTCTGCATGGCGAGCGGAATTGTTCCTGCGGTCGTATTTCCGTAGCGATCAATATTGATAATCACGCTCTCCGGCTTCAATCCCAGTCGCTCCGCCGTGGCATTAATGATCCGCTGATTCGCCTGGTGCGGAATAAAGCAATCGATGTCAGTGGCCTTTACGCCGTTTCGCTGCAACAGTGCCTCGCAAACCTCCGCCATTTTGCGCACCGCGAACTTAAACACCGCCTGCCCATCCTGATGCACAAAGTGCATCTTCTTCTCTACCGTCTCATGCGTCGCCGGATGCAGACTGCCGCCACCCGGCATATATAAGGAGCAGGCCCCCGATCCATCAACTTCATGTATATAGTCAATGATTCCGGAATCGTCTGATGATTGTTCCAGGATCACCGCGCCTGCGCCATCTCCAAAAAGAATGCAGGTAGCCCGGTCGGTGTAATCCAGAATCGAGGTCATTACGTCCGCGCCTATTACCATCACCTTCTTATGCGCGCCGGTTTGAACGAACTGGGCTCCCGTCTGCAAGGCATAGAGAAATGCCGAGCACGCGGCTGACAAATCGAACCCCCAGGCCCCTTTTGCCCCCAGCTTGTGCTGCACCAGGCAGGCGGTGGAAGGGAAGAGCATGTCCGGGGTGACAGTCGCGACGACAATAGCTTCAATGTCACTGGCGTCGATTGCGCGCTCAGCCAGCGCTATCTTTGCCGCCTCAGTTGCAAGATCACTGGTTGCCATACCTTTATCCGCGACGTGCCGCTCGCGGATTCCGGTGCGGCTGGTGATCCATTCATTCGAGGTCTCAACGATCTTTTCGAAGTCGGTATTGGTCATCACCCGGGGAGGAACATAAGTTCCGAGGGCCGTGATCTTGGCACGCCGCGTGTGGTTCACTCTATTCGTCTCCGTTATTGAATGCGAAACGCTATTGTACGCACGGCTGAGAGAATCTCCAATTTTGATTCGGTCTGGATGTGAATCTGAATGGAATTACTTCCGTCACTTTCTTGCGGCCCAAAGTGAGTCTATTTCTCCGAAGCGGAACTATGATCGGTGGGCGAGGACAGCAGGCAAGAATGAACGAACTCCGAATCGTAGTCTCCCTGATCACTAAGGACAACGATTACCAGGTAGAGCAAGCTGTTGCTGCTGAGGAGGCCGCCCGAAAACTGGGCGTGCGCCTGGAGGTCCTCTATGCTGATGGCGATAGCATTCAGCAGAGCCAGCAGATTCTCACATTCGTGCAGTCCAGCGAAGACCAGCGCCCGGACGGAATTATTCTTGAGCCGGTGGGGGCGACGGCACTCCCGCAAGTCGCACGGGCTGCAGCCGCATCCGGAATTGCCTGGGTCGTACTCAATCGTGAACTCGCGTACATCAAAGACCTGCGCAGAAACTTCTCTGCGCCAATTTTTACTGTCGCTTCGGACCATGTTGAGATTGGACGCATCCAGGCTAAACAACTAGCTGCGCTTCTGCCTGACGGAGGCTCGGTACTCTATATCCAGGGCCCATCTGAATCAGATGCCGGCAAATTGCGCACCCAGGGACTTAACCAGAACAAAGCGCCTGGAATTCAGCTGAAGCTGATGAAAGCTAATTGGACCGAGGCCAGCGCCTACAACGCGGTGACCGCATGGCTACGCCTGAGCACATCACAACAAGCACATATTGATATCATTGCTGCCCAGAACGATGCCATGGCCGCTGGCGCAAAGAAAGCTTTTCAGCAGTTTTCTTCCGAAGGAGAAGGAAGGAAGCGCTGGATCGAAGCCCCTTTGATTGGCGTGGATGGAGTTCCAACAACTGGCCAGGCATGGGTAAGAAATGGAACGTTGACAGCCACCGTTATTGCACCTCCACTGGCAGGCATCGCCTTGGAAATGCTTACCCGCGCGATACGGACGAGAACAACACCGCCGGAATTTACTCTAATTACTCCCGAATCATTTCCCAAACTGGACGCTCTTGTCGGAAAAGCGAAGCAGATGCAGCTATCTAAGAGCGCTAAATCGGCAATTTAGTTTAGCCAGACACCGGCGACCCACTGCACACGCAAGAGCCCGTTACCGTTGCTTCCTTCCGGACCTGGCGGGGTTGGCGGGAAGGCGTCGCGCGGGACCGATGCCTGACCAATTCAATTCTAGCAAAGGCTTCGCATTCGCCCGTTGAGACCCTTCGGTACCCTTTACCTTCTCCATAAATTCCGCAACAATTAAGCGGATACGTCCATGCTCCCGTCCACCGAAGAGATCACCCTCGCAGCTGCCATCCGCCGCTACTTCGACGTGGTGCTCTATCTGCTGATCTTTACCGGATTTGGCACCCTGGCTTCGACCGGCCGCCTCGACCTCACCACTGTCATCATCGTGACTTCGGCGCTGCTTTATCGCGGATACATTCTCGCCCGCCGTCGCGAGGTACTGCTCTCAGAACGCTGGACCAACATTCTGACCATCGCCTGCGTCGGCTTCTACATCGCCGACGACTTTTTTATCTCGCGCGCGTTCCTGGGTGCGACCGTGCACTTGCTGCTGTTCGTCATGCTTGTGCGTCTATTTTCTGCCCAAAAAGATCGTGATCACTATTTCTTGGCGGTGCTCTCTTTTCTGATGGTGCTGGCGGCCGCAGTACTCACCGTCGACAGCACCTTCTTGATTGCCCTCGCCGGATTTGTTCTGCTCGCCGTCGCCGCTTTCGTCTTAATGGAGATGATGCACTCGTTAAAGAAATCGCCGGTGCTGGCCCGCAATCCGCGAGTGCAAAATGCTCATCGCAAGTTGTCATTTACCATCCTCGTTGTCGCCCCGGTGTTGCTGCTCCTCATTTTTGTTGGCGGGACTGGCATCTTCTTTCTTCTGCCGCGGGTTTCCGCAGGATTCATGAGTGCCGAAACTGGCGCCAATGACATCACCACTGGCTTCTCTGATCGGGTCGAACTCGGACGTATCGGCCAGATTCAACAATCAAAGACCGTCATCATGCATGTCGCGATTGATGGTGACTCGTTCGGCACATTCGCACCCAAGTTACGCGGGGTCGCGTTGAGCAATTTCGACGGGCGTAATTGGTCGAATCGCAGCGACAGACACCCTATATTCCGCGGATCAGACGGCCACTTCAACCTTGACCTTCGCAACCCTCAATTCAGCGCGACCCGAGGTCACAACCTGCATTACCGGGTCACCATGGAACCCTTTATCACGGAGGTGTTCTTCCTTATGGCGACCCCGGAGTCATTAGCAGGCAACTACCGGGCAGTCGCCGAAAACGTCGATGGTTCAGTCTTCAATCTCGACAACGAGCATCCCGTCAGCCGCTACGAAGCGGATTCAAAAATTCCCCCTCCGCTTGGCGCTCGCATGCAATCCGTAAATGACTTTTTAGGCGACGATGTTTCGCCAGACTATTTGCAGGTGCCGAAGCTCGATTCACGCATCAGGCCGCTCACCCAAACAATTGTGAGCGACGCAAAAACTCCTTACGACCGCGCCAGCGCCATTGAAACTTATCTGCGGACCCATTACGGATATACCCTGCAACTCGGCAACACGAAGGCCGCTGATCCCATATCGGACTTCTTGTTCGTCCGCCGCCGCGGACATTGCGAGTATTTTGCTTCCTCGATGGCGATTATGCTTCGTCTCATCGGAATTCCTTCCCGCGTGGTGAACGGATTTTCCGGCGGCGAGTTCAATGACATCACTTCGCAATACGTCATCCGCGCCAGCGACGCACACTCCTGGGTCGAAGCTTACATTCCCGGTGAAGGCTGGCTCGCATTCGATCCCACGCCCGGCGGCAATGCGCAAACTCACTCGGAGTGGAGCCGGCTGATGCTCTACATGGATGCCATGTCCTCATTCTGGCGCGAGTGGATCGTCAACTACGATCTTGGCCATCAACTTCGTCTTACACAAGACGCGACCCACGGCAGCCGGGCCGTCGTTCAACACGCTCAATCTTGGGGACGGACCGAGTATCAGAAAATGCTCTCGTGGGCCAAGCGGGTCCAGGACCGCGTCGGCGCTTCCAGTGTGAAGTGGGGAATTCGCGCGGTAATTGCGATTGCTTTGGTTCTCCTGATCATCAGCCTTCCGCGAATACTTCTGCTCTTGCAGAAAATTCGTCTCGCGCACAGCCCGCGCCGGGCGCCGCAACTCGCCGCCAGCATCTGGTACGAACGCATGCTGCGCCAGACCGCCAAACTAGGCTGGAAAAAATCTCCGGCGCAAACTCCCGACGAATTTGCTTCGGTCATCACCGATCAGAAAATCCAGCATCGCGTCTCAGATTTTACCAAGCACTATGAGCGCGCCCGCTTCGGCAACTCCGCCGAAGACGCCTCCCGCCTCCCCGAGTTGTACGAAGAAATCAAATCGACAAAATAAGTTCTCAATGCCCTGAGGACATATCTTGTGCAATGCCCATGTGGGGACAGCCGCAATCGGCTGTCCGGTAGCCACTCCAGTAATCGCTGGCTCAAAAAGAAATCTGGTTACAATGGGACTGAGGCCTGTACTGAAAGCTGAGAGCTGAAAGCATCTATGAAAATCGGTGTCCTTGCCCTTCAAGGCGATTTCGACGCGCATCGTAAGCGGCTCGAAGAGCTGGGCGCCGAGGTTGTGCTCGTCAAAAAGCCCAGCCAACTCGACCAAATCGATGGTCTTATTATTCCGGGCGGGGAATCCAGCGCGTTTTTAAAACTTCTCGGCGAAAATGGATTCGCCCACCTAAAAGAATTCGTGCGCGTAAAGCCAACTTTCGGTACCTGCGCCGGCGCCATCCTTCTCGCCAAAGAAATTGAAAATCCACATCAGACCGGACTCGGCGCGCTCGACATCGGCATTCGCCGCAACGCTTACGGACGCCAACTCGAAAGCTCAATCCGCGTAGGCCTCTTCGCCGGGTCACCTCTAGAAATGGTTTTCATCCGCGCCCCAAAAATCGAGCGCCTCGGTCCCCAAGTCAAGGTCCTCGCCACAGAAGGAAAGGACCCGGTCGTCGTTCGTCAGGACAAAACCATGGCCGCCACCTTCCATCCCGAACTAAGTGATGACCCTCGAGTGCACCAGGCCTTCTTAGACCTCATTTGAAACGGCAAAATGTCGAGGTAGAGCAAGTAGTCCAAGGGAAAGAGCGTTTCATGTCCAAAAACCTTCGACTCGTCCCACTTGAACTAAATTGATATCACTCGTGTTCAGCAGCCATCCTCAAGGGCTTTGTCACTGGGGAAACCCTCATTCATAAACACGTCGCGTGAAAATGTCACCGATTTGTCTTGACATCGTCAACCAACAGTCACAATAATGTGCGCTAATTTTGGGACGTATTATGCCGTCGCGCAGTCTGTGACCCAAGTGCGCAGGTTGTTTAAGATGCCTCACCCAGAACGGCGAAGCGCGTTTCTTTCTTTCGGTTACCAATCCAATTCTCAGGAGGCTTTTATGCGGAAGCCGGTTTTCTTGTGTCTAGTGTTGTCTTTGGCCGTCTTACTATTTTCAGTTGCGGCGTGGTCACAGGCCACCAACACGGGCACCGTCGTTGGAGTGGTGACCGATCAATCAAACGCGGTGGTGGCAGGGGCAACAGTCACCCTGACTGATCCCTCTACCGGCAGTTCACAAAGCACCACCACCAACGATTCTGGGCGATACGTTTTTGTGAACGTTCAGCCGGGCACTTACAACATAGAATTCACCAAGGCCGGTTTTGCAACCAGCAAAGCTTCCCAAGTTTCAGTACAGGTTCAACAAGCGACTACCCTCAACGCGGCCCTGCGGGTGGGCGGTTCCAACATTGTGGTGGAAGTAACGGGAGCAAGCAACGAACTGCAAACACTGAATGCAACCATCGGTAACACCGTTGGCAGTGACATGTTGCAGTCCCTCCCGAGTCTTGGCCGCGACGTCAGTTCGTTCGTAACTATGCAGCCGGGAGTCAGTCCGGATGGAAGCGTAGGCGGTACGGTCGTGGATCAAGCCAATTTTATGCTTGACGGCGGCAACAATAGCAACGACATGGATGGCAGCGGAGGTGTCTATAACCCCAGCTTTGGCGACGATCCGAGCGGGGGGTTGTTTTCTAACCCGCTCAATCAAATCAGCGGAGCTTCCCTCGGTTTAGCGGGCAACCAGCCGTCTGGTGTGATGCCGACTCCCGTGGACAGTGTCGAGGAGTTCAAGGTTTCAACTTCCAACCAGACTGCCGACTTCAATAACTCATCTGGCATGCAGGTTTCGATTGTCACCAAGCGCGGCACCAACGCCTGGCACGGTACCGCCTACGAATACTATCTGGACAATAACTTCTCAGGGAACACATGGCAGAACAATCAAACCGTGCCGAAAACGCCGGCACCAGACTGGCATCGTAGTTGGTTCGGCGGTGCAGTTGGCGGGCCACTTATTCCCATGGAAGTCCTGGGAGGCAAAACTTACTTTTTTGTGAATTACCAGGGGGCGCGCTGGCCGAACTCGGAAACTCTTGACTTCGCGGTGCCGAGCGCCAACATGCGTCTGGGAATCCTGACGGATCCCACCACTGGGACCGTCTACAACTTAAACACTCTTGACCCCCGCGGCATCGGTATCAACTCCGACATTCAACAGTTGTGGAACACCCATATGCCGGCCGGCACCCCGGGAGGAATTTGTCCGTCCACCTATGCTCCATTCTGCGACAACGTCAACACCCTCGACTTCAAGGCTAATCTGGGGCTTCCGCAGAACGACAACTTTGGGGTGATGCGCTTGGACCACGACTTCGGCGCTAATTGGCACTTTATGTCCAGCTATCGGTATTACCACTTGAGGCGCGCCACCGACGATCAAGTTGATATTGGCGGCTTTTTCAACGGCGACAAACTCGGCGTGCCCACTGCACTGACAAACCGGCCGCAGGTGCCGTGGTATCTGGTCTTAGGAATGACTACGAACGTAAATTCCCACATCACCAACGATTTTCGCTACAGTTTCCTGCGTAACTGGTGGCAATGGGGTTCCAGCGGCGATCCGGCGCAGATATCTGGATTGGGAGCGGCCATCGAACCCCTGGGAGAATCGGCGGGTCCGCATTCAACTCTTATCCCTTACAACGTTAACAACCAGTCGACACGGACCCGCTTTTGGAATGGAAGAGACCACTTCTTTCGCGACGATGTTTCTTGGCTGCAAGGAAATCACCTCTTCCAGTTTGGCGGCCAGTATCAGCGAAACTGGAACTACCACCAACGTACCGACAATGGTGCCGGCGTCAACTACTACCCCGTGTATCAAATCGGAGATTCATCTGGTTCCGGTCAGGTGGACCTTACCGGCCTTGGATCGGCCTTCAGCAACAACACGGGTCTCGCGGCCGACGCCGCAGCGGTTCTCGGCATCGTTACCGACACGCAGCAGGCATTGACTCGTTCGGGCAACAAGCTGGTACTGAATCCGCCGCTCACGCCCGCCTTCGACAAGGTCACCATCCTGTATTACAACCTCTATTTGAATGACACCTGGAAGATGAAACCGTCGCTCACCGTCACTTATGGTTTGGGTTGGACATTAGAGATGCCGCCGACTGAGGAGACGGGTAAGCAGGTTGCGTTGGTGGACGCCACGGGGAATCCCATCGTTGCGGAAACCTACCTCAAAAACCGGGAGACAGCTGCAC
>Ga0070735_10002089_pt1 | contig 18407 bp, 19 predicted proteins | sample Coa_R1_FD_66443 | JGI IMG/M metagenome (GOLD analysis project Ga0070735, IMG submission 66443) | Surface soil microbial communities from Centralia Pennsylvania, which are recovering from an underground coalmine fire - Coalmine... | ecosystem: Environmental > Terrestrial > Soil > Unclassified ... | reverse complement strand
CGTCGGGCAGTTCCAGCCCTCAGTTCGTCCAGCACGGCCTGGCCTACGGGACGATATTGCCGTACCGGGCCGTGCGGGCCGGCGGCTACGACGTCAAGATGCGTGCCGCGGGCTCGTCGGCGTCGAGCAATCCGGTGTGGTCCGTCAGCCTCACGGTGAAGGCGGGCGGCACGTACACGGTGGTACCGCTCCGGACCAGCGCCCAGCAAGGCCAGCTCAAGGTCATCGACAACAACCTGACCGCGCCGAAGGGCAAGTCCTTCGTGCGGGTGGTCCAGGCCGCCATCAATCAGCAGAAGGTGACGTTCCACTGCAGTTGCGCTCCTGGGGATCCGGGCAACATCACGACCGATGCGGCGCCCGGCACGGTCAGTCCCCAGGTTCCCATCCCGGCCGGGACCTGGACCATGAGCGCCACCGGCGCGGCCAAGACGACGAGCCTGCCGGTCACGCTGACCGCGGGCACCGTCCATACCGAGATCGTCATCGACGCACCTGGCGGCGGCATCCAGATCATCAACCTGACCGACGCCGCCGGGGCTAGCCAGACGCCCACGGGCGGTGCCTCGGCCGGAACCGCGACGAGCTACCGGAGCGTCCCCGTCAGCCTCCCGGCGGCCTGGCGTTTCGTCCCCATCGCGGCGCTGGCCTTCAGCCCGTCCGGCACCACGCTGGCCATCGCCTCTGAACAGGTCTGCCTGTGGGATATCGCCGCCGCCCGCTGCACGAGCAGCTTCGGGAACGCGACCATCACCGCGGTCGCATTCAGCCCGGACGGCAAGACCCTGGCCGCCAGCGATAACAGCGGCAACACGTATCTGCGGGATGTCGCCACCGGCAGCCAGACCGCCCCCTTCACCGACTCCGCCAGTAACGGCGCGTTTTCGGTGGCGTTCAGCCCGGACGGGAAGGTCTTGGCGGCCGGCGACGGGAACGGCCGCGCGTACCTGTGGAACGTCGCGACCGGCAAGGCGGTCACTAGTCTGGCCGACCCAGGCAGTAAAGGGGTGAACTCGGTCGCGTTCAGCCCGGACGGAAAGGTGTTGGCGGCCGGCGACGGGAACGGCCGCGCGTACCTGTGGAACGTCGCGACCGGCAAGCCGGTCAGCCTGCCCGGCTCGGGCAGCAAGGGCGTGAACTCGGTCGCGTTCAGCCCGGACGGGAAGGTCTTGGCGGCCGGTGACAACAATGGCCGTACCTACCTGTGGAACGTCGCCACCGGGCAGCCGATCACCAGCCTCACCGACCCTGGTGGCACCGGCGTCATCTCGGTCGCGTTCGGCCCGGACGGCACGACCATGGCGGCCGGTGACAACAATGGCCGTACCTACCTCTGGAATATCGCCACCGGCAAGCTGGTGACCACCCTCCCCGCGCTCAGCAATGTGGAAATTAACGCGGTGATTTTCAGCGCCGACGGCAAGGAACTCGCGACTGGCGATCAGGACGGCAGGGTTTTGCTCTGGTATCCGAACTAATCGCGTCTAGCTGGTCCCGGTCCGCGCACGCGCTGCCCCGACGCGTGCCCAGCCGGCCGGCGGCGCGCCTTTAATTCCGATCTGCGTGATTTGTGGATAACGTCGCGGTCAAGGCTCAGGTTCACCTGTTGCTATAGCGCAATTCGACCTCTACTGTGAGCACAGCGTCTCATCAGTGCCCTGGTGACCTCGTCCCAACGAGAACGAAAACGACTCGTCTGGTCGCCCTGCGATGCGGCGCACTTAGCCTCCTGGGGTGGGGAGGCGGAAGAAAAATTTCCGCAGCGTTGGGAGGGATCTAAATGAAGCTTCGTGTCATGCCCTGGCGGCCGGCGGTGTTGCTCGCCTTCTCGGCCCTGCTGGTCGGCATTCCGGCCAGCGCCTCGGCGGCCCCCGCGGCCGGCAGCACCGGGTTCATCAGCCTCGGGAACCTGTCTGAGTCGCCGTCCCCGGTGGACGTATACCTGTATTCGTCGGGTAGTTCCAGCCCTCAGTTCGTGGGGCACGACGTCGCCTACGGGACGATACTTCCCTATCAGGCCGTTAACGTCGGCGGCTACGACGTCAAGATGCGCACCGCCGGGTCCTCGGCGTCGAGCAATCCGGTGTGGTCGGTCAGTTTGACGGTCAAGGCGGGCGGCGCGTACACGGTGGTGCCGTTGCGGGCCAGTGCCCAGCAGGGGCAGCTCAAGGTGATCGACAACGACCTGACCACGCCGAAGGGCAAGTCCTTGGTCCGGGTGATCCAGGCCGCGGTGAACGAGAAGACGGTGACGTTCCACTGCAGTTGCGCCCCGGGGGACCCCGGCAACATCACCACCGACGCGGCGCCCGGCACCGTGAGTCCGCAGGCCCCGATCCCGTCCGGGACCTGGACCATGACCGCGACCGGTTCCAGCGCGAAGTCGAGCCTGCCGGTCACGCTCACCGCGGGCACCGTCCACACCGAGATCGTCATCGACGCGCCGGGCGGCGGCATCCAGATCGTCAACCTGACCGATGCCGCCGGGGCCGGGCAGGCGCCCAGCGGCGGTGTCTCCACCGGGCTTGGCGGCACCGCACCGCACGCCCCGGGCTCGCCCCTGCCCTGGCTGGCGCTGATCGGCGGCGGCGCGCTCCTGGTCGCGGCTGGCGGGTGGCGCCTGCGCCGCAACGCGCAGCGCAGGCTCAACCCGAGCTGAGCTAGCTCAACCGCAGGTCGGCCGCGTTCCTCGTCGCGGCCGGCCTGCGCACCAGCGGCCGCACGCCGCCGCCTCGGTTTATCACGCTCGCCTGGGGCGAGTTCAAGGGCTATACCACCAACCTGGCAGACGCTTTGCGGACCTCCTCCGTGATCAGTCTCACTGTGCCGGGGACGAGGAGAGCCGATGAATTTCCAGCAGGCGAGATGGATAGCGGTCGAACTCAACGACTGGAGCTGGCTCGTGGCGCAATACCGCGGCTGGCTGATAACGCTCGCCACGGTGGCGGGTGCCGCGGGCCCGCTCCTCCGGGCGGCCAGGAAGGGCCTGCCGAGGCCGGCGCCATCGCTGGTCGTCCGCAACGGCGCGTTCGCGCTGGCGTGGTCGTCCGCGGCGGTGGCCATCTGTTCGCTCTTGCACTTCAGCGATCTGCGCTGGCTGCCACCGGGGCAGCGCGGCGGGCTGCACCTCAGCGCTCTGGGCGGGATTCTGGGTCACGTCACCGATTCGGCGGTTAGCGTACTCAACTCCGTCGCCGGGCTGCCGGCCGAATGGCGTGCCGCGCAAATCGCTGTTCACACCGCCATCGTGTGCGCTTTCCTGGCGGTGCTGGCCTACGTGCTGGTGGTCGTAACCCGGCGCCGGGCCCACCGCGGCGAGATCCGGCAGATCGTGCAGGAAGAACTCCGCAAGCCGGCCGGTCCTAGCCGTCCCGGCCCTGCCAGGTGCTGACGCACGCCTCGTTGCCCTCGGCATCGGCCAGCACCCAGAACGCCGGCGCTTCAGCGTCGCTGAGCAGCTTCCCGCCCGCCGCCAGGGTGGCCCGGATGCGCGGCGCCGCCTCGTCGTGCGGCACCGACACGTCGAAGTGGATGCGGTTGCGCTGCGGTCGCGGCGCGTCCATCCGCTGGAACCAGACCGCCGGCCCCTGGCCCAGCGGATCGACCAGCCCGTCCCACGGCCCGGACCACCCCGGTTCGTCCACGTACCCCAGCACCGCCCGCCAGAACGGCCGGATCGCCGAAGCGTCCAGCGCATCGATCCCGATCTCAAGGACCTGCACGGACCGTCTCCCCAAGCCGCCCGACCCGTCCCCGTCAATATCGCCGTCCAGCCCAGCCCCGCCGGCCGTACCTGCCCCGTCCGTACCTGCCCCGTCCGTACCTGCCCCGTCCTCGCCGACCCCGCTCACCGTCTCCAGCCGCATCTCGTCGACCACGGTCGAGATAGCGTGGGCCAGCTCGACGTCCCGCTCGGTCACCGAGGCCACCGCGGCGGTCTGCAGCGCCAGCAGCACCCGGTCGGTGCGCACGTCAAGCCGCAGATGCCCCTCGGCGCCGGCCACCGTCGCCGCTCGGCCAGCGACGTCGGCGGCCAGCACGAGAGACCCGGTCCGGACCTCGGATCTCAGCTCGCCCAGGACGAGCCGCCAGCCCCGCCTGGTAACCCCGTCCGAGGCTTCGGACCTGGTCAGCTTGCGGTAAGGATCAGTCATACCGCCATGGTGCCAGGAATCACCGGCTACCCGGGGCGAATGAGACGCCGCGCAGCACCTGACCGAAGCCCGCCGCCCGGACCGTCCGGAAACTCTCGCCTGCTGCGGGAAAGCTGGCGCCGAGCTCATCGGTGATCGCCACCAGCTTGTTCGGGTCGGCGCCCTGGTCTCCGCTGCCGCTCACCGTGGAGGTAATGGCCCAGATCGTCACCGTGCCGTTGCGGTTGACCCGTCCGGTAATGTTGCGCAGGCCGTCGGTGGCCGGTGCCCACGGCAGGCCGGTGGCGGCGTTGATCCCGGTCGGGTAGCCGACCACGGTGTACGGCTGGCCCAGGTTAAGGCCCGCCTGCAGCGTGTAGGCCAGCTTCCACTCGCCCGCGGAGCTGTCGAACACCCACTTCTGCAGGCCCGCCGTGCTCTGCGCCGCGGCCGCGGTGTACTGGCCGCCGGCGAAGGTCGTGGTGCCGTTGCCCTCGTCGGCCACGTACAGCGTGTCGGCGTTGGCGAACCACAGCCCGAACGGGAACGAGGTGGTCGACTTCAGCGCGGTCGGGAAGCCCTTCAGGATGCACATGTTGCTCGGCAGCCCGTTGGCCTGCAGGGTCGACAGGGTATAGGACAGGCCAGTGGTCGGCAGCTGCGCGCCCGGAGCCGGCAGGCCGGTTCCGTTCGGGCACGCCTTGCCCGTGGTGTCCAGGAAGTACACCGTGTTGACGCCGTTGCCGCCGCTGCCCTTGGTGTAGTACAGGACGTTGTTGGCAATGGTCAGGCCGCGGAAGTTGTCGTCCTTGCCGATCTTGTCCGCCTTGTCGCCCAGCTCGGTGATGTTGAAGCTGCCGACCGGCGTGGGGGTGCCCGGGTTCTGGGCCGACTCGGGCTGGTTCGACGGGTGGATCAGCTGCGCCCCGGCGCCGAGGATCACGCCGTCCGGCTGCGGCGTCCCGCCGTTCCCGGCGTTGCCCGACGTGTAGATGAGCTCCTGGCCGCCTGCGTCGGCCGTGATCGCGGCCCGGCCGTTGTTGCCGCTGTACGCGTTGGTCTCGGTGAAGCCGAACCTCCCGTTCCCGGTCAGCTGCGCCACCGCGCGGTAGAAGGCGCCGGGCACCGGGTTGGTCGGGTCGATGACTCCCGGCGTGTTGGAGTTGGAGACGTCCACGTCGTCCGGCGCGGCCGCGTAGCCCATGAACGACACGGTCCGGCCGTCGGGGGAGAGGTTGAGGGCCAGCTCCGACTTGGACGAGAAGCTGGTGACCAGCTCGCTCGCGGGCACACCGATGGTGGCGATCGGGAGCCCGCCCGGCGTCATCTCGGCCAGGTAGATCTTCGAGGTGACCCCGAAGCTCCCGTCGACCAGCGCGTTGTTGAACACCTGCGGGTAGCTGCCGTTCGCGGTGGCGGTGACGCAGTTGGACCCGGTGCATCCCGGCGGCAGCTGGGTCTGGCCCGCCACGATGTTCGGGTCGTTGGTATAGAAACTCTCGCTGACCAGCAGGGTGCCGGGGAAGATGAACCGGGTTCCGTCCCCCGTCGCGCTGGCCCCGGCCGGCGCGCCGGCCGCGGCGACGCCGCCGGCGGCGCACAGAACGGTCACCACGGCGGCGACTCCCGCCCGCGCTCGTTTGATCACAATCGCTCCTTCAGGCCCGGGTCCGGACACGTCCGGACATCACCCGGACATCCAAGCGTCGTTACCGGTCCTGAAGGCTCCCAGCGGGTGAACAACCGGTGTCGCTTAGCGGGCTATCGCCCTCGCGTCAGCCGCGGTGGCGCTGCAGGAAGTCCAGCGTCTGGGCGTTGAACCCCTCCACGTTCTCGTAGATGGCCGCGTGCGCGCAGTCCTCGAACACGATGAGCTCGGTGTTCGCGATCGCCTCGGTCAGCGGCGCGGCGAAGCGGGTCGAGGTCACGATGTCGTGGCGCCCGTAGGTGATCAGGGTCGGGGCCTGGATCGACCCGAGGACGGCCGTCGCGTCGTGCGCCAGCACCGCCCCGGACTGCCGCATGAACGCGTCCACCGGCGGCATCGGGCGGCCGCGGACGAAGTCGGCCAGGGCGTCGACGTACTCCGGCCGGGCGGCGTACAGCTCCGGGGTCAGGCAGAACGGCAGGATGCCCGCGATCACCATCTCGGTCACGCTGTCCAGCGCGTTGGCGATGATCCGCCAGCCCTCCACGACCGCGCGCAGGAACGGGTCGCTCTTGTCCCAGGCGCTGTGCAGCGACAGCGTCGTGACCAGTTCCGGGTGCTTGCCCGCCAGCCACATTCCGGTCGCGGCGCCGAGCGAGACCCCGAAGACGTGCGCCGGCCCGATCCCGACGGCCTGCATGAACGCGGCGACGTCGTCGGCCAGCAGTTCCGTGGTGTACTCGCCCTCCGGCTTGCTGGACAGCCCCGCGCCGCGCGGGTCGATGCTGTAGCAGGTGAAGTGCTTGGCGTACTCACCCACCTGGAACGCGTAACAGGCCTGCTCGGCGGCCAGGTACGGGATGAGCACCATCGGCTCGCCCTCGCCCTGCACCTCGTAGTTGATGTCGATCCCGTTCGCCTGCACCACTGGCATCGTTGCCCTCCCGAGTCCGGAACTTCCTCGATCCTAGGGTGGCCGGACCCGCCCCGCACTCGCACCGGACCGGCTGCGGGATCGCCGTGACGTTCCCTGGCGAAGAGGTGCCGACGATAGCCGGCCAGAGGCGCAGCGGCCATCGCCTGGACAGGTCGCGGGCACTGCCATCGAGTGCGGCACGACGGCCGGGCAGCCCGGCAATTTTCGTTCGCCGTGCGGTCTGCGGGACGCTAGCCTGGTATTTGTGACTGAGTTGCTGGCACGGCGATTTTCTCGCCTCCCGGCCCGGGGTGGGCCACCGGGAGGCGCTGCGTCGCGTTAGGCCGGCCGCTTCGCTCAGGTGGGCCCGGGCCGGGAGGAACTTCCCCCGCCGGTTCGCCTGAATGAGGAGTCACCGTGTCCGGTCCTGTTCCCTACCTTGATCCCGTGCAGTTGCAGCGCGACCTTGGCCTGCGGGATCTGTCCGAACCCGCCGCAGGTCCGCACGCCATCCAGGTCCTCATCGGCCGGGCGGTGGAGCGGCTCGCTGGTGCCTGGAAGTGCGAGGTCCGCTGGTGTCGCGGTCCCCGGGTCGTGCCGGTCGCCGACAACTATGACCGGCTCGGATACCCGGCCGAGGCGGTCACCAGGGAAACCCGCTACACCCGGTACGTGGACGCCGAGAGGATGCTGCGCAGTCATTCCAGCGCCATGATCCCCCCGGCGCTGCGCCGCCTCGCCCGCCAGCCCGGCGACGACGTGCTGCTGGCCTGCCCGGGCATCGTGTACCGCCGGGACGCCATCGACTGGCAGCACACCGGGACCCCGCACCAGCTCGACCTGTGGCGGATTACCCGGCAGGCGATGCGCAGCACCGACCTGGATCAGATGATCGCGGTCCTGCTCGGCGCGCTCGTCCCGGGCCTGGCCCACCGCCAGCAGCCGCGGACTCATCCGTACACGCTCGGCGGCCGCCAGGTCGATGTGTACCACGACGGCCGCTGGGTGGAGGTCGGGGAGTGCGGGCTCGCCCATCCCCGGGTGCTGGCCGCCGCCGGGCTGCACGGCCGCGGCGGGCTTGCCCTCGGCGTGGGCCTGGACCGGTTGCTGATGCTGGTCAAGCACATCCCCGACATCCGGCTGCTCCGCTCCGGCGATCCCCGGATCACCTGCCAGATGCTCGACCTCGCCCGGTACGAGCAAGTCTCGTCGATGCCGCCGGTCACCCGTGACCTGTCCATCGCTGTCTGGCCGGACGACGATGAGGAAACCCTCGGCGACCGAGTCCGCGATGCCCTCGCTGCCGACACGAGCTGTGTCGAAGAGGTCAGGGTGCTATCCGCCACCGCGTACCAGCAACTGCCCGCGTCAGCGATCGGCCGCCTCGGAGCCAAAACCGGAGCAGCAGAACCTCCTCGTCCGCGTCGTCCTCCGCGATCTGGAAAAGACACTCACAAACCAGGCCGCCAACGCTCTCCGCGACCGCATCTACCGGGCGCTTCATCAAGGGACGCAATACCAGTGGGCCGCGCCGCGGCACCCGTCCCGGTTACCGGGTCGATGTCACGTTGTACCTGCTCTTCCGGGTGGGTTGACGTTTCCGCGACTCGGACCGAGGATCTGGCCTGGGGCGCGTGTGCCACCACCCCCGTCTATCGGGGCCTGTAGGCCACAACCCCCGAACCACCGGACCCGGCCCGCGGGGCCTGTGGGCCACCACCCCCGTCTACCGGGGCCTGTGGGCCACAACCCCCGCGCCGCGATGATCCGCCCGCGTGTCAACGTGGCCAGGTCAGATAACGCTTCCGATCTGACCATTCAGATGTGTCCGTCGAGGTCGGCGAACGCGCCGGCATAGCCCCAGAACTGTGGCCCCGCCGCGGTGACGATCGTGCCGCCTGCCGCGTGCGCGCGGTGGATCAGCTCCGCGACGCCCTCGTCGGTGTCGGTCGCGACGGTCAGGACGCATTCACTGCTCCCGTTGGGTGCCGTGTCGTGGTCGCCGGTAATCCGATCGAAGCCGCCGGTGGGGATCAGCATCACGCGCAGGCCGTCGTTGAGCGCGAACTGCAGCGGTTCCGGGACGCCGTCCTCGGCCGGTTCGCCCACGGGTTCCAAGCCGAGACCGTCACGGTAGAAGGCGAAAGATGCTCGTCGATCGGCGATCGGCAGGCACACGACGACGGTGGTGGTCTGCATTGGGTTGTCTCCTCGGTCGGTCACACGTGGGTGAATCGCGGACCTGGTTCGCCGCGCAGTTGCCCTGCTGCCAGGGTGCGGCCACACAGGATCAGGGCCAGGTTCTGGGCTGTGCCGATCACCTGTGGTCCTGCGCCGTAGGACCAGTCGATGTCCTCGGCGCGCAGTTCGATCCCGTCCAGGTTGACCCCGAAGTGCTTCCTGCTGGCCGGGCCCGTGACGGTGGCCAGGACGGTCCGCAGCGTGGCTTCGGGCAGGCGCAGGTCGACGCCCAAGGGTGTCGTGATGTCCAGACCGTGAATCACGTCGTGGGTCAGTGCTGCGTCCAGGCCGGCACCCGGCGGCTTCCAGGGATGGGCGGCATTGTCTCGCAGCGCCGCGGTGAGCTCGTCCGGGCTGGCGGTGGCGTCGCGCCGGGCGCAGCGGTCGGCCATCTTGTGGAACTGCCCGCCGGATCTGATCAGCTCCATGGCGAAGCGCGCCGTCGAGTACCGAAACGGCATCGTGATGTGCGCGACGACCTCGCGGACCCGCCATCCGGCGCACAGGGTTGGCCGGTCCCACGCCTCAGCAGGCAGCCTGGTGAGGACGTCGGCCAACTCCCGGCGTTCAGCGGCGATCAGCGCCGGCAGCTCGCCGGCGGGTATAGATGATGAAGTCATCGGGGTAGCTGGCCTTCCGGGTTGACCGGCTCGTCTGACGACGGCGCGGAGTGAGCAAGCGCAACCAGGTAGGTCGCGAAGCGGTCGAGTGAGGTGGTGAAGCCGGCCTGTGCCTCGGCGCTGCGGAACGGCGCGGGCACGTTGGTCTGATGGATACGCACCTCGGTGCGACGGTCGCCGAGGTCGATGAACGTCGACGTCGTGGTCATGCCGGTGGCGGTGTCGGTCCACACCAGGCGTTCGGGCTCGACGACGTCGTCGTACACGGCCCGCATCCCGTACCGGCTTGCGTCGGCGTCGTTGATCATCACCGTCTCGAAGACCCCGCCAGGTCGCGGATCGACCTTGATGTTCTGCAATGGTGTGCTGACGCCGGCCGGCCCCCAGAAGTGGGTGAGATGCTCAGGCTCGATCATGCACCGAAACACCAGCTCCCGAGGCGCATCGAACACGCGGACGAAGATCAGCTCCCCGGCCGGCAGCGGCGAATCACTCATCGGTCGTCCCCTCAGGCTGGCCTGATCGCTGCTGGATCGCGGCAAGGTGCTCATCGAGCTTGTCGAACCGCTCGGCCCAGACCCGCCGGTTGTCCTCCAGCCAGCTCACCGCGGGCTCCAGCGCGTCCCACTCCAAGTGACACGGACGAAACTGCGCCCGCCGGCTCCGCGAGATGATCCCGCACCGTTCCAGAACCTTCAGGTGCTTCGAGATTCCCGGCAGCGTCAGGTCGAACGGCGCGGCCAGTTCGCTGACCGTCGCGTCACCCGCGGCCAGCCGGGCCACTATCGCCCGCCGCGTGGGGTCGGCCAACGCGGTGAACGTAGCATCCAGCCGGCCCTGGCGAACCGCCGATCGTGCAGACACGCAACCCCGACCTCTCCGGTAGATTCACATCAGTCGTAGTTCACCACATAGTTAATTAACTGTCAAGTTAACTACTGTGCCGGTGACCAGCAGCGGGCCGATCACGATCCCGGGCGCGAGGGTGAACGGCAGGCTGCCGAGAGCCGAGTCGTTGCCGATCCGGGCGACCTGCGTGGCCAAAGCGGCGTGGGCGGGCGTGAGCATGCCCATAACGACGCCGAGCATCAGCGTGCCCGCCCCCGCCCCGGGGTCAGCTGAGGATCAGGCCAGCTGAGCCAGGCCGCTCAGGTCGACGCAGACCACCCCGCGGACCCGCACGAACACCATCAGCACGTTGTCGCAGACGCGGCAGCGGACCACGGTACCGAGCTCCGAGCGGTACACCGCCGTCTCGGCCACCTGCCCCGTGCTCCCGCACACGCCGCAGGTGCCCACCGCGGTGGTCATCTCCGCCCCGAACACCTCGATCAGCAGCCCGCCGATCGCGTTACCGTCCAGCACTCCGTCTTCCAGCGCACGCATCACCAGGCCTCCAGCCCAGACATGTCACGGCGTCCCGGTCGCGCCGAACCGCTCGGTCTTGACCCGCTGCGGCGGGTAGCCGAGCGCCACCAGGTCCGCGGCCACCGCCTCCACGAAGTTCGTCGGCCCGCACACGTACGCCAGCGGAGCAGCATCGGCAGTGAACGGCCACGCCACCTCGGCCATCATCGCCGGATCCACCCGCCGGGCGTACCCCGTCCAGCCCGGCGGCTGCTGCCGGGTCAGCGTGTAGATAACCTCCACGCCAGGCATAGAAGCAGACAGCTCGGCCCGGTAGATCACCTCGGACAGGCTGCGCGCCGAGTACAGCAACCGCGCCGGCACCGAGCTTCCTACCCGGGAACGGTGCCGCAGGATAGCCCGCAACGGCACCACGCCTGAGCCGCCCGCCAAAAGCAGCAGCGGCACCGACCCGTCAACGCCGTCCGAAGCGTCCCACACGAAGTACCCGCCGATCGGGCCGCGCACCTCGAACTCGTCGCCCGGCTGGACGTCCTGGGTCAGGTACGGCGATACCTCGCCGTCGTCCAGCCGCTCGACCGTGATCGCGACCGGCTCGCCGGGCGCCGAGGCGATCGAGTACGACCGCTCGGCGACATAGCCGTCATCGCCGGTCAGCCGCACATCGAGGTGCTGGCCCGCCCGGTGGCCGGCCCAGTCCGGGACCGCCAGGGTCAGGGTCCGGGTGGCCGGGGTCTCGTCCACCACCGCGTCGACCGTGGCGGTCTGCCAGGTCAATCGCCCGCGTACCGCTGTTCCTTCCATGGGTCTCCGTACATGTGGTAGCCGTACATTTCCCAGAAGCCAGGCGCGTCGGTGTCCCGCAGCCGCAGCCCGCGCACCCACTTGGCGCTCTTCCAGAAGTACAGGTGCGGGACGAGCAGCCGGGCCGGGCCGCCGTGCTCGGGCCGCAGCGCCGAGCCGTCGTAGGAGTACGCCACCCAGGCCTTCCCGCCGGTCAGGTCGGCCACCGGCAGGTTGGTCGTGTAGCCGCCGTCGCAGAAGGCCAGCACGTACGACGCGTCAAACGAGACCGCGCCGAGCAGCACGTCCAGCGACACGCCCATCCAGGTCGTGTCGAGCTTGGACCACCGGGTCACGCAGTGGATGTCGACCGTGACCTTCTCGGCGGGCAGCGCCTGGAACTCCTGCCACGTCCACGAGACGGGCGACGCGCCGCCCTCGATGGAGAACGTCCAGTTGCTCAGCGGGGTGTGCGGCGTGGGCCCGGCCGACAGCACCGGGAAGTCTGAGGTCACGTACTGCCCGGGCGGGACCCGGCCCGCGGGTTCCGTCTCCTGGTGACGGCGGTGGAAGCCACGCGAGACAGGACTCATACGCGGCACACTACGCCCGCGTTTCCGCGCACCGGTCGTGGGGTGAATTCACAATGGGACTACGCCGCCGCTACCAGAAGGTAGACGTTGAGCCCGACGATCAGCGCGGTGACCAGCCCGGCCAGCACGGTCACCGGCCGCCGGTTCACCAGCGACCCCATCAGCGAGCGCGAGCTGGTGAAGAACAGCAGCGGGATCAGCGCGAACGGGATCCCGAAGGACAAGAAGACCTGGCTGAGCACCAGCGCGCGGGTCGGGCTGAACCCGACCCCGATCACGACCAGGGCCGGGATCATGGTGATCGCCCGGCGGGCGAAGATCGGGATCTGCCGGTGGATGAAGCCCTGCATGACCACCTGCCCGGACATGGTGCCCACGCAGGAGGAGGCGATCCCGGAGGCCAGCAGGGCCAGGCCGAACACCAGGCCGCTGTGCGCCCCGAGGAACAGGTTCAAGCCGTTGAACACCGCCCCTAGGTCGTTGCCCGCGCCGAACAGCCCGCGCGCGTGGAACACCGCGGCGGCCGTGGCCAGCATGGCCAGGTTGATCACGCCCGCGACGCCCATCGCGATCATGATGTCGACCATCTCGAACCGGAAGATCTTGCGCCGCGCGTCCGGGCTGGTGCCCACGATCCGGTTCTGGGTGAGCGAGGAGTGCAGGTAGATCACGTGCGGCATCACCGTGGCCCCGATGATGCTGACCGCCAGCAGCGCGGATCCGCTGCCGGACAGCGACGGCACGAACAGGCCCTGGGTGACCCCGGCAAACGAGGGCCTGCTGCGCAGCAGCTCCAGCCCGAACGCCAGCACCACCACCGCGACCAGCCCGGTCAGCGCGGCCTCGAGCCGCCGGAAGCCCCAGACCTGCATGCCCAAGATGGTGAACGCGGCCACGCCGGTCAGGACCGCCGACAGCCACAGCGACAGGCCGAACACCAGGTTCAGGCCCAGCGCCGCGCCGACGAACTCGGCCAGGTCGGTGGCCATCGCGACCGCCTCGGCCTGCAGCCACAACAGCACCACCACGCGGAACGGGAACCGGTCGCGGCACACCTCGGGCAGCGACCGGCCGGTGGCGATGCCCAGCTTGGCGCTCATCGACTGGACGAGCACGGCCATCAGGTTCGCGGCCAGCACCACCCACAGCAGCGTGTACCCGAACTGCGAACCGCCCGCCATGTCGGTGGCGAAGTTGCCCGGGTCGATGTAGGCCACCGCGGCGATGAACGCGGGGCCCAGGAACGGCAGCACCGCCCGGACCCCGCGCCGCTCGCCCGTCAGAGCGCGCTCGGCGGCCGCCAGAACCCGGGCTTCGCCCGGGAGGGCACCCTCGATCGAGACCTGACGGACGAGCGGGACCGTATCAGTCAAGGGACCGCCCGAAGGAACGCCAGGGCTCAGCCAACGGACGGACCGTACCCCAGCGACTGCGGCATGCTCGAGTCGGGCGACGGCTGCTTGAGGCCCTCGTCCAGCGAGCCGAACTCCGTCATCAGCGCCGCGCTGCCGCCCCATGCCGTCTGCTCCTCGGCCACCAGCGTGTTGGTGGTGAGCAGCAGGCCCGCCACGGACGCGCCGTTCTGCAACGCGGAGCGGACCACCCGGAGCGGGTCGATGATGCCCATCTCGATCATGTTGCCATGCCGGCCCTCCAGGGCGTCAAATCCCTCGTCCACGCCCATGCCCGCCGTCTGCTCCACGATCTCCGCGGCCGCGTACCCGGCGTTGGCCGCGATCAGGTAGGCGGGCGCGCTCAGCGCGCGGCGGACGATCCCGGCCCCGATCGCGTAGTCGCCGGTCACCGACAGGTCGTCGAGCGCGCTGATCGAGTGCAGCAGCGTCGCGCCGCCGCCGGCCACGATGCCCTCGGCCATCGCCGCCCGGGTGGCGGACAGGGCGTCCTCGACCCGGTGCCGCAGTTCCTTCAGCTCGGCGGGGGTGGCCGCGCCGACCCGGATCACCGCGACCTTGCCGGACAGCGCGCCGATCCGCTCGGTCAGCACGTCCTCGTCCGCGCCGAAGGTGGCCCGGCCCAGCTCGGCCCGCAGCTGGTCGATCCGGAACGCGACCGCCTCGGCCGAGCCGCCGCCGCCGATGATCGTCGTCTGGTCGGCCGTCACCCGCACCTGGCGGGCCCGGCCGAGCTGCTCGGCGGTCATCGTCTCCAGCGTGAACCCGGAGTGCTTGCTGTACACCGCGCCGCCGGTCAGCGCGGCGATGTCCTCCAGCTTGTGCAGCCGGCGGTCACCGAACCCGGGAGCCCGCACCGCCACGCACTGGAAGATGCCGTTCACGTGGTTGTGCACCAGCATCGACAGGGCGGTGCCCTCGATGGTCTCGGCCATGATGACCAGCGGCCGGGGCGCCCGCATCACCTTGTCCAGCAGCGGCATGAGCTGCTGCACCTTGGTGATCTTCTCGCTGCACAGCAGGATGTACGGGTCGTCGACCACGGCCTCCAGGCTCGCCGGGCTGGTCACCATGTACGGCGACAGGTAGCCGTTGTCGAACTCGAAGCCCTCCACGAAGTCCACGTTCATCCCGGGCAGCGGCGCGTCCTCGATCGTGACGATGCCGCCGTCGCCCACCGTGTACAGCGCGTTGGCGATCACCCGGCCCACCATGTCGTCGTCGTTGGCCGAGATCGCCGCGACCCGCGCGTAGTCCGATTCGGTCGAGATGGGATGCGCGACCTTCTGCAGATGCTCGACCAGCCGGCCGACGGCCAGGTCGATGCCCCGCTTGACCAGCACCGGGTTGGCGCCGTCGCCGATGGCCTGCATGCCCTCGCGCACGATGGCCTGGGCGATCACCGTGGCGGTGGTGGTGCCGTCACCGACGATGTCGTTGGTCTTGATCGCGGCTTCCTTGACCAGCTGCGCGCCCATGTTCTCGAACTGGTTCTTCAGGTGGATCTCACGCGCGATCGTCACGCCATCGTTGGTCACCACCGGCGAGCCGGTGATCTTCTCCAGGATGACGTTGCGCCCCTTGGGGCCGAGAGTCGACTTGACGGCTTCGGCCAGCTGGTCCACGCCAGCCAGCAGCAGGCCGCGAGCTTCAGCGCCGAAGCGCAGTTCCTTGGCCATGTAACAGCTCCCTAAGGGGTCTGGAAGTAACGGAAGTAACGGAAGTAACGGAAGTAACGGAAGAAATTAAGGGACGAGGATCGCGCGGCCGCGGACCCGCCCGGCGTCCAGGTCGGCGAGCGCTTGAACGGCGTCGGAGAGCGGGTAGATCTTGGTGTGCAGGGTGACCTTGCCCGCCTGGGCCAGGGCCATCAGCTCCGCCAGGTCGTTGTAGGTGCCGACGATGTTGCCGATGACGTTCCGCTCGGTGGAGATAACGTCCAGGGTCGGGATCTGCAGCGTGCCGCCGTAGCCGATCACGAAGTACGAGCCGGCCCGGCCGGTCATGGCCCACCCGTCCATCTCGGCGCCCTGCTCGGCCACGAAGTCCAGCACCACGTGCGCACCGCGCCCGCCGGTCAGGTCCGCGACCGCCTCGCGCTGGGTCCCGTCGCCCACCACGGTGTGGTGGGCCCCCAGCTCGGAGGCCAGCTTGAGCGCGTCCGGGTTGGCGTCCACCACGATGATGTTCGTGCCGGTCAGCTCGGCCAGGCACTGGATGCCGATGTGGCCAAGCCCGCCCGCGCCGATCACCACCGCGGTGGTGCCCGGGTAGAGCAGCGGGAGGGCCTTGCGCACCGCGTGGTACGCCGTGATGCCCGCGTCGGCCAGCGCCGCCACGTCCTGGGGGCGCGTCGAGGGATTCAGCTTGACGCAGGCCCGCGCCGAGGTGAGCAGGTACTCGGCCATGCCGCCGTCCCGCGACAGCCCGGGGAACTCGCCGTTCTCGCAGTGCATGTCATCGCCCGCCCGGCAGGCGTGGCACAGGCCGTCGGTCATGAGCGGGTGCAGGATCACGGTGTCGCCGGGCTGCACGTTGGTGACGCCGGAACCGACCTCGTGCACCCAGCCCGCGTTCTCGTGGCCCAGGATGTAGGGCAGCGGCGTCTGCATCGCCTCGTCCCACTGGCCCAGCATGATGTGCAGGTCGGTGCGGCACACCCCGGCGCCGCCGATCTTGATGATCACGTCGAGCGGCCCGCTGATGGCGGGCTCGGGCACGTCGTCGACCACCGGCATCCGGTTGAACTCGTGCAAGCGGACGGCCTTCATTAGTCCTCCTCAGACTGTCCTTGTCCTGGTGTGTCGTATCGGTGCCGCAGCATGCCGCGGCAAATGCCGGAATTGGCCTCGATGCTGGTCCGGGTGAGCTGCGCGCGCCGCAGGTGCAGCGGCACAGCCGCCAAGTCAACGGAAGCACCCGTGACCGGGTCGATGAGCAGCAAGGCAGAATCGTCGGCGGGCAGGCCGAGCTCGGCCCGCCGCTCCCGCAACCGGGTCAGCGCACGAGACGGCGGCACCTCGCCGAGCGTCATCGCGAGCAGTGCCGCCTGATCCTTGCCGGCCGCCAGCAACGGCCTGCATACCTGGTCGGTGCCTGCCATCACCGCCTTGCGCAGGAAGCTGGCCCGGAGCTCGTCGAGCTCCGCGACCGCCTCGCCGTCGAAGGACCGGACGAAGCCGGCCTGGGCGGCGACGCCCCCGTTGATCGCGTCGGACGCGAAGTGATCCTCCAGCACCACCGTGACCAGGCGCACTCCCGGCAGCGCCGACACCGCGTCGTAGGCGTCGGCGACCATCAGGTAGGCGAAGTTGGGCGCGCAGAAGTACGTCGGCAGCCGCAGCCGGACCTCGGCCTCCCCGCCGTCGGAGACGGTGCACGAGGACACGAACCCGAGCGAGGTGATCGGCTCGTCGAGTTCGGGGTCGCGCACCGTCTCCAGGGCAGCCAGGGCAGCCTCAACGGCCCGGGCCGCCGCGGACCGCGCACCAGTAATAACGGGAGCGGTCATGCCCCCGCGACCAGCTGCGCGTCGTCCTGGGCGGCCGGCGTCCCCGCCTCGGCGGGCAGCCGGAACTCGGCGGGCACCTCGATGTCGTAGAGCTTGGCCGCGTTCAGGCCGAGGATCTTCTTCTTGCCGGCCACGCCGAGCCTGGGGAAGTCGGCGAACTCCTCGCGGTCCGGCATCTCCCAGTCCACGAAGCCCTCGACCTGCCACTTCGGCTCCCAGATGGCGTAGTCGCTGCCGAACGTCATCTTGTCCTCGCCGACCCAGAAGAGCAGCTCGCCCATGACCTTGGCGAAGAAGTTCGGCCGGGCGTGCATCAGGCCGCCGATGACCACGGACAGGCCGGCGTACACGTTCGGCTCCTGGGTGGCCATGAAGCAGAAGTCCTCGATCCGCGGCAGCCCCACGTGCTCGATGATGAAGTTGAGCTCGGGGAAGTCGGTCGCGCAGTGGTCGATGTCGGAGACGTCGAAGGCGTCCTTGTCCAGCGGCCAGATCGTCGGGCCCTTGTGCACGTGGATGTTCTTGATGCCGAGGTTCTGCGCGGCCTCGAGGTACCGGTAGGCGCCGGGGTCGGAGAGCTTGTACCCGCGCGAGCCGTTGTTCCACTCCGCCGTGTAGAGCTTCACCCCGCGTGACCCGAACCGCTCCACATTACGACGAAGCTCCTCCAGGCCGGCGTCGCTGTCCCGGGGGTCGAAGTTGGTGTTGTAGATGAACTTGCCCGGGTGCTTCTCGCCCATCAGCGCGTTGCGCTCGGTGGTGTTGAAGCCCTCCGTGTACCACTCCTTCAGGTCCGTGGGCTGGAAGATGGCCACGTCCACGTGCCCGTCCTCGAAGACGTCCTTCATCAGGTCGTCCTCGGAGTACTTCTGGAAGTGCTCGATCGACCAGTGCGTCTCCGGCGGTCCCAGGCCCTGGTACGCGTGGAAGCACTCGATCCAGCCCTTGGCGTACTGCTCGGCGCCAGGCACCCAGTTGTCCGGGGCGGCGTTCCAGTAGTGCATGTGCGAATCGACGATGAAGTACTTCTCGCCGTTGTGCTCGTACAAGGCGCCTCCTCAGCAGCTCCTGCGTAACTTGGCAGTGGCACTGAGCCGGTTATAACCGGCTCAGTGCCACCTCATGCCGCGAGCAAAACATCTTCTGCCCGCTGGGGGTGCGCGGCTCGCACGATGCCGGGTG
>Ga0070735_10002086_pt1 | contig 18418 bp, 19 predicted proteins | sample Coa_R1_FD_66443 | JGI IMG/M metagenome (GOLD analysis project Ga0070735, IMG submission 66443) | Surface soil microbial communities from Centralia Pennsylvania, which are recovering from an underground coalmine fire - Coalmine... | ecosystem: Environmental > Terrestrial > Soil > Unclassified ... | reverse complement strand
TTCTGACGCCGCCAGAGTTACCCAATAGGGATTTACGCACACCGTAGCAAATCCGTACCGGCGGGCTTCCTGGCAAAGCCTGCGAATGTCAGCCGCGGTCGCCTGTGGTTTGAGCAGGGTATGGTCGATGATCGCGGCAATTTCGCGGACGGGCATTCTTAATAATATCGTGACGGGCTCGGTATGATAAAAAGATCATGGAAACCGCCGTCGCTACGCCTGCCGCATCGGTAATCGAACTAGAAGCGCAGTACTTATTCCAAAATTATGCGCGGTACCCGCTGGTGCTGCATCGCGGCAAGGGGTGCTACGTCTACGATACGTCCGGCAAGCGGTACCTGGACCTGATTGCCGGAATCGGCGTGAATGCGCTCGGACACGCCCATCCGCGCCTGGTGAAGGTGATCCGGGAGCAGGCCGGGCGGATGCTCCACTCCTCGAATCTTTACTATCACGAGTACCAGGGTCCGCTGGCGGAGCGCATCGCCAAAGTCACCGGTCTCGATCGAGTGTTCTTCTGCAATTCGGGAACCGAGGCCATGGAAGGCGCGCTCAAGATCATCCGCGCGCACGGCCGCAAGATCAGCCCCCAGAAGTATGAGACGGTGGCGCTGTTCGATTCTTTTCACGGCCGGACATTTGGTGCACTCTCCATCACCGGCCAGGAAAAGTATCGCAGCAATTTTGAGCCGATGCTGCCCGGAGCCCGCTTTGTGCATCGCAACGATATCGGCGCGCTGGAGCAGGTGGTCGGGGCGAACACGGCGGGCATCGTGCTCGAGATTGTGCAGGGCGAGGGCGGGATCAATCCGCTAAGCGATGAATACGTCCGCGCGGCTCGGGATTTGGCGTATCGTCACGACGCGCTGCTGGTCTTTGACGAAATCCAGTGCGGCGTGGGACGGCCCGGAGCCTACTTCTCGTATCAATTGCTCGATCCAATTGTGTTGCCGGACATCACCACTGCCGCGAAGCCGCTGGCCTGCGGGATCCCGCTAGGCTTTGTCGCGGCGAACGAGCGTGCGGCGAGTGCGATCGGCAGGGGTCAGCACGGCACTACATTTGGCGGTGGACCGCTGGCCTGCCGCATCGCGCTGGAGTTCTTCGATATTCTGGACGAACTGCTGCCCAACATCATTCATGTCGGCGGCTACTTCCGGATGCAGTTGATGGAACTGGCCAAGAAGTTCTCGTTCATTCAAGAAGTGCGCGGGTACGGTCTGATGATTGGAGTGGAGATCGACTTCGCGGGCAAACAGATCGTGCTGGATGCCATGGAGCAAGGCCTGCTGATCAACTGCACGCACGACAAGGTGTTGCGCTTCCTGCCGCCTTATATCCTGTCCGAACAGGACGTGGATCGGGCGGTGACGGTGCTGAAAAGGGTGTTCAAGAAGGCCAAGCCCCCACAGGAATAAGAGATCAGAGTAGGTGATGGTGGCCGGCGGCTTCCAATAGCTTGACCAGGTCGCCGACCTGCTGCGCGTGGCTGCGGTCGGCGATCAGCAAAGCATCGGGCGTGTCCACGACGATCAGATCGTTTACCCCGAGAAGCGCCACCAGTTTTTTCTCGGCATCGACGTAGTTGCCAGAGCTGTTCTCGATCATCGCGTGCGTGCGGAGGGCATTGCCCGCGCGATCGCGCGCGTGCAGCTCATACACGGCGTTCCAGCTACCGACGTCGTTCCAGGCGATGTCGCCGGCCGGGATTCCCACGACATTGGCCGCGCGTTCGAGCACTGCGTAATCGATCGAGATGTTCTCGGTCTTTGGAAACGACTCTACGAGGCCCTTAGCAAACGCCCGCGAATCGAACCGAGGAAGACTGGCTAGGATGCTCGCGGTCTTGGGCAGATGCTGGCGCAAGGCAAGCAGTAAGACCGAAGTCCGCCAGAAGAACATTCCGGCGTTCCAGTAGAAGTTGCCCGCTTTGAGAAAACGCGCGGCAGTCTTTGCGTCGGGCTTTTCGCGGAAACGCTTGACGGGTAGCGACTCAGAACCGCCGGGCTGAACGCCTTTCGGAAACTCGATATAGCCGTAGCCGGTCTCGGGCCAGCGCGGCTGGATCCCCAGAACCACGATCTTCCCGGCGCGCGCGGCTTTCAGCGCGGACTTGACCAGGCGGATGTACTGGCGCGGCTTGCCGATCACGTGGTCGGCCGGAAACACGCCCATGATCGATTCTGGATCGATCCCATGCAGGATCTGGGCGGCCAGGCCGATTGCGGGAGCCGTGTTGCGCTGTGCGGGTTCGGCCAGAATCTGGCGCGCGGGGACTTCCGGAAGCTGGCGAACGATCTCGTCCCGCAGATGGCTGTTGGTGAGTATCCAAATTCGCTCGGGATGCAGGACCGGACGCAGGCGGTCGACGGTCTGTTGGATCAGGGAGCGGTCGCCGAATAGCCGGAGAACCTGCTTGGCAGTGGCCCGGCGGCTTTTGGGCCAGAAGCGGGTGCCCCGGCCGCCGGCCAGGATCAGACCGTAAACGTGTTCCATGAGTTTGCTGAACTCTTACTGAACTGGGTATCCGCGCACCAACTTCAGCTCTCGATCCCAGCGAGTCTTGAAGAAGAAGTTCTTGGCCAGATCGATGAAATGATCGGCGCTATAGCCGACCAGGTCCGACGTGGGTGCGTCATAGGACCAGAAGATCAGCAAGGGCTTGCCGATGATGTTCTCGCGCGGGACGAAGCCCCAGTAGCGGCTGTCGAGTGAATTATCGCGATTGTCGCCCATGGCGAAGTAGCTATCCGGCGGGACCACCACCTCGCCATTCTGCACGTGCTCGGCGAGCATCTGCTTGGCGCGGTCGTAGACAGGCCCGTCCGGCTCGGTCGGGAAGTTGTCGCGATAGGGATCCGGGTTGGGGAAAATATGCTGAGCGTATGGTTCGTTGAGTAGCGGTTTGCCGTTCAGGTACACCACTTTGTTGACCAGCCGAATGCGATCCCCGGGAACGCCCATGACACGCTTCACGTAGTTTTGCTGGATGTCCATCGGATAGCGGAACACAATGACGTCGCCGCGCTTCGGTTCGGTATAAGGCAGTAAGTAGCGCGAGAATGAGCCCGGCGGAGCGTAGGACAGCTTGTCCACTAAAAGATGATCGCCGACCATTACCGTAGTATCCATAGAGGGTGTCGGCACGATGAAAGCCTGCACCAGAGTGGTGGTGCCGAACAGCAGGATCAGGATGTTCAGGGTCCACTCATGGATGAAGTTCCGCGTGGATTCGGCAAAGTGGCTCATGTGGAATATATTTGATGTGGATCCTACTTGATGGGATAGCCGTGGATCAGCATGAAGCTTCTGCGCCAGCGGGTCTTGGTAAAGAAATTCTCCGCAAGGTCTTTAATGTGGTCGACGCTGACGGAAGATGTGTTGAGCTCATCCGTTGGGGCGTCGAAGGACCAGTAGATAACCAGCGGCTTGCCGATGATATTCTCGCGCGGAACGAAGCCCCAGTAGCGGCTATCGAGCGAGGAATCGCGGTTGTCGCCCATCGCGAAGTAGGAATTCGGCGGAACCACGACTTCGCCGTTGACCACGTGGTTCAGAAGCATGTCCGAAGCGCGGCGGTCGACGGAAACGTTGGGCTCACCGGGGAAATTGTCGCGGTAAGAATCGATGTAGTCGGACTTGTGATAAGTGTACGGCTCGTCGAGGCGAACGCCATTAAGGTAGACCTGTTTGTTGATCAGGCGGATGCGGTCGCCGGGCACGCCGATGCAGCGCTTGACGAAGGTCTGGTTAATCTCGACCGGGTAGCGAAACACGATGATGTCGCCACGTTTCACATCGGTGTAGGGCAGTAGAAATTTGCTCACCGGGCCGTAGGGAGCGAAGGCCAGCTTATCCACCAGTAGATGGTCGCCGATGAGGAGCGTGTCCTCCATGGAACCGGTCGGAATCACGTAGGCCTGTACCAGGGTCGTGGTCAGGAACAAGAGCAGCAGGATGGTGATGGTCCATTCGGCGATCGTGCTGCGGGGGCGCTCATGGTGGGACCCGCCATCCGGAGGAGAAACGACGGCGGTCACGGCAGGGACGCTTTCGGTCGCCGGCAGGCCATTCAGAGGCGGTTCGGTTACAGGCGCGGCGTACGGAGGGACCTCGGAAACCGTACCCGGACTCGAGGGCAGGGAAGGGTCCGTGGGATCTTGGGGGCTCACTATCTCTATCTTAGCGTGGGTTGCCCCGATGTGATAGACGCAGCGACAGAACCAAGCCAAGAACCCCTTGCTACCAAGTGGGAGGGACGCGAGAGGAGGATTGACGGTTCAGGTTGCGGACGGATGCGGGAAGAAAGTTCCTGGAGGTTGGGGACTTTTGCGCGGTGGCCAGTCGATCGGCAGCATAAATGACCGCCCATGGGCATCGGCCAGATGTGCCTGGGGTTATTGGACATAGCCTCGGACAGAGGTCCTTTGTTGACAATCCCGGGACTTTGGAGGTCCCCGTGCAGTAGTGACTTCGAGGAGAAGTCTATATGCGGAACACGCTCTCAGTCATTTTTGCAATTGCCGGTACGCTGAGCACTGCCGCTTACGCGGCGGATAGGGAGATTAAGGTTGAAGATCGGCTGAACGCATCGGCCGACACACTGGCCGATATGATGAAGGCCAGCGATAAGGGTATTCCCCAAGATTTGCTCGACAAGTCTAAATGCGTCGTGGTTGTGCCCGGGATGAAAAAGGTCGGCTTCATCTTAGGCGCGAAATATGGCCAGGGATTCGCGGCATGCCGCCGCAGCGGTGGCAACGGATGGACGGCTCCCGCCGCAGTTCGTGTGGAAGGGGGAAGTGTAGGTTTTCAGATCGGCGCATCGGAAACGGACGTGATATTGCTCGTCATGAATGATGGCGGCATGAAGCGCCTTTTGTCGGATAAGTTTACTATTGGCGCCGACGCGACTGGGGCCGCAGGTCCCATTGGCCGCGAAACCAGCGCCGCGACTGACGCGAAGCTCAGCGCGGAGATATTGACCTATTCTCGCGCGCGCGGATTATTCGCCGGTGTTTCCCTGGAAGGCGCGACGCTTCGTCCAGACGAAGACACCAACCAGGATCTCTACGGTCGCAAGGCAACGAATCGTGAAATCCTGACCGGCGACTTCAAAACTCCAGCAAGCGCCGCGACGTTTGAACGCCGGTTGAATCGGGAATCTCCCGAGCGCCAGAAGTAACTCGGAGTCAAATCGGAGAGCGAGTGGTGACTACGGACGCGCCTCTGTCAGCCTAACCGGCTTGATGGGAGGCGCGATCCGGAGTTTATGGCGTGTGGCCAAAGCCGTTAGGTCTGTCAGGTCGAGCCACTCCTGGCCTTCAAGGTTGAAACTGTACATCACCGACTCTGCATTCGAGCTGTGCTGCAATCCGAGCACATGCCCGATCTCGTGTAGCGATATGCGGTACAGTTCGGTCGCGCTGAGCGTTTGTCCCGGATTGAACGCAATCCAGCCATCGAAATTGAGCCGGTCAGGAAACTGCGATCTGGCCGCGATAGCTGGCGGCTGGAAAAGCGCCCGCTCTCCGTCAACCAGCTGGATCGAACAATTCTGAGTGTCGTCTTCGTGCCAGTCCAGATCGAGGACTCTGGCCCATGTATCCATCGCCAGCCGGAACTCCCGAGCGAGAACCGGATTCGCCGTAGCTACCCGTACGCCGAGATCCATATGTTCCTGCCGGAGCAGTTCTGAGTGACGATTGCAGGGAGGATAGTTCGCGCTCCAGTTCGCGGGACTGCCTGCGTCCGCTAGGCTTGAGCACACCACCAGCGACAGAAGTATGAAACGCATACTGCTCCCTTTGTTCGACGGGCCGGTAAGAAAACATTATACGCGAGAGCGCCGAGCGTTAGAATAGCCACCATGAAACGTTTCATCGTCCTAGTGATTGTTGCAGCGGGAAGCGTGTACGGCGCCACCTGCGACCGGACCTGCCTCAAGACCACGCTGGACCAATATCTGACCGCTGTGGTGCAGCATAAACCGGCGTCGGCGCCTTTATCCGCAGGATTCCGGCAAACGGAGAACGCGATGGTGCGGAGGCTGGGTACCGGGCTGTGGGAAAGCACCAAGGGTCTGGGCAAGCTCCAACTCAGATATTTCGATCCGGAAAGCGGCCAGGCAGGCTATTTCGGAACGGTGGACGAGGCCAGCGGTTCTGCTATCGCCACACTGCGGCTTAAAGTAGAGGATCGCAAAATCACGGAAGCTGAGTGGGTGCTGGCGCGGAAGGGCGATCCGGGATTGGGGCCGCTGGGAGGAGGTCAGGCGAACGCAGCCTACAATGACGTGGATTATCTGCTGACGCACGCGCCGGGCGAACGCGTCGCTCCGAAAGCGGGACGAGTTTCCCGCACAGACCTGATCGCGATCACCAATAGCTATTGGGACGGACTCTCGGCGCACGATGGGAAGCTCATTCTCGCGCACCCCGGCTGCAGGCGCCTGGAGAACGGGACGCTGACCACGCAACGATCGCTTCCAACAGGCGGGCAGAGCGACTGTACATCGGAAGGAGCCATGGCCAACATTTTCGCGGTCACGGCGAGACGCTTTCCCGTCGTCGATGAAGAAGCCGGAGTTGTGCTGAGCCTGGTTCTCTTCGAGCGCAAGCCGGGCGTGGCGATGAGGCGTAATCTCTTAGCGGAATGGTTTTTCATCGAGGAGGGTAAGATTCGGTCGATCTACGCATCGATGTATTATCCCGATGCGGAGGCGATGGCCCCGAACTGGCCGCCCTACGATGGCAACTGGCCGGTGGCGCCGGCGGCGAAGTGACGCTGCATCGCGATGGTGGCAGCGGCTGGATGTAGCCAGTCGAATAACTTGCTGTTCGGGGAAGTCCAGGCGACTCTTGGTACGCACCACGTCATGGTGACCGATTGCTGTCAAACCAGCGTTCCTCTCCCGCAGAAGTCAGTAGACGATTACGGGGTGGTATCGGTGAACCGCCTGCAAGCCCGCAATGATCCGCAGAAATACTCTGGGCGACGCGACCCAACCCGACTTAGTGATGTTCGGCAGGAGAAGGCTTGGCCGGACTATCGGGTGGAGCAGGTTGCTGCTGATAGCGCACGATGAGCGAGATGCGCCGGTTGGAGGCGGCTTCGGGAGCGGATTTGTCGCGGAGGTTGCGATCCGCGAAGCCTCGCACTTGGGCGATTTGCCCTGGCCGAGCCCCGTTTTCCTCCATCAAGCGGCGCGCGGCGTTCGCCCGGTCCGCGGATAGCTCCCAGTTGGAGTATTCGGCTTTTCCCGAAAATGGTTTCGAATCGGTGTGGCCCTCTATGACAAGATCATTCGGCAGGACGCCCAGTTCCTTGGAGAGCAGCACGATCATATCCTGGCCCACACTGGTCGGCACAGCGCTGCCGGATTCGAAAAAGATGCCCTTTTCGTTCTCAAGCATTTCGATACGCAGACCTTCGCCGGTAACCGTCATCTGAACGTGGTCTTTCAGGCTCTCGAATTCCGGGCTTTTCTTCAGCGCTTGCTGGAGCTTTTCCTTGAGGTTCGCCATGTCGTCCTTGGCGATCGACAATGCTTCGCCGGTTCCAGCCAAGCCGCTGCCCGTTTGCTTTCCCAGCCCGCTAGGATCGGTGAAATAAACGCTGATGGCCTTCTTGACCTGATCGCTGGCGTTCATGAGCCACAGCACGATGAAGAGGGCCATCATCGCGGTGACGAAGTCGGCATAGGCTACCTTCCAAGCGCCGCCATGGTGACCTCCATGCCCGCCCTTCTTACGGATAATGATGATGGGAGCTTGGTCTTTCGGCTGGCTCATGCCGCTTTCTCAGGTGCCGGTGCTGCCGCCGCGCCACCGCCCTTGCAAGCTGCCTCGAGTTCCTTGAACGACGGCCTGAGTTCGCCGGGAATGGTACGGCGAGCGAATTCCACGGACAGGATCGGCGCGGATCCGCGGATGAATCCCATCACGCCCTGTCGCAGGCAGCGCAGATAATCCGACTCGGCGTCATTGAGCTTGGTCATGTTGGACGCCAACGGTCCCAGAAATCCATAGCACAGCAGGATTCCGAGGAACGTCCCGACCAGGGCCGCGGCGACTTTGTGGCCAATCTCCTCCGGCGGACCGCCGAGGGCGCCCATGGTGATGACCACGCCCAATACAGCGGCCACGATTCCCAAACCTGGGAGCGCATCCGCGACGGTGCTGAGGGCAGAGACGGTCTGAGTTGCTCCTTGATGGTGGACCTCCATATCCATTTCCATCATTTGATCCAGATCGAAGGTGGCAATACCGCCACCGATGGCCATGCGCAGGGTGTCGCACATGAAATCCACCACATGATGGTTCGCCAGGAATTTTGGATACTTTTTAAAAACCGGGCTCTTGGACGGCTCCTCGATGTCCTCTTCCAGGCGGGGCATGCCTTCCTTGCGGGCGCGCGTGAACAGTTCGTTCAACATCTTTAGCGTGTCCAGATAGAAGGCTTTGTTGTACGGGCTTCCTTTTAGGACCAGAATCACTCCCTTGAAGATTCGGGTCAACGTGGACAAGGGGTTGGCGATGAGCAGCGTACCCAGTGCCGCGCCGGCGATAATCACCAGCTCGGCGGGCTGCATGAGTACGGCAATCTGGCCGTGCTCCATCAAGTAGCCGCCCATGACGGCTCCCAGGACGACTAAGATGCCAATAATCGCAAACATCGATTTCGACGGAGCCGGACGGCGCCCCAGAAGTGTTTATCGGCAGCTTGGATCGCAGGTGTTAGGGTGGTCGGACTATGGCCTTATTACTGGCAAAACAGAGTGAAAATGGGGTCTGGCCCGTTTATCCTTTTTATCAGGAATTCGATCTGGCGTCGGTCGCCGTGGTTCCACCCAACTGCGCAGGCCACGAGTAAGATCGAGGGTGCAAGGGCCCCAAAAAGTCACTCGCACGAGTTTTATCGCCTGTAGGTGCGGCATCCGCTTAAGATCCTAGCAGCCCTAGGGGATGAGATATCTACTCGGGTGGCTCTTCCGGCAGATCGTCGATGCGATTCTCGAAGCGCGTGTACTGGCCCAGGAACCGAAGAGGCACGGTCCCGATGGGACCGTTACGCTGCTTGGCGATGATCAGGTCGGCCAGGCCCTTCACGCTGAGATCGTCTCTCTTATAGATTTCCTCGCGGTGGATGAAGCCGACCAGGTCGGCATCCTGCTCAATCGACCCTGAATCGCGAAGATCGCTCAGCATCGGCTTGTGATCGCCGGGGCGTTGCTCGGAGGCGCGGCTCAATTGCGAGAGGACTAAGAAGGGCACTTCCAGGTCCTTGGCCATCAGTTTCAGGCCGCGCGAGATGGCCGATACTTCCTGGTTGCGGTTCTCGATCCGGCCCATGCTGCCCATCAACTGGAGGTAATCGATGATCACCAGGCTCAGGCCGTGCGTATTTTTCATCCGCCGCAGCTTGGAGTGCACGTCCATCAAGTTGACGCCTGCCGAGTCATCCAGGAATAGCGGCGATTCGGTGATTTGCGCCAGCGCGAAATGAAGTTTGCGGCGCTCTTCTTCGTTGAGGTAGCCCGCTCGAAACTTGTGCTGGTCAACTCGAGCGCCCGCGCACAGCAAGCGAGTAAGCAGGCTGGCGGACGACATTTCGAGCGAGAAAACGGCCACAGGTTTCTGCATCTGCGGATGAGTCGCCACGTGCTGGGCGATGTTCAGCGCCAGAGCCGTCTTCCCCATGGAGGGGCGCGCGGCCAGGATGATCAACTCGCCGGCGTGAAGGCCGCCGGTCATCTCATCGAACTTGGCGAATCCCGTGCTGAGGCCGCGCACGCGCTGGCTGGGGTCGAGAAAGGCGTTGGCCCCGCCGGGGAAGCTTTCGACGATGCTGGCGGGTGACGATAACTGCTCGTTGGCGGACGCCTCGCCGAGTTTCAGTAGCCCTTCTTCGGCCGAGGCCAGGATCTTGTCCGGCTGCTCTTCGCCGATCAGGCAGCGGTCGATGATGCGCTGCGAGCTGAAGATCAACTTGCGCAGCAACGCTTTGTCCTTGACGATGCGGACGTAGCTATCGAGGTTGGTGATCTCCGGGAGTCCGGCATCCAGCTCGACCAAATACGAGAGGCCATCGACCGATTCGAGCTGGCCCTGCTTCATCAGTTCTTCGGCCAGCGTGACGCGGTCAATGCGCTCGCCGCGGCCATATAGATCCCGCATCCGGCCATAGATGCGGCGATGCTTTTCGAGGCTGAAATCTTCAGGTGATAGGGAGCCTGCGACCTGGAGGTAGACAGCGTCGTTGAGAAGAATAGACCCGAGCACCAGCCGCTCGGTATCTACGCTTGCGGGCAGACCTTTCTCAAATGTCAGATCCGCGGTTGCCATCATTTTGGGTGCTTCTTACCTTAACCGGTTCGTCACAGTTCGTTACAATATTTTTTCGCCGTTCCATTGCTCGCACTTACGATGAGGAAAAACCTGTGGAAGACCGTGCGCGAGCGGCGGACGCCAACTCACTGAACACAAAGCCGCGGCGGAACGATTTCCACATACATTCTGGAAATCATTTTATCGCGATTTTGTTTTGGATGGATGAGGCGGCTACTTTTTAGCCGCGTCGGTCACTATAGTGGCGGTGAGGATGCGGTCGAGCCTGGGGAAGTTCTTATCCAAATAAGCCTTTCCCTGGTTAGTGATCGCGCCTTGGTCCGGCTGCTCGCCGTAGCCCGAGTAGATCTTGTCGACGATCTCCATGCCCTTGGTCACTTCGCCGAAGGGAGCAAAGCGATCGGCATTGAGCCGCGAGTTGTCTCCATAATTGATGAAGAGTTGCGTGGACCGGCTGTTGCGCGCGGACGTCTGGGCAAAGGTCACCATGCCGCGGGTGTTTGATTCCTTCACCGGGTCATCCTGGATGTTGGAGTTGGCCCAGATCCTGGAGACCTCGGGCCGAGCGCTGATCCCGAACTGCGCCATGAACCCGGGAATGACGCGGAAAAACGCCGCGTCGGTGAAAAAGCCGGCGCGAACCAGGTTATAGAAGTGATCCGCACCGTTGGGAGCCCAAGAGCGCGTGACCTTAATCGTGAACGGACCTTTGGTGGTCTCGACGTCCACCACGAAGGTGGCCGGGGCTGTGGCTTTCATGGTCGACGGATCGAGCAAATTCGGTCCCGCTTTGGTTTGCGCGAGCGCGGCGGCACCTACCGCCAGGATCAACAGGGATGAGGCAAGGAATATGTTCTTCATACGAAACCACTATTCTAACTCAGATTCCGAGGGGCTCGGTCAGGGTCTTGACCCACTCGTTGAAGGCGATTTTTTCGCCCTGCCGGTTATGCCACCAGCCGCCAGCCGTGAAATATCTGTCCGGCGCAGCTACGACCACGAATTGCAGGTCGGGCGCCGCCACGCGGTAGATCTTCCCAGCGCGACGGGTATGGTAGTCGCTGGTGACCAATAGCACTTTGTGCACACTCAGCTGGTGCAGGCGCGCAATCGCGTCGCGCGCTTCTTCCTGGGTGGACCGGGCGTTATTTTCAAAATGAAGGAAGTAGGATGCGGGATAGCCGGCCTTTACGGCGAAGGGGATCGCCAGATCGCACTCGTACTGGCCATATATTCCGGAGGGGCCGCTGACCAGCACCTGGGAGACGAAGCCCTCGCGGGCAAGTTGGGCGGCAGTGAGGATCCGGTTTCCTTCTCCGTCGCCCGCCAGAACCAGAGCAATGTCGGCTTTTTCAGGAGCGTCCGCCTTTACGAGGTAAGAGCCGAGCGCGCCCAGTAGGGTATTGCGGAAAATGAAACCGAGGACCACGATCGCGACCAGGACCAGCAGCCAGATCCGTGCGGTTCGCTTCACCTATTCGTCGCGCTGGTCACGCTGATCCAGGCGGCCCACGGATTTCAGGCGCTGGAACATTTTTTCGATTTCTTCTTCTTCCTCGGGCCGCAGCAGTGGCCGTTGGACGGTGGGAGTCTGATTCAGGGGGCCAGGCTCGATAATCTGCCGGGCTTCGGACCTTCTTTCGAGCTCAGGCTTTCCCCCCGGTTCTCCCCAAGCCTGACGATAGGGAATCCCGTCGAGCAACGCGTTGCGCGAATATCGGCGCAGATGACGCAGCAGGCTGGTAGATAAATCCAGATCGCCGGCATATAGAAGGAACACGCGGCGATCGTTTGAAAGCGTGAGAATTACGGCCAGTGGGGCGATCCAGCCGGTTTGATCCACCCTGCGAATTTCCTGCCACAGAATAATCCGCCGGCCAAGCTGGAGGTGAGTCTCGTGGATTTCGATTCGAGGTTGCCACAGCAGCGCCACAAGCACGGCCGAAGTAGCGCCGAAGAGTCCGGCTGCAATCCATGTGGACGGCCAACGCAAGGCGGTCCAGGCGGAAAAGACGGTTCCGCAAATCGCCAGGAGCGCAAACAGAATATAGCGACGTGAAGGTCGATAGCGGGCAATCGCGCGATTCACGCCTTCAGATTACCACTTCGCTTTGCGAACAGGAAGCTATTGGTCTGGGTCGCCTCACGCCTGAGCTCTGAAGTTATCCACCGGACGTACCATTTAGCAAAGTCGATATCGGCTTCCGAGGGGAGCACGGGGAATGCGGCCATCACTTCGGCGATTGACTTTTGGCCAAGCCTTCCCTGAGCACGCAATCTTTCTATAGCAGTGGTAATTGCGGTCGGACCGATATTGAAACGATGAACTTCGGGAACCATAGGAGCCAATTCGAGAGAGGTCATACTGAGCGTCCTCCTATCATGCGTTCGCATTGTTTGAACAGCTCCGCTTCCAAGACCACGAGAGGTCGCCGTAACCAGAACACAGTCGCCACTCCCCCGGAGAAGTCGCCGGGCTGCCACTCCACCACCGAACCAGCAGGTATCACGGTATTGGCAACGGAGTCTTTTGTTACGGCGACCAACGGGACATTTACTAGAAAAGCAACTGCCCTGCTCTGATTTGTCTTGCGGCACCACATGCCATATACCAATGCAATGCTGCGCCCCTCTCCATCTGTTTGATTGCAGGCTCACGCCTAAGGTGTAGCCCGTATGGCACCCTAGGCCAGAAGGCTCGATTGGCTGCGCCAAAGCACGCGGCTACTGGGTAGTTGGGAAGGTTTTCGAGATATGGTCGTGCCAGGTGAGGTTTTCTTCGTCGACCAGGGCCCAAACCAAACCGAGGCCGGCGGAAAGCAGGCTGAGCAGACTGGCCACTTGGCGAATCCCGCGTTGTTCGCGATCCGGGCGCCGGCCGTCGAAATCCACCAGGCGCAATCCGGCGAAGCGCATTCCGGGAGAATCGCCGTTGGCCAGGCACCATAGCGCCCGATAGAACAACGCGATCACCGCGGTGACTCCGATGACGAAGGACAAAGCTTGACGATCCATGGCCACTTGACCGCCGGACAGGAAGAAAATCGCCAGAAATACGCCGACTCCCACCAGGATCAGGCTGCCATCCACTGCCGCCGCCACCAGGCGGCGTGTGGGAGGCGCCACCGGTGCATCGCAATCGATGGTTTCCCCCGGCTGGACGCGAACTTCACCCGGCGCTTCCTGAAATACGAGCGTTTGCTGATTATGCTCCCGGCGATGATGCTGCCTTGCGGACGCAGACGAGCGTGGAGCTGGCCGTCGCTGCTGGTTAGTGCTACGAGTTACACGAGCGGTGTCGCGATGGTAGGGGTGCAGCGGGGAAAGCGTCGGGATTGGGATGACCTTGCTTCCAGCGGTTCCCTCCCGAAAAAGAGACGGCTGATAGTTGGGGGTTTCCTGGGTCTGCGCGGGAAGGGGTTCCGGCTCGGCAAAAACATCCAGGGCAGGCGCTGTGGCGGCCATCGGGTTCGGGTTACGGACTGGAAACGGCCCGGGCGCTCCGCCGTCCAGGCGACGGCCGCAATGGACGCACCGCTCCTCCGTCTGCTCGTTAACGGCGCGGCAGTGAGGGCAATGCATAAATCGGGTCGGACTCCTTGGACAAAGGCCACTTGAAGTTGGGACGCTGGGTGACCTTTGGTCTTGACTGTTCTAGCCGCGCTCTGCTACGGTTGCGCTTGAGAGCGTTTGTCTGTTCTTCTCTTTTATCCTTCGTAACATAAACCAGCGCATTTGTCACGGACTTTGTGTGCTGGTTTTCGCCGGTTTTCTCACACCCGGCGCCGGATTGCAGGCGCAAACCTTCCGCCCCACCTTACCTCCGCCCGCAGTTCCAGTCCAGCCGGGTCCCAACCCCAACCTGGCCATCCGGCCGCCCCGCCCGGATGCGCCAGGACCCGGCGAAGAAGCGAAAATCCACGGGGATCAGGAGGAATCTGACGGGAAGGTATTGCACCTTCGCGGAAACGCGCTGGTCGAGACCGCGGATTCGCTGCTCACTGCCGACGAGATCGATTACGACCAGGCGACCCACGAGGCAGTGGCTCGCGGTAAGGTTCACTACGAAAGCTTCTCTCACGGCGAGAAATTGAATTGCGACCGGGCGGAGTATAACACCGACAGCAAGACCGGAAAATTCTACAACGTCAACGGAACCTCGCCCGCCCGTGTCGAGGCGCGCAAAGGCCTGCTGACGACCCAGAATCCGTTTTACTTCAGCGGAGAATGGGCCGAGAAGACGGAGGATCGTTACCTCCTGCACGACGGTTTTCTGACCGACTGTCTGATCCCGGCTCCCTGGTGGCGGCTCAAAGGAAAGACTTTCGACATCATCCCGGAAGACCGGTCCATCTCTCACGGATCCTGGTTCTATGTGAAAGAAATCCCTATCTTTTACACGCCATACTTCTACAAATCCTTGAAGAAGCAGCCGCGCCACAGCGGCCTGCTGACGCCCAGCTTCGGCAACAGTTCCATTCGCGGAACCACCGTCGGCGTCGGCTACTACTGGGCGATCAATCGCAGCTATGATCTGACATACCGCGGGTTGTTCTATTCCAACGCCGGGTTCGGACACCAGGCCGATTTTCGCGGCGTGGTGAGTCAGCACACGGCTTTTGACGTCTCGCTTTTCGGCGTTACCAACACCAATTCGAACCCCCTCTCGCCGAGCGGACTGGATTTATCGGTCCAAGGAAAGTCGGATCTAGGCAAGGGCTGGGAGGCCCGCGGCGAACTGAAGTATTTATCGTCCTTCTATTTCAAACAGCAGTTTACGCAGTCTTTCGACGAGGCCGTCTCCTCGGAGACCCATTCGGTGGGGTTCATTGCCAAGCACTGGTCCGATTACGGTTTCAACCTGGTGGCGCAGCGCGACGTCAACTTTCAAAGCACCGCTCCCAACGATGAGATTGTGCTCCGCAAACTGCCGGAAGTCCAATTCGCCGAGCGCGAGCACGAGGTCGGGAAACTGCCTGTATGGTTCTCATTCGATAGCAGCTACGGCCTAGAGCGCCGCACCGAACCTGAGTTTCAGACCCGCCAGTTCGTGCAGCGCGTGAGTTTCGAGCCCCGCGTGATAACCGCCGTGCACTGGAAGGGATTCGACTTGGCGCCGAGCTTCGGAATTCACGAAATCGCCTACGATTCCAGCTTCAACAGTACTCAGGTGAACGGGCAGAATATCGAACATTTTGCCCGCGATGTATCCCTGGACGTATCCGCGCCGCCGCTTTCGCGAATTTTCGACGCGCCGAAATGGATGGGGCGGGGAAAAGGCGCGAAGGTCAAACACGTGATCGAGCCGCGCGTCACGTATCGTTACGTCTCCGGGGTCGACGATTTCAACAATGTCGTCCGCTTCGATGACACGGATATTCTCAACAATACGAACGAGGTGGAATATTCGCTGACCAATCGCCTGCTGGCGAAGGACAGCAATGGGACCGTCTCGGAGATATTCAGCTGGCAGTTGTGGTACAAGCGCTACTTCGATCCAACCTTCGGCGGCGCCGTGATCCCGGGCCAAACCAACGTGCTGATGAGCACTCTCGACATCACAGGGATTCCGTTTCTGGATCAGGCGCGGAACGAGTCTCCGGTGGTGAGTGTGCTGCGGTACCAATCGAATCTCAATTTGGAGTGGCGCGCCGACTACGATCCGGTCCAGCACGGAATCATCGACAGCGGTATCAGCGTCGACCGGCGCGTCAAGCAATTGTTCGTCTCGCTCGGCGACTATTTGTTGAAGAGCAATCCTGTGCTGGATACTCCGAGTTCCAACCAGTTGCGCGGCCAGGTGACCTACGGCGGAGATAACCGGCGCGGCTTCAACTACGGATTCAGCGCGTTTTACGACTATCGCCTGGGTGTAATGCAATTCGCGCAGGCCCAGGTGACGTACAACACGGATTGTTGCGGTTTGAGCGTGCAATACCGTCGATTCGACTTTGGCACGCGTTATGAGAACCAGTTCCGGGTGGCATTCGCGGTATCGAACATCGGCAGCGTGGGAACTTTAAGGAAGCAGGATCGGATTTTCTAGGATTCACGGGCTGAAGGCCTGTGCCACAGCCTAGTCGGTCTTTGTGGTGGTGCTGGCGGGCTTGGATTCGGTCTTGGTCTCAGTCTTCGCTTCAGTCTTGGTCTCTGAAGGTTTGGACTCCTTCTTCGACTCGCCCGACTCTTTCGGAGTAGACCCGCTGCGGGGATAGTCGGTGGCATACCAGCCGCTGCCCTTGAGAGCGAACCCGGACCTGGAGATCAGTCGTTCCACCGTGCCGCCGCAAGCCTCGTGGACCGTAAGCGGAGCATCGGAAAACTTCTGAATGACTTCGAACACATTACCGCATTTGGCGCAGCGGTATTCGTAGAGCGGCATTAAGGAACAATCGTTCGCAAGGATTCGAAACCGTGCTTCAGGATCTCGTCGTCGCCGGGCTTGGGCGGCTCAGGGGGAACGACCCCATTCGCTGGGTCGTCATCGCTCGCGACAATAGCCGTGGTCTCGGCCTGGAGCACGTTGGGAGTCACGTGCACGTCCTGGATGGCCTTCCCGCTGGGGGTGTAGTATTTGGCGACCGAAAGAATCACGGCGCTGCCGTCATCCATGGTGATGGCCTTGCGAATAGCGGCGTCTCCGTAAGTCGGTTCTCCCACGACCGTGGCGCGCTTGGAATCGAGCAGGGCACCCGCGGCGATCTCCGCCGGACCTGCGGTTCCTCGATTCACCAGGACCACGAGTGGCAGCTTGGTGATCGCCTTGGAGGCTGTAGCGGGATGATCCTGGCGCGGGGATTTCTGCCCTTGGGTATAGGTAATGAGCCCCTTGTCCATGAACAGATTCGCCACCGCGATGCCTTCCTCGTCCGGTCCGAGTGCGCAATAGCGGAGATCCAGCATCAGGCGCTTGGCGCCCTGTTTTTCGAGGTCGTTAATCTTGGTGGCGATATCCTTGGCGCGGCCCGTTTGCAGCGTCGAAGTGGTGATCAGCCCGACGGGATCCGGACCCTGATCAGTGACCAGCTTTCCAGTCACGGCGGGATAGACCAGTGGAGCACGCACCAGCGTCATTTTTTGCGGATCGGCTTGCTTTGGTGTTAACACGCTCATCTCAATCGAGGAGCCGGGCTCGCCTTGCAGCAGGATCTCGGCGAAGGCTAGCGGCATGTCGCGAGTGGCGATGTTGTTGATGGATTCGATGACGTCGTTGGTCGAAAGTCCGGCTTTCGCGGCTGCCGAACCGGGAAGGGCGTCCACTACCGTCAAATATCCCAGGCGTCGCGCTAAGGTCAATCCTACGTCGCCTTTGCCGGTGCCTTTTTCCTTCTGATACTGCTTATACTGATCGGCGTTGAGGTAGCTGGCGAAGGGATCCAGAGCCTCGAGCATCCCGTTAATGGCCCCCACGGTGACGGCCTTCATGTCGGGTTCCTCGACGTAGTCCTGTTTGATATGCGACAAAACGTCGGTATAAACGCCTAGCTGGGTGTAGGGCTGGTCACCGGTGGCGGCGCCCCGGCCTCGTACGGCCCCAAACAACAGCAACACGACCAGGAAAGTTGAGGATGCTACTACGGCAAACTTGACACGACCGTTCATAGGGGAAGTCCCTCTTCATCTATGAGGATAGCAGGTCGGAATTCATGATACCTAGGCCGGCAGTACCAGGGGGTACCGGACTGCCGGTTGTCAACCCAAGTCCACCTGCGATATCCTAGAGATTCCATGGCAAACACAGTATCCGCGCTGAAGCGCGTCCGAATAACCGAACGCCGGACGGGCGTCAACCGGACCCGCAAGACTCGTCTGCGTCACCAGATCCGCGCGATGCGCAGGCTCCTGGAGTCGAAGGATGCCAAAGGTGCAACCGAACTGGTTCCCAAGACCTTCTCGGTGATCGACCGGGCGGCTAAGTGGGGCATCATCAAGAAGAACACGGCGGCTCGCTACAAGAGCCGCTTGACCATCCGGCTCCGCAAGATCGCAACAGCGTAACGCCGCTTAACGCGCCGTAAGCGCGAACACCATCTCTTCCATCAAAATGCGGTCGTCGGGACGAGCGTCTC